>ENA-UOOH01000389-UOOH01000389.1-fermentation-metagenome-genome-assembly--contig:-NODE-389-length-52006-cov-12.083867_pt1 | contig 52006 bp, 45 predicted proteins | sample MGYA00245778_ERZ724025 | MGnify/ENA primary metagenome ERZ724025 (study PRJEB28704, sample SAMN03018313) | fermentation metagenome | biome: anthropogenic terrestrial biome; feature: soil; material...
GTGCCCGAACGCTAGAACAAGGCGATCGATTCAGCTCACCGGGATTGTGTTTCATCCCGAGTTTGACACATGTTCCAGTCGGGTCAGCATACGGGAGGCTGACGACATTCGTTTAGGATGCCATGCAAAATTAACACTTACGATGAAGACAACGGTATTGGGCGTAAAGAGCACATATTGTCCTGTTTTGACGCACTGAACTCATATGTTCTGAGGGCTTTCGGCGTGATGACGGAGGCGGGAATGAGATGAATCTTTTAGTGTTTAGTGAACGTAGTAGCCTAAGGATTGGAAATAAATTGTCATGGTTCAAAAACCATAACGGCTATTCTTATGACATCCAGAGTGGAGTTATGATTTTAGCAACCCCTTCCCATCAGGTCTGAATAGGAATTCCCTCCCCCCGTGCGGACATGGCCTATAATCATTTTCATCTGGTCATGATGACGAATGACACCTTGAACAAAGTCCGATCAAGAATCAACAGAACGGTTCAAGGCACAATAGATAAAGCCCAAGTTGTTGAAGACGGAAAGAATATTTTCGACGAAGACCATAGAAAGATATCCGATATCAAGAACAATAACCTCATCATCGGTAAAGCCTATAAGATGAAGAAATCCCTCATCCAGATGTACGATTATCCCGATATCTCGTCAGCGACAGAACATTTGAGGATGTGGTTGGATTGGGTGGATGATGAGAGGGACTTAAGATGAAGACGCTTGCGGGGACGGCGTCGAGACGTATTCACAAGATACTGAATTGGTATAACAAGAGGATGAGCAACAGCTTCCTGGAAAGTCTTAACGATATAATTCAAACAACGAAACATATAGGAAGAGGACATCCGAACACCTACTGTGTTCGATGAATCAGACATAGTAAACTTTATTATACTGTTTTATGGTTTCCTATGAATTCTTGGATTGCCGTTGCACTGGCACCACTTTTAACCCGAGTTTGACACTTAGAGGCTTGATGTGAGTAAAATTCTAAATTATTTTTCTTAAAGAGTCCGGTCACTGGCGATAGGTAGAAGTGACTTTTCAGCTATGTATCGTCGCCAAACAGAAACCAGCCGAAAAGCCATGTTATTCATTGGTTTCGAATCCTTTAAGTTTGCGGTCCGGAGCGGTTGTTGTTTGGCGGGAAATGATGATATGCCTCGAAGAAGAAAAAGACTTTACGCAAAGATACCGAAACCGAACGATAACGTCACGATGACCGCAGGCAACAAGGTGCTTGCGGATTCTGTGTTCAAGGAAACGGGATTGGATGTTTTTCTTGACGGATTAAAGCGATCTCAAGGCAACTCTGTTGCCGCGGAGACGATTGCTTTGGTTGCTAATTCGGTGGAGATGACAGGTCTTTCAGTGAATCGATTGGATCGTGTTCTCAGTAACGATATGGTTCGTGAGGAATACGGCCTGGGCGCTAACGCGCCCAGATCCGTATACCGCACCGTCGAGCGTCTGGGAAGGAACAGTGACGCGATCGTATCCTATCTGGGCGGCGTTCTAAGAAAGAAATATGGCGTGAGGATGGACACTGTTTTCATGGATTGGACCTCGATGTACTTCGAAGCGCCGCAGAAAGGTATCGTCCGTGTCGGTTATTCGCGTGATCATCGGCCGGACAAGCCTCAGATAACTGTTGGATTGAGCATGGACTGCGATTCTGGGATGCCTGTCGGATTGACCGTGAATCCCGGGAATATCATGGATGTCACGCACTTCGATGATACGATTAGGCAGATACTTCCCATACTTCCGAAGGATGCGATGATAGTCTTCGATAACGGGGCATACAGTATGAACAATGCGAGGATGCTTGATTCCAATGGTCTGGGTTTCGTGACACGCCTGCAACTTAACGCATCGGATGATAAGTTCGTGAAATCACACACTGACGATTGGATCGAGATTGACGATGATATTTCATTCATGAGAACAAAGGCGAATCTTGGACGTACAAGGTACATATTTAGGAACATGAAGCTCAGGACGGACATAATGCATCGTTACCGTAGCAAGGCGGAACGAGATTGGGACGAGATGCAGACGATACGGAAAAATATCGATTCCGGAAGGAAACCTCGCAAGAAATACCGTAATTCTAATTGTTTCGTGGATACAAGATTGTCGTACCTGTTTCCCTTGGGCGGGCAGGGGAAGGAAGAGGCGATAAATAGGGCTGTGAACGGCATGATAACGGGTCGAGAGGGGTTATTTGTCCTCGTTTCGAACCGTCCGTTGACAGCTTTCGAGATCCTCGAACTGTACAGGAACAGGAACGACATCGAGACGATGTTCAGGGACCTGAAACACGGCATAGATTGGAGGCCGGCCAGATGCACATCAGAGGATGCCGTCCGCGGACGTATCCTGATTGCTTTCCTAGCATTGTTCTGTATGTCGATGATACGTTTTCTCTATCCAGAATTCAGGTCAAAAACGGCAGAATCCATTGTCTAGGAACTATCGTTGTTCTCACTTACGATTTTGTCCGAGAACAACGATCAGAAAAGGCATGTTTTTAGTAACTTCGGACGTATAATTCGCCGTTTATGGTATGGGAAGGTGTCTGTTCCGGCGCCGAAGGCGCCCGGACAGACCGTATTGGACGGTTTCTGACAACTAAAACCGTAAGTGGAAACGAGAACCTGACCTGCGAAGCAACATATTTCAGAGCAAGCGAGATCAATTATCTGTCGTAAGTGTCAAACTCGGGTTTCAAGGTCATCTTCAGCAGAGGTTCTGAGCAGATTGCACCCAAAACAAAGGAAGATCAGATCCATTCCATAATCTCTGTTATATCTGATGGCAATGGCCATTCATATGCAGAGATATCCGAACTAACAATCTGAAATTCTCGGATGATTTGTAGGTAGGTAGTATAGCTGCATTTTTCTTTATATACCGATGTTCGTGAGTTTATATACTGTTTATATAGGGCAATCCTTTTATAGTATACCTACAATATAGGTATATGCCTGAAGTGTTTTATGTGCAACGCGGAAAGAAGAAGTACGCATACACCAGCACATCTGTGTACGAGCCAGGCAGCAAGTATCCGAAGACCGTGAATGAATATCTCGGAGTCCTCGACGAAAGCACCGGAAAGGTGATTCCCAAGAAAAGCCGTTCGTCCGCCGATAATTTGTTGGATGATGACTCGCTCACTGGAAGGCGTTTCGGCGGCTCGTACCTTCTTCTCGATATCGCAGAACAGATCGGATTGAGGGAGGATCTCTTCGTTTCCTTCGGTCTCGAAGGCGAGAGGGTATTGGCCTGCGCTGTCGCGCAGGCACTCTCCGGCGGTCCGCTGTCGTCCACAGAGGATACGGTGGACGGGTGTATGATCCGCGAGCTCCAGGGCATCAAAGGAAGTTTCTCGTCCCCGCGCATGAGCGAGTTCACCAAACTGATGGGGGATGCCTACGGCAATCTAGAAGAACTGTTCGAACGCAGACTGAAGAGGACGGATGGAGCGCTGAGCTACGATCTGACGTCCGCGTCCAGCAACAGCCACATCAGGGAATGGGCGGAATGGGGGCACAACCGCGACAACGAGAAGATGAGACAGATGAACATCGGCCTCATCACCGACAAACAGGGTGTCCCGGCGATGTTCGAGCTATATCCCGGCTCCATCGCCGATGTCAGGACTCTAGAACGCACCGTGGAGCGCGTGCAGGAACTGAAGGGTACGCAATGCACCATGGTGATGGACCGCGGTTTCGGTTCCGCAGCGAATCTGAAGTACATGCTTGAGAACGGTCTCTCGTTCGTCATACCCGGTAAAAGGGGTACGAAGTGCGTCAAATCGCTCATGTCGTCGCTCGTGAAGTCGAAAACGCACGCGGACGGCCTGATGATCCACGACAAGAGGACGTATTCCGTATACGAATCGAAAGTGGCCGTCGTTCCCAAGGCGAAGAAGGATGATCCTGAAGATGATGACAGCAACGATACCGCCGAATACGAGCTGATACTCCCGGACGATCCGCGCTTCGCAGACACCCCGGACAGCATGGTGATGACTGCGCACGCATGCTACGACCCGGGTAAGGCGGCGGACGACATGAACTCGTCGTACGAGGCGATACTGAACATCGAGAAGAAGCTGAACGCGATGGACCCGTATTCGGCGATCAGGGACATGAAGAAGGTCGCAGGACCGTATGCGAAGTACTTCGATCTCAGTCTGGACGGAGAGGAGAAGCTCGTTGTTGAACGCAAGAGGAACGCGTTGTCGTTCTCTATGAACAGGAACGGCATGTTCGTGATGTTCTCCAAGGGTCTGGATTCATGGGAGGATATGATGTCCTGCTACGACTGCAGGACGTACGTCGAACAGGCCTTCGACGCTCTGAAGAACGAGCTGGACGGCAACAGGTGGCGCGTGTCCGACCCGATGACCGCCAAAGGCCGCCTGGTGATCAAGTTCGTGGCGCTGATATTGTGGTGCACGATCGCTAAGATACTCCGCGAGAACAAGAGTAACGAACCAGTGCGCACGGTTCTCCAATCCATGGACAACATCCTCGCCGTAGGGTGCGGAGAGAAATGGAAGGTGCTGGAGATCACAAAGAGGAACAGGAACCTTATGGAGATGTTCGGCTTGAAGCAACCCGGCAAGAGGCTGATGCTCAACGACCGCCAGTACATCCCCCAATCGGTGATCGACGGGATGTCTGACTGAGATTCGACGGCCTCGCGTAAGCGGGGCCGATGTACCTACAAAGTCCGAGAATTTCAGTAACAATGATGCCGTTGTCCAGAGTAAAGAAACACATGGCCGATCTTCAGAAAGAAGGAAGGATAAAGAAAAAGAACAATGGAAGAGATTCTGGTTGGAATATCAGAGATTGAGTCTGTTCGGTTCTCAAAAAGGTTCCTGGGAACTTTTCAGGAACTTTTCTAAAGGTGAACATGTATCCAGCATACAACAAATCAGTAAATCTTCGGAGAACATTTCTCTTGAAATATGCCATTCAGGACGCAGTTTACAGCAGATTCGGTTCTCAAAAGGTTCCTGGGAACTTTTCAGGAACTTTAAAAGATATATTGATTTTTCGATATAATTCGTAACGATGATCCTAGCAAAACGATAAAAATGGAAAAATGCGGATCACGCCGAAGCATGATCCGATTGGTTTCAGCAAGGTCTCTTCTTAACCACAATGAAACTGACATCTTCAGATCCGGTAATCTGCTTGATCTCGATCTTGCAGTTTGCGGACTCCACACGGTCTTCCGGATCGTCGTCATCCTTCCTGTCACCGTTCCTGATGGCATCCCCGTAGAGCTCCAGGGCCTTGCGCCTCTGCTTGTCATCCACCATGGTGTAGTATCCCAAAGTTGTCGAGATATTCGAGTGACCGAGGATTGACTGCAGTGTCTTCGGATCCACGTTGTACTTGGTGATCAGGATCGTCGGCAACGTCCTTCTGATCATGTGCGGCGTGATGTGGGCGATGCTGTACTTCTTGCACAGCTCGGACAGATGGCGCGATATCGTATCCGGGAACATGGGCTTCTCCGGATCTTCGCTGAAGGTGAAAACGAATCCGCGGTTGCAGTGTTCGTACATTTCGTAGAGGGCCATCCTGTCGTCGTGCATCAGCGGTATGGAGCGGTTGGACATCTCCGATTTCGTATCGTCGAGTATGACGCCCAGTTTCGGCGTATACACCAGGCTATGCCTGATGTATATGGTCCCCTCGACCAGATCGACGTTCTCCCATCTGAGTGCGGCGATCTCCGATCTTCTGCACCCGGTATGGAGCATGAGGCTGTAAAGCGTTCTCCAGAAAGGAGTTTCCATCTGAAGGCATTCCTGGAAACGGAGCACATCGTCCTCGCTCATGGCCTTCCCGTCGGGGACCTTCATCCTCGGGGCGATACCCCTTCCTACGGCCACGTTCTTTCCGATGATCTCGTCGTCCAGAGCAGATGAGAATACGCCTCTGACGATCCTGTGGATCGATTGGATGGTGGAGTCCCCGAGGCCCTTGTCGGAGAGGCGTTTGTAGAACTCCATAAGGTCCAGCTTCGTGATGGATCCTATCTGTCTTCTGCCGATATCGTCGCGTACATGCCTTCCGTAAATGGCTATGTAGTCGAACACGGTCTTCTCGCGGACCTGCATCCTCTTCTTCCTGACGAACATGGTGTCGAAGTAGTCGTTCAGTGTGGTCTTGGGTCCGAGATCCCCATGCGACATGGAGACCGAGTCGTAGAACTTCTTGCGTTCGGCCAGTAACCACTGGAGTATCTCGTCGTTCGTCATTTCCGGTTTCGGATGCAGGACCTTGGAATGCTCCTTTCCGTCGACGTCTTTCCTTCTTAGACGGTACACGACCGTTCCGTCGGCGAGGATCTTCATGATCACATTCTCCATATGCGGATCGTACGGTCCTTCCGGTGCCTTTGTCTTTCTGGCCATGATATCACCACTTGTCCCCGGTCATGATCCTCTGGTTGCCGTCCGCTCCGTAGCGTATCTTGTAAGCATCCGGGCGGTTGGCCATTTCCCTGACGAAGATCTCGTCCTTCTTGCGTGATAGTTCCCTGTTCACGAGGTTGAGCTGGAACGCGTCCAGTTCGAAGTAGTTGAATTTCGCCAGTTTCGCGAATTCCTGGGGGGTCGAGTGCAGGTATGCGTTGACGTCCCTGATGATCGTCCAATCCTCGATCATCATGTTCAGTGTCTTGAGCTCCTGAGTCACCAGCGTTTCGTCGTACTTCTCGACGGACTCGGTCATCCTGACCGGGTCCTGTTTCACCGGGTTGTCAACTAGGTACGTGGCCTTGCCGTCAAGATTGCCGGACACGATTGGATTGAATGTCTCGATGGAATAATCGCCCATGCTGGTGACCGTCTCGCCGTTGCGTGCCTTAACAAGATTCGTGACGGCCTTCTCGGTCATGCCGTACTTCTCCACGCCGTCGCTCACTTCCGGCGATTGGTATTCCTCTCTGCCGATGAGCCATTCGAAGCTCACTTCGAAATACTCCATGATCGCGAGGATGTTCTCAAAACTCGGGTATCCCACGCCTTCGAGGTATTTCCTCATGGTCGTATCTGAGATGCCGATCTCGCCGGCGATCCTGTAGAGTGTATATTTCTTGCCGTCAGCGTCGCGTGTATTGATCCTCTCATTATAGAGATGATTGAAACGCTCAGTAAATGTTGATACTAGATGTTTCAATTCGTACTGTTTCATGAAGATACTATACGTTACACTACTATTTAAGATGAATCACCGAATAATCATTCGGTTCTTGTCGCCGATATGCCGTTATTTGGTCTAACAATTAATACTACTTTTTCTTACACCGCATCCAGCATACCGAACCGAATCCCACCCTTTTCTCACATATGCCGATAACTCGTCTGCGAATACTTTCGCAGAAGAGATAGCATGAAAGACATAAAGAAAGTTACTGTAGTAACACCAAACCTAAGCGACAGGATACCGGACGAAGAACACGCATACCTGCAGCCCCTGTTCAGAACGATCAAGGGAGCGGTACGGTACATCCGCGAGCACGATCCGGATTCGACCATCACCGAATATTCCGTCAGACGTGCCGTCGATGAAGGCGATATCCCTTCAAGGACCGTCGGCAACAGAAAGATAGTAGATGTGTACAAGGTCATCAGGTATTTCGAGGCGTGAGGATGGCAACGGCAACGATTGCCGCCCGTCTCCGGCACCGTCATTCTGCTACGGCCCCCTGTTCGTCGAACCGGGGCCGTTGCGGACGGTTCGGATCCTCGCGCACACATCCCTATAAAGAAAAACCTCGCGTCTTCCCGACGTCCCCGTCGAACGGCCCTATCGGCACTGTTCGCCCCACGACCGAACCGACCCGAACTGTAAGGGGGCATGTGCCTGGTTTCTGAAGGTGATGTGACCCCCGAACGCATCCGCATCGCAGTGCTGCTGCTCGGTCTAGATCGGGAGGAGAAGCCCAGGACCCAAAGCGAGGTCTGCAGCATCTCGAAGCTCTCGAAATCGACTGTATCTTCTCATGTGGCCAGACTGTTGTCGTCGGACTTCATCACGAAGCTCACCAACGGCCGCCTGAACATCCTCTACGGCAGGGGAAGGAGATACGCGATCCTCGAATCGCAGATCAACGGCAGGATCCTCGCAGAGATGGCCGCAGAAGCATCGAACACCCTCAACGAGGGGGCCGTTACAGGCTCTGAGCAGAAGGTCGCTCCGCCGATCACGTTCCGGGTGCACATCCCCGGAGCATGGTGCAAGTTCCGGGTGGAGAAGGAAGGTCTCATCGAAGAGGCGAAGTTCAAAGAGGGATTCCCGCCGCAGACCATCTTCGGGAAGAACGGCAAAGCAAAGAACATCCGCGGATCCGAGAATTGGTACGGGAGCTTCGTCATGGCCAAGGAAGGGGCCACGATGAAGTATCAGCTCCGCTACCAGAGAGGGAAGACCTCATGCTTCTTCTATATCAGCATCGAGGAAGGCCTCCTGGTCGGACGCTACGACGTCCTCGACGTGGAGATCGTGAAACGCAAGTTCCTCGCCGCATGCTTCCCCATGCTCGCCTGGCTGGAGAAACATGCCGAATGGAGATTCGAGAAGGACGGCACCGGGAATTACGTGATGCTGAACGAGTTCACGAAGGACCGTCTGCATTTCGCCGGCGTCGGTCCGTTATTCGACAAGATCATTGACTGCTGCGGCGGGGAGAAGTTCGGTGTCTCGGGGGAGACGGGCGCATGGATAGATTCCAGCCCCGGTCCCATGGAGGTGGAATTCGGATCCGAGCAGTATGTAGCTGCCGTCATGGGCCTGCCGAAGACCTCGGCAGAGGTCGAAGCTCTGAAGAAAGAGCAGCAGGCGATATGCGGGCAGATCACCGAGATCAAGCGGACCCTCAATGAATCCCTCGGGATCGTGGGGCAGGTCGTGCGGATCCAGAACATGTCCGTCAAGTCCCTGATGGCGCAGGTGCAGATGAACGAAGCATCCGACGCTCCGAAGGAGAGCACCTACGTTCCTTCTGCCGAATTCAAATCGGGAGGGATGTACGGATGACCTGCCTGATGGACATCGACGAATGCAGGCGCATGATGGCCGAGGGCCTTCCGGACGAGGTCAAGACCTTCGACCTCGATGATCTGCTTTTCTTCCTGACAAAGCTGGACGTCGAGATCCCGGAGGACAATATCGCATACCGCGGAACGAGGACATCCAGCTTTTCGATGATGAACGCCCAGATGAACTTCGTGGACGACTCGAAGCGCCTTCAGCGCATAGCGAAGGGCGGCAGGGAGTACGAGAATCCCGAGCTTATCGTGGCCAGGATGCGTTCATCGTGCATCCGCGTCATGGTATCCGCGATAGAGGGCATGGCCTATGCCGAACGGTTCCTGGACGATACCGGGAGGGATGGATGATGGCCAGACCGTACATCGAAGAGACGGTGGATCTGGATCTCTCCAAGGTCACGGCATCGGAGATGATATCAGAAGTGGAGCGTCTCATGAAGGAGAATCCCGAGTCGGAGGTTTTCCTGGACGGGGACAGGCGTGCCATCGTCCTCAGGAGGCCCCGCTGATGGCGTCGCCTTATGCAGGGATGACCGCGGTGCTCTATGCCCGCGTGTCCACCGATGACAAGGGACAGGATCCCGAGGTCCAGGTCCTGAAGATGAAGGAGTGGTGCGAGACCAACGACGTTCAGATCCTGGGGATATACCGCGAGGAGAAGAGCGGCAAGAACATGGAGCGCCCGGAGATGGACCGTGTCATCGGCCGCATCGCCAGAGGCGGAGTGAACATCCTGCTCGCCTTCGATGTGTCCAGGATAGGCAGGAACGCCAGCGACGTGGACAAGATCCGGAAGACCGCGGGTTCGTACAACACCGTCATCCGCTATGTGACCAGCGACGTGGCCCCGGAGACGGGAGCGGGACGTCTGATCAACGGCGTGGAGGCATGGCAGGCCGAAGAGCATCTGGTGAAGCACCGGAACGCCGTCAAAGCGGGAATGGACAAGGCCAAGGTGTTCGGCACTGCCTCCGGCATGCCGATCGGAAGGCCACCGACGATCGTGGTCACGAACGGCGTCAGATCGAGAGAAGCGTTCTCCGATGAGAAGCCGAAGCCGATCGTGGACATCGACCGCGTGATGGAGCTCGCCGACAAAGGCAACTCCCTCTCCGCTGCTGCGAATGCAATAGACGTTCCGCCGTCTACGCTCATCGAGATCCTTTCGAGGATGGGACTCCGCGAGGAATACGAACGCCGCAGATCCGAATGCCCCGTCACCGTCGAACGTATCATGGAGCTCGCCGACCGCGGCATGAACATGATGGAGATCTCCGCGATGCTGCAGTGCTCCGTCTCGACGATCCGCGAGAAGCTCATCGCAGCAGATCGCCTTCCGCAGTTCCGGAAGACCGTGAGGGCTGTCCGCCGTCTACGGAAACGGATGCCAACGGAAACCTCCCCTAGCTTATATACCGAAGAGGAGGGCGACGGGGGTGTCCGACCATGACGGTAAGGGATTCCTTTGCGTCGGAAGCGTACAGGTTTCCGAGGAACGCGGACACAAAACCGGGGGGAAGAGGAGATGAGCGCTCCGGGAAAGACCGAGCGCAGCTGGTACCTCAACCCCGATACCGCGGACGCTCTCCGGTTCGCCCGTCTGTGCGTTCCGAAGGGGACGCGGTACTCCGAGATCATCGCGCTCTCTACTTCGTTGCTCTTCAACGAGATTCAGAAGATCAGCGACGAGGAGGGTGTGAGCGTCGGCAAGGCGGTCCGGATGCTCTTCGAGAACATCGGCGAGAAGGACCTGACGATCAGCATCACGATCTCGCCCGGCAAGGGACAAACCGTTTCGGAAATTTCTTCAGAGACTCACGAGGAGGATTCACAATGACAGCGAAAGCTATAGACTGCAAAGAGAACGGAACCGAGAACGAAGCGAGGGAGAAGCTGAGGGTGGAGATCCCGCAAGAGGACATGGAGTTCCTCGGTGCGCTGATCCACCCGCAGCCGCCGAAGGAAACGTACTCGGAGCTGATGGAGAGGGTCACGGCACTGGTGTGGACATCGGACTTCGAAGATGCGTTCTCGATCCGCATTTACGAAACGCGCATGGTCAGCGCCGTATTGGTGGCAACAGAGGGATGCGACTACTGCGATCCGCTGAGGCTGATGGTCCACGATCCGGAGACGGGAACGGAACACAGCCTTGTCTGGGAGGACGTGGATTTCATCCGGAAGACCGAGGAAGGGATAGAGGTCTCTGGGTGCTGCACATTTTGGATGGACGGCGAGACCGTGAAGCGGAAGGTCTACGATCTTCTCGTGACCGAAGGGGGGATCTGATGAGCCCCGACTTCGATTTCTGGGATGATGAAAACAAGGAGAGCGAAGTGAGGTTCAGCTGCGCCGATCTGAGGGTCATTAAGAAGAACGGCGTCCAGTCGTGGGTGTGCGGCCGCCCCGACAGCTTCGGAAGACCGTGTGCCGGCTGGGCCTGCATTCAGAGGGAGGGATCCGAATGATCGAGATGGAACGCGATCTCGGAGACGTGGCCGTTCTTCTTAGGAAGATCCTGACGGTCGAAGGGACGCTGTCGGTCCGGTACGACTACGGGAACCTGGTGTTCATTCTCGGCCCTCCGGGCGGAATGCGTTTCACCGGGAAGATCCCGTTGTCGACCGCCCGTCGGATCCAGGAACTTCTTAAGGAGATCATCGACGATGCGGAAACGGCAGAGAAGGAACTGAAGACCGTGAACATGAACGATGCACCCGTATCGATGTCCAAGGAGGATGAACTATGACCTCAGCCGGAGGAATGAAGCATGCAAGGATCTCGTGCAGCGATGCCTTCAGGCATGATCCGGAGCGGATCCTGTGCCTCGATATCGAGACCACCGGCCTGGACCGCCGTTCCGACGACATTCTGTCATTGGCCATAGTCGACGGCACTGGAGGCGTGAGGTATCACGGATACTTCCGTCCGCAGCTGAAATCGGAATGGCCGGAAGCCCAGGCAATCAACCACATCGATCTCGGGGAAGTGAAGGATTCGCCACGGATCCGCGACGAGGCCGAACGGATCTCCGAGATCCTTTGGAGCTCAGAGGTGCTGATGGGATACAATCTCATCTCGTTCGACCTTCCATTCTTGGAGGAAAAAGGAATCGCCGTTCCGCCGAGACCGGCATGCGACGTAATGCTCGAATACACCGAGAAGCACGGCGAATGGGATGAGGATCGTCAGAGATACAAGTGGATCTCATTGGCAAAGTGTGCTTCAGATCTTGGAGTAATATTCAGACCACATGATTCCTTGGAGGATACGAGGGCCACACTAAAGTGTGCAGAGAAAATGCTGTAATAGGTCCAAACTACTTTCCTCGCGTTCGGGACTATAACGCATTTCTTTATTTTACTAGAATGCTCACTATTGTATCAAATCAGCTAGTATGATTTCATGTCGACATTTTCGTATAACATCGTTAAGATTAAATCTTGTTACACCCGATGCAGGTGCATGTCTTCTCAGACCAGATATTCTGCGACGTTGCCCGCGAATCCTTTCGCGTTCCATCAGACCAGAACAATCGCTGAGATCATGCTGAGATGTAATGACAGGTCCGCAGTAAAGAATGAAGTTCATGAAGGGAACCTTCTTCAGATAAAGACAATCAGCAACGAAGACAGCATTTTCAATTATGTCTACAACAGAATGAATCTGATTTCAGATTCGTTGAAGAAAATAATCATAAATGGGGATGAGGCGGACGGGAGATTTGTTAATCTCATCTCGATAATGAATTACGATACGCTTTTCAAAGAATTCGTCGAAGATGTGTACTACGAAAGGCTGATCGACAGGAATCCGGTCACTGATTACGACATCATGTCCTTCTTCGAGAAGAAGGGAAGGGAAAACCAAACAATAGCTTCTTGGAAATATGTTACAGTTTATAAGCTGAGAAGGCTCTACGCCCGTATTCTTTTTGAAGCTGGATTGCTGAAAACATCTACGGGCAACAGGGTGGTATGCACCCCGTATGTCAGCCGTTCGACAATTGATGAATTGCTGAACGAAGGGTATGAAACATACATTAGAGCAACGTTGGGATACAGATGAAGGTACTTACAATCAGTGAAAGACTGAACAGGATCAAGGATGTGATCATCCATGATCCGTTCTTCGGCGGCAGATCTTTGAGCAGTGGTACCGGTGGATACATTTTTGATTATGATCCGCAGGACGAGCTTGCTGTTAGGGAGTTCATTGACAATTTCAAGGACCGGAAGGACCTGGGATTCGATGTTCAGGTCTTCGATCTTTTCGAGATAATGGTCGGATATCTTCAAGACCAAGGCTATCTGGAATCCTCTTTTGAGATCGAAGAGGATTGCAGGGGCGAGGAGGAAGGGCTCGGTTATTTTGTACGCGCCATGACAGACGTATTACAGGCGGATAGTCAGAATGATATCTTCATTGATTACATCAAAAAGAATGCTGTTTCCGGTAATGTGATATTCATTACAGGTGTTGGAAAATGCCATCCGTTCATTCGTTCACATAAGATCTTGAATAACTTTGACAGTAAGCTGAACGGCGTCAAGACGGTGCTGTTCTACCCCGGTGTGTACACATCGGACGAATTGAAACTATTTGGAACGATTCCGAGCGAGAATTACTATCGTTCCATGAGTTTAGTAGAGAGGACTGAGTAATATGTCGATTATTGGAGAGATGTTTGAAAAGGACATTGATAGACCGATGAATCCGGTCATCAAGGTCAGCGACCAGACCGATGAGAAAGTGATTTTCCAGGAGCTTGATGAATACGTTGTCACCAAGGAAATCGATGAGAATCTGGAGAAATTCTACAAAGGGCTCATTGATGGCATCAGCAGAGATACAGACAATATCGGTGCCTGGATATCGGGTGATTTCGGAAGTGGAAAATCACATTTCCTGAAAATTCTGTCGTTCCTTCTCAAGAACAGTATCATTTCTGGAAAGAAATCTACCGAGTATCTCCAGAAAAAGGTCTCTCCTCCAGTATATGCATATATGCAGGCCATGGGCAAGAAGAATGTCGAAACGGTCCTCTTTGACATAGATGCCGAGAGCAAGGAGGGGCAGAATGCCGATAACCTTGTTCAGATCTATCTCATGGTGTTCAACAGAATGCTCGGTCTGAGCACGGTCCCATCGGTTGCAGATCTGGAGCGCCATATAATCGATGAAGGGAAGTACGATCTCTTCAAGTCAAAATATCAGGAGATCTCCGGCAGATCCTGGGAAGATGAAAGGACCAAACCGGCATTCGTCCGTGGCAGGATCGAAAAAGCACTGGTGGCTGCAGGCGTATATGGGGAAGACGACGCCAGGGACATCTCCAAGAAGGCCTCTGAGAAATACGAGATCAGCGCCAGCGATTTCACTAAGCTGGTGAAAGAGCACTGTGACAAGATGGGTGAGAATTACGTTCTCCTATTCCTTGTGGATGAGGTCGGACAGTTCATTTCCGGAAATACTCAGCTCATGCTGAAGCTGCAGACAATAACGCAAGAGCTGGGAACCGCATGTCGCGGACACGCATGGAACGTTGTGACCAGCCAGGAAGATGTTGACTCCATCGCCCCAGATATCAATAATAAGGATTATTCCAAGATTCAGGGGCGCTTCAGCGTCAGAGTAAAGATGTCCTCCTCGGATGTTAAAGAGGTCATCGAGAAGAGGATACTGTCCAAGAAGGGGGATTATGTCGATGAGCTTCAGGCTTACTACGATGGAAACCGCGACGCGATCCACAACAAGCTCAATTTCGACAATGGCATGAACATCAGGCTTTACAAGGACAAGAAAGAGTATTCGGCAACATATCCGTTCGTTCCGTATCAATACCAGATGCTGCAGACCATGCTCACTCAGCTGAGGAATAAGAGCAGGGCCGGCAAGAACATCAGCAATGCTGCACGTTCGATGCTGAAGACCTTCAGGGACACAGTAGTTGCATACAAAGACAAGGATTCCAAGACTGTCATTCCGATGTATGCGTTCTATGATTCGCTGACCCCTGAATTGGATAGCCCAACGCTGCAGGTGTTTTACAACGCTACCAAGAACGACGCCCTTACCGAATTTGACATCAACGCCCTGAAGACACTGTTCCTTGTGAAGTATTACGACGGATTGACAACTTCTGTAGCGAACATAACCTCGATGATGGTCTCATCTTTCGATGAAGATAGGATCACACTGAAGAAAGGTGTCGAAGATTCACTTGAACGCCTAACCACTCAGAATCTGGTTCAGAGGAACGGCGATACCTACATGTTCCTGACCAATGAGGAGCAGGAGGTCAATATCGAGATCAAGAGGGAGACCGTAGACATCGGCAAGCGTATTCAGGAGATCTCTCGTGTGGCATTTGGTGAGATCCTCGATCTCAGTGGCAAATACCGTTATGACGGTACACATCAGTATTCATTCAATAGGATCGTCGACGGAGAAAACGCCGAGAATACGAGTTATGAACTGAACTTGTCCATCTCCACCCCTGCGAGGAAAGTAGATGGTGCTACGCTTGCGATGGAATCCAACGGCTCCGTAGTGCTGGAGCTTCCGGCCGATGACCGGGTCATCATGCAATGCAATGAGTACATTTCCACCGAGAATTATCTTCGTAAGAATATGAGCTCGGACCTTCCGACGCAAAAGAAGATGATACTTGAGGCTAAAGAAATGGAGCTGAAGGCCATGAAGGCCCGCTTCAAAGATCTGCTCACCGATGCTCTTCAGAATGCCAAGATATATGTCAACGGGTCTCAGTCGACAGATATCAACGAGACCAACCCAAAATCTCGCGTGGATAAGGCAATGGGAAAACTCATTACTGCCACGTACAGTAAAATGGATTACATGAGGAATCCGAAGAATAAAACACTCATCGAACAGATCTTCAAAAACAGGACTTTGTCACCATTTGATGAATGTTGCGGTAGTGAGAAGCTTGCAGTCAATGAGGTCATAGATTTCCTCTCTATACAGGCAAGGTCCAATGCCACAGTCCGCATCTCCAATATCATGGAGAAGTACAAGAAGAAACCGTACGGATTCACAGATTACGACATAGAATGGATCCTGGCGCTACTGTTCCGCCATAACAAGATCGCACTGGTCTACGAAGGCGTGACATACGACGGAAAGAAAGTAGATTCGAGCAGAGGTATCGATCTTGTTACGAAAACAAGAGATTTCGACCGTGTCGAGATAAAATTACGTGAGAGTGTGTCTTCTGCGTCGATCAACAGGGCAGCGGATATATTCAAGACGATTTTAGCAAAATCGATGCAACTCGATGAGGGCGCGCTGGTCACTGCCATCAACGACGGTTCTAAAGAGATCATGAGTGACATTGATGGGTATCTGGGACAGATTAAGTCGCAGCCAAAGTATCCCTGGAAGAGCGAACTCGAACAAATGCGCTCATTATTGAACGATACTGCCAGTGCCGGCTCGCCTGATCTCTTCATTTTCATTGATTCGAATGAAGATGCCCTTAGAAAACTCCGTTCAGATCTGGACGACAAGAGATCCTTCTTCGCTGCCGACAGTCCGAGAAGAAGATTGTTCGACAGAGGGCTCGATTGCCTTGCAGCCTATGAGAAAGATGCATATTATGTCTCGGATGAGATGACGCGTATAAAGGGATTGATAGATTCCGCTCTCAGTTCAGACAATTTGGTAGATCTCCCGAAATTGAATACGCTGTGTGCTGAGTTCAATGATGCCTTGGAAGGCATCTTGAATAAAAGCAGGGCCGGAGAGGTTGAAAAGCTCAATGGAATAAAATCCTGGCACGAATCGAAATTATCCGACCACTCGGAACTTATCGATGAACTAAGTAAGTATTATGAACAGGCCAAAAATGACATTGGAAATACAACGTCATTGTCGGATTTATATGCTGTTTCAACTGGTTTCAAGATGAAGGCGGCCGATCTTGAAAGGCGGATACCGAAAAAAGATACTCCTGCAACACCCCGTGGACCTGCTGAACCCAAGGCTGCCCCTCGCAGTACAATCTCCGTGTATTCCCTCTTGCCTAAGATCGAGGTCAATGATAAGAAAGATGTGGATGAGATCCTCAACACGATGAGAGACAGACTGAACGAAAAACTGAAGGCTGGTCCTTTCGACATTAAGTTGTGATCACATGGACAAGAGTGCTATTGAGAAATTTGCAGTGACTGCCAGGGTCAAACTCAGACAATCCGTGGAGCAGAGGATGGCTGTTCTCGGAATAGGGGCGAATGGTGCTCTTGCTTCGGTACAAATCATTGGCGATGTCGTAGTGGTAAATCTTAACAATGGCATGGAGACCCGTTTAACAAAAGAAGAATCCTCACATCGCGACCAACTGATCAAGGAGGTCATCAGAGCAGGATATGATAATGTCGTCGAATCTGTTGCATATACGTGGTTCAACAGGCTCATTGCTATAAGGTATATGGAGGTCAATGATTACCTTCCGACACATATTCGTGTACTCTCATCTGCTATTCCTGGGAAGAAGGAGCCTGACCTCGTATCGCAGTGTCTTTCTGTCGATCTGTCATTCAGTACTACAGAGAAAGAACGCATATTGGAACTGAAGAACAAAGAAGAATTGGATAGATTGTTCGTATTGCTCTTTCTGAAGCAATGTCAGGAACTCAACAAGATCCTTCCGGAACTGTTCACAATCACCAGACCATATGAGAACATTCTTTTGAAATTGTCGTTCACGGATCCAGACAGTGTTGTCAGAGATCTTGTAGACAATATCTCAGAAGACGATTTCAAAGATGCAGTACAGATTATCGGATGGATGTATCAATATTACAATACAGAATTGAAGGCCGATACATTTGCCAAGCTCAAGAAGAACACGAAGATTTCCAAAGAGAGAATACCTTCGGCAACGCAGTTGTTCACCCCCGATTGGATTGTCAGATACATGGTGGAGAATTCCGTTGGACGTATCTGGTTGGAAGGTCACGATGATCTGGACCTTAGAAGTAAATGGAAATACTATATCGATGAGGCTAAGCAAGATTCTGAAGTTGCAGAAAGATTAAAAGACATCAGGAAAGACAGAAAAGGAAAATCCCCCACATCCATCAAGGTTATCGATCCATGCATGGGCAGCGGGCACATTCTAGCTTATGCATTTGATGTCCTGATGCAGATCTATTTGTCATATGGCTACTCCGGGGCGGAATCAGCCACGTCCATCGTTGAGAACAATCTTTACGGATTGGATGTAGATGACCGTGCCTATCAGTTGGCATATTTTGCTGTGATGATGAAGGCACGTCAATACGATCCGAAGATATTCGAGAAGAACATTCATAACAATATACACTCCATCATAGAGACGTCCAACATCACAGATGGTGATCTTTCCGGTTATGGGAATACAATGGCCCCATTAGACCGCCATTCTGCTGTAAATGATATCAAGTACATTCTGGGGTTGTTCAAGAATGGCAAAATATTCGGTTCGCTAATCGATGTTCGGGAATGTAATTGGCAGCTGATCAAGAGATTCCTTGCAGACAGGAGGATCGATATAATGGTAGATCCGACGATTCATGATAAGATCCAAGAAGTCGTGGAGGTCGCCAAAGTACTCTCGCAGAAGTATGACATCGTTGTCACGAATCCGCCGTATATGGGTTCAAGTGGAATGGAATCGGAACTAACTGAGTACGTTAAGTCAACACATCCAGATGCTAAAGCCGATCTTTTTGCATGTTTCATTGAAAAAGTCGGAGGAATAACGAAAGTGTATGGGATCTACTCCATGATAACAATGCACGCGTTCATGTTTTTATCGAGCTTCGAGAAACTCCGTAATAAATTGAGTTCTCAAACATTAATCAACATGGCCCATCTTGGGTCGCATGCATTCGATGAGATTGGCGGAGAGGTTGTTCAAACGACATCATTTGTAATGATGAATACTGATATAAAGGGGCATTTTGGAACCTACATAAGACTCGTAGATGGTGCAGGAGAAGCAGAGAAAGAGCGTATGTTCTTCGAAAAAGAACGGACATTTATTGTAAAGCAGGAGGAATTTTCTAAGATTCCAGGTGCGCCGATTGCATATTGGGTTAGTAAACAATTTATAGATAATTTTTCCAAAGGAATCTCTATTGGGTCGATTTCCGATTATACAGGTTCTCAAAATATAACTGCTGACAATGAGAAGTATCTAAGATTCTTCTGGGAAGTGGATAATAAGAAGATTGGCCCTGGAAAAAAATGGGTTATGTATGCCAAAGGTGGGGATTCGAGAAAGTATTACGGCAATCTTATTCATGTTGTAGACTGGTCTGATTCAGCACGTAATTATTATGAAACAAACAAAACTTCAAACTTATTGGATAGGAAATTGTGGTACGGGGAAGGGATCACTTACACAATGCTCAGTAGTAAAGGTGCCAGTTTTAGATATTTGCCGAGTGGATGTGTATTTGACAAGGGTGGCCCATCTATATTGTCACTCGGAAATGTGTTGTATTATGCACTTGGATTTTTAAATTCGAACGTAGCAAAGTTATATCTTAATGCACTAAATCCGACAATCAATCTTCAAACTAAAGATGTGAATAACCTTCCATTTATTGTTGATATCGATTCTAGAGAAGAGATTTCTTCTATGGTACAAAAATGTGTGAGTTTGTCTGCTGATGATTGGAATTCTAATGAATATAGTAGTGAATTCACCATCAACCAACTAGTTGTAACAGGTGTTGACAAAGTATCAACGGCAATCTCGATTAATGACAGTAGTATAGAGAGAAGTCGCAATTTAATGCACAATCTCGAAACAATGATCAATCAGAGATTCAACATAATTTATAGCTTAAATGAAAAAGAAGAATCATCGATTGATTTGAATGAGGTTGACGCTGTTCGTGACATAAAGAATCTAATATCATACGCTGTTGGGTGCATGTTCGGTCGTTATTCACTTGATAATAAAGGTCTCGTATACACGGGTGGTAAATGGGACCCCGATGTTTATAAAATATTCAAGGCCGATTCGGACAACATCATCCCAATAAACGATGATGAATATTTTGGTGACGATGTCGTTACAAAATTTGTAGAATTCATTCAAGTTGCTTTTGGAAAAGAACATCTGGATGAAAATATCAAATTCATCGCAGATAATCTTGGAATCAAAAGTTCGGGAACATCGAAAGATAAGATACGTAAGTATTTCCTCAATGATTTTTACAAGGATCATCTTAAGATGTATCAAAAACGTCCGATATATTGGTTATTTGATTCTGGAAAGGAGAATGGGTTCAAGGCACTCATATACATGCACAGGTATGATGAGAATCTCATCGGTAAAATGCGTCAGAATTATCTTCTTCCAATGCAACGCAGGTATATTGATCAGCTCAATAGAGAAAAGGACCAGGTCAAACGCGGCATAATTCAGAAAAAACTGACTGAGGTTGAGCGTTATGATATGGCAATGGAGCTATATTCATCAAACCCCGTTTCGATAGATCTTGACGATGGTGTAAAAGTAAATTATGCAAAATTCCAGAATATAGAGAACAGCAAGTCCTCTAAAGACAAAATAGACTTGCTTTACAAGATTTAAGTGGGAAGAAAATGGCACAAGACAATGTCGTAGAAAGAATTAAGGCTCGTTTTAATCGTATCAATAAGTTTGAAACAAAGCCTACGAGGATAGTGTTCTGGGTTGATAAAGCGGGGGAATTTAAGGACACCGTAGATGATCTCAATCTGGGTGAAATCAAGATTCTTAAAATGAATGGTTACAATAGTTTCAAGATAAAGTATATGTTAGAACACGAGGACAGTGAATCTAGATATCTCATATATGTGCCATACGAGGTTCCGAATGATTCGAAGAACATCCTTGCGGACACAATGCACTACTGCGAGCCTCCATTCTGTGCAGATAAGCCTTCCCTGCTCTGTATGGATCTGAATATTCCATCTAAGAACGCAGAAGTGGTGAAGAAATACATCAAATTCTTCAACAATGCAGACCGGAGGAAGAAATTCCAACGTTTGGATCTCGACCTCAACGACGAAGAGGCCATTATTGTCGGAATCATGGCTGTTGTCTCGATGTCGGATTCTGACCATCCGCATTTTCAGGACATTTTAAGAGACATGCTTCAGGAGTATTCAGAAGATCCTGATTCTAAATCGCAGACAGCAACGATGGATCGCTTTGAATCGTATGAACTCACCGAAGCCTTCTGGACCAGATGCAGCAAAGAATACGGGACAACCAACACCACAATGGGCGAGTTGGTACGTACGCTGTTCATATCGTATGCTTCGTGCAAAATAGAATTAAAGAAAATGATGAAGATAGACCCATACGTTTCTAAGAAGAGCGGACGTATTTCAACCTTCATCAACGGAATGTACAACGATACGTTATATTGTAAGGCGGCCGAAAAACTTTCTGATTGGGTATCCAAGAAGATGAAATTGGATTCATATTTCAATCTTTTTGAATCCAAATCGATAGCCGAATCCGATGCATTCAGATGCATTGATGAGATAGTAATCAGTCGTCTTATCGGACAGATGAGCAGTACTTGCAAACCACTTGACGGCTCAGATATAGCAATAGTGAAGAAAAGAATGACACTTCACTACCGCAATGTATTCGAACCTCACTACAATATGATCGATTACGGCCAGCAGATGATTGAAGAGGTACTGAATTTCTCTGCTGATGTCTCAAGTACAAAATCTTCTAAGGATTTGATCGACAAGTATTCCAGCAGATGGTATCTGATAGATCGCTGTTATCGTGGATTCGTTTTTAATGCCGACAAGATCAATGAGAAGAGCGGAGACATGGAATCGTTCATCGACTTCATTGAGAACACATACAACAACCGTTTCCTCAATGATCTGTCCGTAGAGCTCTGTACGATGATAAAAACATACGACGATCTTCCGGATCCGAAGCAGACCTCGTTCTATAATGATTATGTCCAGAAATCAGACCAGGCCACTGTCGTAATAATATCTGATGCATTCAGATACGAATGTGCTACCGAGCTTCGTGATGAGTTGAAGAAGTCATCTAGGGTCAGAGAACAGAAGTTAGACCACATGATATCGACCGTACCTTCGATTACGAAATTTGGGATGGCAGCACTGCTGCCGAACAACGGTCTTCAGATCTGTCCCGGAGATTACTCAGTGAAGATCAACGGCATGAATACCAACATGGATGATCGCGAAAGTGTCCTTAGAGCAAAGAATCCTGACTCGGTCGTGCTGAAATACAAACAACTCCTGTCGATGAAGACAGACGAGCTCAGAAATGCCTGCAGAGGTAAGCGTATCGTGTACATCTATCACAACGAGGTTGATGCCACAGGCGACAATCCACAGACCGAGGTTAATACTTTCACTGCCTGCAGTAATGCAATAGGTGAGATTAAAAAACTGATTGAAAAAATCACCAATGGGTTGAGCTACACACGTTTCATAATTACATCCGACCATGGTTTCATCTATCGCAGGAAAAAGTTAGATGAATTGGATAAGATCCAACTTCCGCCGGGTGGAATCGCAGATAAACGTTATGTGCTCAGCGAAAGCCACAACGATCTCATGCAATCAGTGGAGATGTCCTTGGAATATCTAGGCAGGGAAGATGGCGTGTTCTATGTCTCCGTTCCAAATTCCAGTGGGATATTCAAGGTCCCCGGTGCCGGTCAGAATTTTGTTCATGGTGGTATGTCTCCGCAAGAGATTGTCGTTCCGGTGTTGATCGTCCATACGAACAAAGGTAAGGTCACAGAAGAATACGTAGGTCTTAAAACAGTGTCGAAGCACGAGATCCGTAAGATGCAACAGAACATCGGCGTATGGCAGGAACACCCCGTTTCAGACAAGTATCGTGAGGCTACATACGACCTGTATTTCGAAGATGAGGATGGTCGCCCTGTTTCAGATGTTCAGAGCATCATAGCCAACAGAGTCGAAGGACAGGATATGGAACACCATGCGCGTTTCACATTCAGTATTAAAAAGGGTGTGGCGTATTTAGTAATAAAGAACAAAACCGATGAGGACATCGATCTTGTTAAAGAGGAATACAGGGTGAATGTGATGTTCACAGACCTCGGGGGGATCTGATGAGGAACAACGAGCTTATATCCAAGGGATTCAACCAATTATTGCCGGTTCTTTCCAGATATGTTGCTACATCTCTTCGTGATCATTACGGGGATAGCTGGTGGAATGAGGCTGTTCTAAACAAACTCTCCGATATCCAGAGGCAGGATCTTCCAGAATATCCTTCATTCGATGAGGCAGTCGAAAGTTTAGACATCGCTAGAGCAATAATTCTATTAGATATCAACTGGAATGATGTTTTTAAGAACATAGCCGTAAGGGATCCGCCGGGACTTACAAAGAATTGCCGTGGCTGGGCCAAGGAACTGCTCACAGTTCGTAACAGGTCAGCGCACATCGGCGGTGTTGACTTTGATGACAGAGATACAAGCAGAGCATTGGACACGATGCACCGTCTCTGCGAATGTCTCGACCCATCGGTTGCTTGCGAAATAGACAAGATTTACTATAGTGTCGGCCACGACACGCCGACGGGAGATTCTGCAGGTTCTGAAGAAGTGGTAAAAGAAACAACTCAACCGCCTATCGAAGAACAATCGTTCGTGGATGTAGCATATGTTTCAAGCGCACCCCATTCCGATGTGATCCCCGAAGGATCTGAAGTCCCAGGAAATCCTGTTGAAATCGATGTAAATCGTCTTATTGGATCGTTCGAGGGGTGTATAGTCAGAAAGGATCTCACTAAACTCATCAAAGAAGGTGCAAACATTCCGATATTTGTCCTAGAATATTTGCTCGGGATGTATTGTTCTTCTAACGATGAGGGTGAGATTGAAGAAGGCCTTGGGATTGTCAAAGACAAATTGTCGCGCTTATACATCAGACCGGATGAAGCTGAGAAGATCAAATCCAATATCAAAGAGGCAGGTGAGGGTTATGCCATCATCGATAAGGTTTCTGTCATCCTTGACTACAAGAAAGACATCTACATGGCATCATTCCTTAGCCTTGGATTGAAGAATGTTCCTATAGATGACGGGATGGTAATTGCCAACCCAAGGCTTCTTTCAGGTGGCATCTGGTGTATCACAACATTCAATTATTCTTTCCTTGACGACGATGGGGCTGCAGTAAAGAATCCATTCAAGATTACTCGGCTGAGCCCTATACAGATGCCGTCTGTGGACATTAACGACTACATATGGCAACGTAGGAATTTCACGAAGGATGAGTGGATTGCATTAATGCTCAGATCTACCGGCTTAGAGCCAAACACATTATCTGAGCGTAGTCGTTGGCTCCTCTTGGCACGCATAATGCCATTGGTAGAGAGCAACCTCAACATCTGTGAGCTTGGGCCACGCAGTACTGGAAAATCCCACATTTATAAGGAGATATCTCCGAGCAGCATATTGGTATCCGGTGGACAAACATCTGTGGCCAATCTTTTCTACAATATGTCATCACGTTCACCTGGGCTGGTGTGCAATTGGGACGTTGTAGCCTTTGATGAGGTTGCTGAGATCAAATTCAAGGACAAGGATGCGATCACCATAATGAAGGACTATATGGCTTCCGGATCGTTCTCCAGGGGGAAGGAGATCTTGGAGGGAAAGGCTTCTATGGCCTTCGTTGGGAACATCAACGAAAACATCAATACGTTACTTCTTCAAGCCAGTCTGTTCAAGCCATTCCCGGATGGAATGAACACAGATACCGCGTTCCTTGACAGATTCCACTGTTACATTCCAGGATGGGAGATCGAACCGTTCTCTCCGAAGAGTTTTACCAACGATTATGGTTTCATCTGCGATTATTTCGCAGAGATCGCTAGGGAGCTCAGGAAGGTAAACTATTCCGATGTATTTTCCAAGTTTTTCACCTTGGATGACAGTCTCAAGCAGAGAGATGTCACAGCCATCAAGAAGATGTGTTCAGCGATGATCAAGATCATCTATCCGGATGGAAAGGTTGAAAAGGAAGGTGTTAGAGAGATCCTGGAATTCGCCATGGAGATGAGGTCCAGGGTGAAAGAACAGTTGAAACGCATTCAACCGGATGATGAATTTACTAGTGCGAGATTCATCTATCATGATATCGAAACTGGAGAATCTAGAGAAGTCCTAGTACCGGAGTGTGTGAATCTCAGCATAAGGGCGGGCAGTGTGTGAGATGGGTATTCCATTATTCAGTTTGAGGAAGTGAATCATCGGGTAATGCAAGTCCCGCAACGATTGTTGGACTAATGGTTGCTGTAATTGTCTTTCTTTATACAGACCTTGTTGAAACTGTAGTAATGGATTCGTTTTTTGGCATCATATATGTGATGGCAGATCAGGCATCATCATACAACCCTCTTTGTGGAACACTGATTCGAGCAATACCGTCCATCATTGTTGCAGGGCTTTCTTTCGGAACAATCATGGCCATTGCAAAGATTTTTTCTTTCGAGTGAAACTCATTCGTTGTTCGTCGTAAGAAATCTCCAATTTACGCTCACTAATATTCTCCACTGATGATTGCTCTCCGCCTATTCTTTCGATCCGGATATGTCGGAAGATGGGGGGTTTAGCATGTCAAACAGCAAGCGCAGCAAATTCATAGCGGCATCCGTTGTGATGGCTCTGTGCCTCTGTTCCTGCTTCATGGTCTTCGGCAACGATGACTCCGAGGCCGCGTCGGACGCGACCTACGGGACCATAAGCGAGTTCAATCTGGCACCGGGCTTCAAATGGACCTACACACCGACGTATCCGAGCGATCTGTCGGTCACAACGACCATCCTCAAGCAGGGAACGAACACCTCTTCGGGAACATCATCTTCTATCGTCTCCGGAACATGGGCATCCATCTCCGGGAACACCGTCACCGTACAGGTTCCGAGCGGCGCAGCCGTCGGATCCGTCTATGATGTGATCCTCAAAGCCACCACTTCTACGGGCGGTATCACGCAGACCGCATACCAGTACCTCAGGGTCAACGTCACCGCAGGCATAACCGCATCCGGTACCGCCGGCGACGTAGTCCTCGGCAATGCGGCCTCGGTAACACTAACAGCATCTTCGTCCATGGGCACCGTGTCATGGGCGGTCACATCCGGCAAATCTCTCCCGGCGGGCCTTACGCTCTCCGGAAGCTCGATCACCGGAACACCCACAACGGTCGGAGCAAACACGATCTACCTCACCGCATCGGCGAAGGGACAGAGCACGGACATCGCCATTCCGTTCACAGTTTACAACGTGATCCAGGGCGGATCCGCGCAGACCCTCATGTCCTACGGGACCACCGTCACATCCAGCGCTGTCAGCCAGACCGGCAGCGATCTCAGCGTCACCTGGTCGGTCACGAACGGAACGCTTCCCAGCGGATTCACGTTGAACAGCAGCACCGGTGTCATCACCGGTTCGTCCACCGTCAAGCAGAGCGTCACGCTCACCCTGACCGGTACCTCGGCCAACGGACCCACGCAGACCGCAACCAAGCAGGTCACCATCCAGTCCGAGCCTAAGCTGACGACCATCAGCGGCGATTCCGCGATCCTGACCTACACGGGCAACTCCAACGTGACCAAGACGTACACGTCCGCAGTTTCCGGAACATCGACCCTTACCTGGTCCCTTGTCGGAGCTCCCACCGGAGTGACGATCGACGGCAGCACCGGAGTCGTGACCGTCGCTGGATCCGCAGCGGTCACCACGGGAACAACGTTCACCGTGAAGGCGGCCTCGCAGTACGGCCAGAGCATCACCAAGGACGTGACGCTGACCGTAGCCGGCACGCTTGACATCACCGGATCCACGAGCGTCTCCACCACGGCCGGAACGGCGGTCACTTCCACCTACACGGCCACCGGCGGTAACGGCAACACGTTCTCCATCGTCAACAGCAATGCGCCCAGCGGCGCCAACGTCTCCATCAACGCCTCCACCGGAGTGCTTTCGTTGAGCGGAGCCTCGCCTGCCGGCTCGTTCACCGTTGACGTCAAGGTGACGTCCGCAGACGGACAGACCGACACGATCACCGTGACCTGCCAGATCATGAGCGTCCTCGTGTACACATCGACCCCCTCCAACGGAGTAATCGCCTACGCGATCTGAAGGTGACGAGATGGAACACGCGAACAGGCTAATCAGCGCCGCATCGGCATTCGCATTGCTGGCGGTGGCGCTGGCCCTTTCCCTGGCCCCCGTATCCGCAGCGGATACGGCCTACGACCAGGACTTGGGCCAATTCTACTCGTACACCGTATTCTTCGGATTCGACGGCGAAGAGACCGAGTCGATCCTCTGGGATTTCGGCGACGGCAGCGAGACATCCGCCGATTGGAACGTGACGCACACATTCTCCGCGAAGGGAACGTACTACGTGACGCAGACGGCGACCAACCCGCTCGGCTCCTCGGTCGCAGTGTACAAGGTCCAGATCATGGGATTCCCCGTGATCACCTTCAGCACCGACGGCGGATCCGCGGTCGGAAGCATCCAGCAGACCGCTTATGATGTTGCGGCAGCGGCTCCCGAAGCACCCTCCAAGGACGGATACACGTTCGGCGGATGGTACAAGGACAGCGGGCTCACCATGCCGGTCGACTGGAGCGAGAAGATCACCTCCTCGGCAACCTATTACGCGAAGTGGACCGTCGCGTCCGGAAGCGGATACGTAGTGACATTCGTGGTCGGCGACAGCAACACCTACAGGACGGTCGCAGCCGGAGGAACGGTCACCGCACCCGCAGATCCCGTGGTAGAGAACCACACGTTCGGCGGATGGTACACCGATGCGGCATGCACAACCGTCTACGACTTCACTTCGACGGTCACAGGCAACATGAGCCTCTACGCCAAGCTGACAGCGAACGGCGGCGATGACGATTACGACGGATCGAATACCGGTACCGAGACGATCGCACCGATCGCCATCGCGGTCGCCGGCCTTCTGATGACGGTCGGAGGGGCATACTTCTCCAGGTACGGATTCTCGATTGCGGGAATTATCCTCATCGGATTCGCTTTGGCCGTACAATTCGGGGTGATTGGGTGGCCGTTCTGAACAGGATGTCCAGAATGACGGCTATATTTGCCGTCATGCTCATGGCGGCGGCAGCGATGTTCGCCGTCATCCCCCTTTCGGAGGATTCCGATGCGGCGCCGTCGGCAACATACAATCTGAACGCCGTTGCGGGAACGTACTACAGCTTCGACACGAACATCCCCGGCAACTATTCCATACCGGCTAACACAGGCTGGTCGTTGGCTGCGAGTGTGCCGTTGGGCATGAGCGTCAATTCGGGAGGAGATATCGTCGGTACCCCGCTGATACCGGGATACTATGGGATGAACTTCTACCTCAACGGTGTCGGGAACTATACAAACACCGTCAACGGTAACTACGTCGCTGTCAAGCTCAACGTGACCGGGAACCCCAGCGCATCGGCGGGTTCGCAGATCAACGGTCCTGTGAACGTGAGTCTCAATGCCGGCTCGTCTGTGTTCAACACGTATCAGAAGAGCACTTCCTACTACGAGGTCATCAACAGTATCTTCCAGTACTACATGACAGCCAGCAACTTCGACAGCATCGGTGTGTCCGGCAACTCGTGGGCCTTCGAAGACTATGATATCGAAGGCGGAGTGGCGATCACCCCGGTGGTCCTCGACTTCAACAACGTTTCGTACTCCACCAGCACGTCGATGTTCACCAACTTGGCATACAGCAACGGCACCCTGTCGTACAAATTCAATCCGACAACCTACGGAACGTATGCGGTCGGATTGCACGTACTGGAAGAGGGACCCGGCTACGGCGGCGGTTCGTCGTTCATCCTGACCAACGTGTTCACCTATTCAGTGCCGCTCAGCGTCGACGACATAACGGTGTACGCAGGCCAGTCGATCAACATCTCGAACGTGACGTCCGGCAGCGACCTCTCCGTTTCCGGAGTGTCCTGGCTTTCCGTCTCGGGAACCTCGATCGTCGGAACTGCGCCGTCGGCACCTGGAACGTACAACGTGACCGTCACCGCCGGAGGATCCACGGACATGTTCACCGTCACAGTGGTCGCGAAGCTGACGTTCACATCCGTGCCCAGCAACGGAGTCATCGCGTATGCACTCTGAGGCCGGACACCTCAAACTCCTTCTCATTCTTTCTTTGACAATAGCGGCAGCTCTCGGCACCGCGATCATGGCGGACATCAGTAATGCAGAGGCCGACGAGCTCTTCGACGGTTCCGCCACCGACATCAAAGGTTACATATGCTCCACCGGTCAGCTCGGCGGAATAAGATCGACCGGCTCCAACTGGATGGCCGTTCTCACGATCGGATCCGATACGACTTACAGCGTATCCATCACCGCAGACACACGTTTCCGCGTCGGAACGCTGAACTCTGCGAACCTGGTCACCGACTACTTCCTGGAGAATTATTACGTATCTCCGCTGGACGACAACGGCGCATCGGTCATCGGAGAAGCTTCGTGCACCATAACATCGGGCGCGGACCATGATATGATGGTCATTTTCTACTGGACCTCGGGCGCAACGGTCCCGGCGGCAGACATACGCTCCACGATCTCGGTCAGAGCCTCGGCGGAGATAACCTCTGAACCGGATGCTGCCGTTATCGTGGGCGAGGAATGGACCTATGCTCCCGCGACCGCTGGATCTGGCATCACGATCTCCGTCTCGGGTGCGGATTGGCTTTCGGTTTCGGAAGAAACCATCGCAGGTACGCCCAACGAGATCGGCGAGTACACTGTCACGGTGACGGCCAGCAGAGTAGGCTACGCCGACGGCATTCAGACATTCACTATCACAGCGGTCAATCCGCTCACTTTCATCAGTACACCTTCGGACGGGGTGATCACAATTGAATAAGACCATCATACGCATAGCGCTGGCCTCGTTCCTGCTGCTCACTGTCGGGACCGCATTGGCAATGGCCGACGGATCCGATGCGGCAAGCGAATACGACGCCACATCGACAATCACATTCGACAGCAACGGCGGCACAGGATCCGTACCGGCACAGAAAGTGCTGGAAGGCAACAGGATAGATCTTCCGGCATCGGGATTCGCCAAGAGCGGTCACTATCTTTCCGGGTGGCGCATCGGCTCTGCTACGGGCACGCACATTAACGCCGGATCCGGATACACAGTTACCGGCGATGTCAGGCTCTACGCGGAATGGACGGCCGATCCGAGCAACTTCGATTCCAAGGCGCCTTCATCCGTCATCGAAGGCGTCGCTTACGGTTACACCCCGTACAGAGATTACAGCGACACCGAGAACAATCAGGTCTGGATGCAGTTCGCGGTCAGATTCATGTACTATGCCTCGGACTCGCTCTACGAATGCACCGTGGTTAGGGACAGCGTCCCGGACTGGATGACGATCTCCGTTTCCAACAGATACATCGTTTCCTTCGCCGGCACCTGCTATGTTCCGGGGATATACCCGGTGAACATCCATCTGAACATAGACGGACCCGCGGGATTCGAAGAGAACTACTACATCTCCTGGGTGGTCGCAGTGCTTCCCGAACATCAGGGTGAGACGTTCTCCCTTGCATTCGATCCGAACGGCGGATCCGGAAGCGCGGCTTCGATAGAATCTCAATATGCCAACGGCATCGTCCTTCCATCCGACGGGATGACAAGGAACGGATACTCCCTCGTCGGATGGAGGATCTCCGTCGACGGAACGGAAGCCACATTCCCGCTCGGATCCGTGTACACGATCAGATCCGACATCACTGCCAAGGCCTATTGGGTCGCCGATCCGAACATCGTGATCCTGGACGCCAACGGCGGCGTTAGCACCGATTACACAGCATACATAGCGCAGACCGACGGCGTCATAACACTGTCGTCAGACGGTTTCGAGATGTCCGGTTACAGACTTGCCGGCTGGTATCTCGGATCTTCATCGTCGCAGATCTACGCTCCGGGCTACATGTACACCGTGTCCGGCCCGGTGACGTTCAAAGCTTACTGGATTCCCGATTCGGCAACGGTATCGACGGTCACATTCAACAGCAACGGCGGCTACGGAACGCTCTCGCAGATCGTCGATACCGGCAAGAGCATCGTTCTCCCTGCTTACGGATTCTCAAAGTCCGGCATGGAGCTCTCCGGATGGAGCAGAGGCTCCGCCGACGGTACGCCGATCGGCTGCGGTTCCGCCGCTGCGGTGACCGGAAGCGTGACGTACTTCGCCGTCTGGAGCGAGAGCACTTCGGAAATAACAGTATCATTCGATCTCAACGGAGGCTACGGTTCCCTGGAATCGCAGACGCTGGAGAGAGGCGGCAGGGTGACGAAGCCTTCGGATCCTTCCAGGAATGCTTTTGTTTTCATCGGCTGGAAACAGGTCGGCGGAAGCCAGTGGGATTTCGGGAACGCAGCGGAATACAGCATGACGCTCCAGGCCCAGTGGTCGCAGCATTTCACAACCGAACGCGGCCAGATGACCGTCACGATCACGATTGCCGGCGGATGGACCGCCTACGGCACGATCATCGACTGGGGAGACAGTTCCGATTCATCGGGTTACGACTCGGTCTTCGCACATACGTATTCCGATGACATCACGGCGAAGATCGTCGTGAGATCCATCAACGGAAGCACTGTCCGGGGAGAATCGGCCATCCAGGTGCAGATTGGCACCGGAAGCTCTTCGGGCGGCGGGGACAGCGGCAGCGGCGATAACAACGACGATGGCGGCGATGATAAAGATGACAACAGGGACGACGGATCGCAGTACCTCTTCTACTTCCTGATAGCGATTGCCGTACTGGCCCTGGTATTCGCTGCCGGGAGGTTCATATGAAGAGCAGCAGGCTCGCGGCCCTGATGACGGTCGCGATCATCCTCTCGGCATCCTTCGCCGTCGGAATAGCCGTCGAAGAGAGCGATGACTCCGACGGATTCATACTCACCACCGCAGGTCTGATCCTCGTCTCGACGGGAACGGCAGCGGTCATCATCGGCGCAGTGGCAGGCGTCAGCTTCACTGCAGGATATCTTGTCGGTACGGCCCTGGCAGAAGGCGACGGAAGCACGCCGGACGAAGAGGTCCGCAGATATGAAGCGGAGACGATAGCCCAACTCATCTCGGACGGCGTAGGGTTCACCGAAACGCAGATGGAGAGCCACTCGAAGATCTGGAGCCTCACGAACGAGCACTGGATAAGGCAGTCCGAGCTCGCGGCATCGGAGCTTTGGATGGTCGGCGGGGATTATTCTCCCTCTGACGTCCTTTCCGTCTCGGGCACTTACCTGAACTCCTCTTATATGCTGGTCAACGCCGCAGTGCAGATTAACGAACAGTACTCGTCGCTTTCCCGCAGGGCGGACGCATGGAACAGCAGCACGCTCTATGATGACAAGATGTCCCTGGCGTTCACCTACGGGTCCAGGACACTGTCGACCACCGAGAATTGGGGATGCACCGTTCTGACCGTGGCGGAATCTGTCGCGGGATACGACGAGGTTTACATCTCCGGCGGGGAGATATGGGCATTCGGTTCCGATAATGCGACACTGACATCAGCTTCCGGGGACGTATTCACGATCACCGGCGGACATACCGATCTTGACGATTATCCGAAGTTCGAACCCGGGGTGTACAGGCTACAGACCGGCATAGGCTACGCCGGATCTATCCTTCCGGTGTACAGCTTCTCCGCTGCCGACGTGAACGCCGGCATGGTCCTCAGATCGGGCGACGTCACGAAGCTCGCCCAATACGAGGACGGGGAGGTCATCGTCGACGGATACCAGTACGATGGGATCTCACTCTCCATCATCCCCGACGGTGCCGCGACAAGGTCCGTGAACCTGACGGAAACCCTGTCGGCATACGATGATCTGCTTCAGACCGTGTTCGAGACGATGGGCAACGCCAATTCGTCCGCCAAGGCGGTATGGAACATCTACAATGCTGCCGGGAAGGCCTCGACGTATCTGACGACGCTCACGGTCCCGGACAACTACGCTAACGTGGACCTGACGGTGGCCCAGAAGGAGATCCTGACAGTTCTGGCGCTGGAGCAGCTCTCAGAGTACTATCAGAGCAACTCCGGAGCGCTGAAGACGCAGGACTACGTCATGTCGGACGACTCGATGTCGTTCTTCGTCCGCGGTGATATCAAGGACTCCAACGGGTCCGTCCTCTACGAGAACGCGATCTACACGCCGTTCTACTACTTCGGAGGGGAGACTATGGTCAACGGGACCAATGTCCAGACGCAGAGGTGCATCGTGGCGATATGGGATTTCGACGTGGATCCCATCTTTTCATGGGACCGTGCGGCCTCCACTTCGTCGGCCAAGCTCATCGAGCTCGATCCCGGCGCAGAGCTGAACGTCTATGAGATGACCTACGGCGGCGAGATCGTCAACTCCATGGAACTGAAGGTCAACGAGATCACTCTCATCAAGGCCAACGATATGGACCACGATCCTCTCGATCCTCCTGACGGCAACAGGCTGAAGCTTGCGGTCATGGCCGTGCTCTGCATCCTCGGGCTCATCTGCATCGTTTCGGGATACATGCAGGGCAGCATCGTCAGAATGGGCATCGGCATCGTGCTGATCGTCGCGGGGATCTTCCTCGCGGGATACATCGCCGAATTCCTGGACAAATACATCGGAGGCTATTTCTGACATGTCCGCAAACAGCGCATACGTGCCTTCTGAGGCCTTCCGCCTCTCGGACGTGTCCGACTTCGGGGTGATCCGATGGATTTGAATTTCGAGCCCCTGGAGCCTGTTCTGGGGGAATTGTGGACGATCATCGAGAACTGGTCCCTGGTGATCTGCATCGCCGGGGTGGCCTATCTCGCCTTCGCCGCATGGACTCACAAGCCCGGCAAGATAATCAAAGCGTCGATCACGCTCATGGTCGGGATCTTGGGGGCGTTCCTGTGATTGGGGAATTAATCCTCCCGGCGATGGCCGTCGGAGTGACGCTGGCAGGATTCTGGCTCGGAGGCAGGGTCAGGAGCCTGGTCAATGTGATCATCCCTCTGAAGGACCCGGTCACGTGGCTGATCTTCGCGTTCCTCGCGTCCCTGTTCATCGTCCCCGGCATCGTCGACTGCCCGTGGAAGGCAGACAACGTGTATCTCGTATCCGCAGTCCTCGGATTCGTTCCGAGCTATGTCTACGGATACAGCAGGACCGGCATCGACAAGGAATACGTAGCGGTCCACAACATCATCGACATCCGCCAGGGGGAGACAGTCAGGCCGCTGGTCATCTACTACGACAACCAGGGCAGGCAGTGCTTCCAGCCTCAGAGCATGTGCGGGATCCTGAAAAGATTGGTTTTCGGCGTCCACAACCCGCTGGAGCTTAACCGCGGGATGGTGAAGAGACACAGGACGATCGATCTCTCGGGCGATTATCTGCACATCAGGGTCCAGGCCATCGACGTCGTGGAGGTGCAGAGCACACCCATCGTCGTGGACAAGGTCCGCATCGGAACATACAAGGCGAACCGCCACGGCATCGTCCGCAGCGGCCACAACGCCGGCGAACCGAAGTATCTGTTACATTTCAAGGCGGAATCCCGCAAGTACACGATCTCTCCGACGGAGACCAACGAGCCCGCGGACTACTACGTCAACGGGGCGATCGCCGATCACGTCATGAGGAACTACGAAGGCATCCTGGTGAAGAGCATGGACAACGAGATCAAGCTCCGCACCCAGGGCGTGGAGCAGGGAGCGAAGATCCTCTCGCACCAGGCCGATCTGAAACCCGGAAGCCATCTCTTCCGCGCATTGCTCGGCGATGTCCGCACGGACCAGGAGATGAAGAAGCGCATCGAGAAGATGAAGAAGGCCGAAGAGAGTGACGAAGATGAGTGAATCGGCGAACATGATGCACCCGGTACCCGACGACAACACCATGGAGATCGCCGAGTACGGCCCCAAGTACATGGACGTGAAGTCGTCCCTGTACATCTCCGACCTGATGATCGACTTCCTCAACACCGAGGCAAGGAGCGAATACGAGCAGCTGGACCTCGACGTCGCGGAGTTCATCCTCATCCACCGGCCGTACTGGCTGAACCAGGAGGTGCCGCATGCCGAGACCATCGAGCAGATGACCGCCGTACGCAGGCTGAAGATCATCCTTCAGGACCTCTCGGCCATCGAGGAGATCGAGCTCACCAAGGCGGAGACAAAGCAGTTCGGCATGATGTCCTCCGCCGAGGAATACGGAAAACGCCTGGTTGAACGCGGGATGGATACGGAGCTCTTCAGGGCGATGTCCATTGAGAATGCCGACAGGCCGCTGAATTTCGAATCCATCCGCAGGATCAGGGACCACGACCTGGAGAAGCGCAGCGCCGAGGAGGAGTACGAGTACAAGCAGTATCTGAAGTACCTCAGAGAAGCGGAAGCTAGAGAGAACGAACGCATCCGCATTGCGAAGGAACGCGGCATCGAGCTCGTGGACGTTCCCGATCCGGAAGTGGACGGGGAGCAGGAACCCGATGCCGAGGAGGAATGGGACGAAGATTACATCCCGGGCGAAATCAGGCCAGAAGTGGAGGAATGGGTCACCGATCCGGAGGACGAACCGCCGGATCTTGCGGAGCCCGAGTCGGCATTCCTTGAGAACATCATCATGTGCGACATCGACCTGATCGAGGACGAAACCGAAGAAAGGGTTGAAACCGAGGAACAAACGGAGTGCGCTGAAAACGGAACCGAAGAAATATTCGGGAATAGGGAACAAGCCGAGTGCAGTGAAAACGATACCGAAGATATGTTCGGAAATGAAGAACAAACGGAACGCAGTGAGAACGAGACCGAAGAAACATTGGTGTTCGATGACGAACCCGAGGACGAAAGGCCGTCGATAAAAGAAAGGATACTGGGTCTTTTCAGGAGGCGCAGCAATGGTGACTGAATCGAGCCTCTTCGTGAACAACGCGAGGAAGATCAACTCCGCCTTCGACGATCTCATCGGATTCTACTCCGAAGGGGATTACCGCACCGGTTACGTACGCACATTCGCCATGCTGCTGTCCACCTGCATCCCGGACGGCATCATCGAGCAGAATCCGCTGTACGTGGACACCTGCGGCAAGTTCCCCCTAGGACCCGACGATCGGGAGAGGATGTCCCGCGAGGCCTTCTTCCTGTACTTCAAGACGTTCGAGCAGATCATGCGCGACCTGTCGATGATAGGAGCCAGCAGAGAGGATTCCGACGTTGCCGGAAACATCGACGGGATGGCCATCAACGTCTTCTCTGAATGGAGGTCCAACAATGCCTAATGAGATGGGCGAGCTGACGCAGGAGGAGTTCGACTACTCGGCCTTCTACGCAGACCTGTTCAAACCCGGACGGAACATCGTCTCCGACGGGGAGCGCGGCGGAGGGAAGACGCACACCGCGATGGCATACGCGGAGATGATCCTCTCCGGAAGATATCCTTTCGACAGGATCCCGAGGACGTTCCTGCTGACGAACGTCATATTCATGCGTAAGGACGGAGAGTCCGAGGACGAATTCGAGGAGGACGACCCGCCGGGCGTGTTCCACATCTCTTCAATGGAGCAGATGTTCCGCATCATGACGTCCGTGACCGAGGAGAACGGCAGGGATGTGATGTTCCTTGTCGTGCTGGATGAGGCCCAGAACTACCTGCTGGCGGATTCCAACTCCGAAGAGACGAATCAGAACTTCCTCAGGCTCTACGGAATGACCCGCAAATTCAGCATGTGCCTGTGGATGCTCACGCCGGCGATCTCTAACCTGCCGCCGAGGGCAAGGAACTTCTCGGATCATCCCGACAAGCCCGGTTATGTCACGGCAAGGCTGTACAAGGACAAGGCCGTCGCGTTGGCATATATCAGACGCTGGCACTCTGCAACGAATTGGAAGCAGTGGGTAACCGTCAAGCTCAACACCGACCACAGGCCGACCAATCCGATGTTCGTCCCGGTGACGTCCTGGACCAGGAGGCCCGAAGACGTTGAGATCGGCGGATATTTCTACGATACGGGAGCCTGCGCCGACTTCAGGACCTCGGTGAGCGAGGATCCGGCGAAGAGATTCGATTTCAGGGGTTTCATCAACGCCTGCTCCGACGTTTCGTCGTACAGATTGCAGTCCATCATGAAGTCGTTCTTCGACAGAACCGAAGAGGGACCGAAGAAAAGAACGGAGACGGACGGTCAGATCGAGCGCATACTCCGCCTGCGGTCCTGCAGCGTGAGATGGGACATAATTGCGAGATCGGAGGTCGATCCGAAGACGGGACGCTTCATGGCCGTGACCACTTGGCAGTCGAGATGCGACGCCTATCTGAAGAGACATCCCGAGCTCTGCTCAGACTCCGATTCCAAGTCTGACGGAAACGTTCCCGAGACCCTTGGAAGAGCAGCAAAACCGACGACCGTGTCCGAAAACGGGAGAAACGGAGGTTCGTTTTCAAAAATCGGAGCCAGCATAAAAAACGAAAACGAATCAGCGGGGGGTCGCGCGCGCGTATATATAGATAGAGATAGAGACGACAATAGGGGCCCCAGAGCGGTCGAAGGTTCGTTATCAGACCTTCACGGAAAGGATGTGCCAGCCCCTACGGAAACGTTCATTCCGATACCCGGCGAGGGAGGCGGATACCAATGACAGAGAGCATCATTTCGGTGACCTACCGGGGCAGAAGGTACCGGATCCCCGTGGACGAATACGGCTTCGTTCCGGTGCATGCCCTGGTGCAGAGATTCCAGCAGTGCGGTTCCGTCAGGGACCTGAACGACAACGATTCGGTGCTATACCCGATGAGGTGCAAGCCCCAGGATATCGTGTCCTGGTGGGCCGATCCCGGGAGCGGCGACGTGCTGGGCCTGGATACGAAGGACTCGATCGTCTACGATGTTTCCTCGATCAGAGGCAAGGCCATGAGGAAGGCCCAGCGCAAGATCGGCGTGGTATCGGAGAACAGGGCCGAGCAGAGACGCATACGCAAAGTGCTGGAAACGTCCTTCACCGCTGCTGAGCTGGAAGAGATGACAGGGAACGGTTCCTTCGTCATCAGGACCGTGCCGAGCTGCGGAGGATCCACAGGGTATTACCTGAGGAAGCAGGACGGAGTGGAGGTCCCGCTCATCGTCATCGAGGAGAGGACCACTGCCGACGGCATCGTGCACGAGGTCGTGCACCATGCGAGGACCATGTTCTCAAGGAAGGGGATAACCCGCACCGCATTCCCCACCGAACGCGACGGGACGCTCGATTCCGATGCTTACGACCGTATGAGCCAGAGGGAACGCGACCGCATCGTCAATGTGGAGGAGGCGATGACCGTCGCCGAGACCGTGGCGAGGACGCCGAAGGACCGCCTGCAATCCGGATATTATGACAAGGTGCCGGAGAGGGACGCCCGTTCGGCGTACATCGAGGACCGCCACGTGATGGCCGGGAAGCCGATGTCCGTCCCCGACTTCCTGATCGTCCCCCAGAAAGGGAAGAGGGCGATCAGGTCCACGGAGGACAAGGCGATGAACACTAACATTGCGATGGCAGAGATCCTGTCGAGGGAACCGGCGAAGAAATCGCAGAGGAAGTTGAACAGAAGGATGTAACGAGAATGAGCCAGAGGGAACGATAAAGCATGTCAGTAAAGCCGCCGCGGTATGCAACGCACACCGCAACAACACTCAGAGGAGATAGTCATGAACAGAGAAGTGTTTGACGAAGTGGAAAGGAAGAACCGCGAGCAGGAGAACATGCTTAAGGAGAGAAAGAAAGCATTGAAGGACCTGAAGAAGGCACAGAGGAAAAATGCGAGACTGGCGCGCAGGAACGCCAAAATGGGAGCGAGGGAGCATCTCCGGGAGACCGGGTACACCGGGCCCGTGATCCTGCTGAACTCGCGCACCGGCGAAGCGCTCGGATCCATCAAGTGCATGAACGCCAAGGGGATGACCTACGTGGATGTCGGAACGCTCAGAAGCGGCGGCTCCCCGTTCACGACCCGCGACAAGATCCCTGTGAAGATCCTGATCGGCAAGGACGGCGTGAAGTACGCAATCCCCATCAATCAGAAGACAGGGAAGGTGCCCGAGGAAGCGCTGTTCGCCAGATTCCTGAACGAGGAGGAGGGCGGAAGGAACGGCCGCGGGAGGAGCATCGTCATCGACATCAAGAAGCAGGCCGACACGGTGCACGTCCAGCCCAAGGACGGATTCACTCCCGAAGGCCTTCTTGCGACAGGATGGTGGGCGCATCCCGGGGAGTCCGACATACTCGGTATCGACGATCCTTCGTCCAGCGTCTACGGCGTGCTGAAAGGCGCATCGTCGAAGAGCGGCATGGAGGCAGGCAACAAGATCGCCATCCTGTCACCCGAGGAGGAACGCATACGCAAGGTCCTGACCGACAACTTCACCGGATCCGAGCTGAGGAACGCGGTCAAGGATACGGGAGTGATGATCACCACCGGTTCATCGGGCCCCGGAGCGAGCGGATTCTACAGATACCGCCAGCCAGGCGTGGATTGTCCCCAGATCGTACTTGAAAGAGATGCAGACGAAGATACGATCACCCACGAGTTCGTCCATCACCTCAGGTTCGCCGACGAGACCCGCGGCGATGTGGCGAGGACACCGTATCCCGTGGACGAAGGCGGCAAACTGGATGCTACGATCTGGGGTTCCATGTCCAGGGACGAGCTGGCCTCTCTGAAGAACATCGAAGAAGCAGCAACAGTGGCGGAAGCCACATCCAGGACCAGGAAGCCTGCGACGCTGCCGACCGGCTACTACCAGCGCATCGACGGCCACAGCCCGGCCAACACCGACAAGGAAGCGGTCATCGGTCTTTACAGTCACGACCGCGACGTTCTTCTGAAAACAAAGAGGGGATCCGCACCAGTCAGGGGGAAGAGAGCATCGAAGAGAGTAAACGACCGTTTCCTTGACACCAATATCTCCAAGCTGAAGATGGGCGGGACCCCGGCGAACAGATCCGTCAAGAAGAAGAGGGAGGACGGAACAATGCCGAAGGCGAAGACCACGACCGCCGCGAAGCCCGCTGCAGCGAAACCGGCAGCATCCAAACCCAAATCCCCCGCTTCAAAGAAGCCCGGAGTTCAGACGACCATCGGCAAGAGGAAGGTAAGATGAAGCTCTACAAGCGCCGCGGGCAGGACAGATGGTCCGGATACCGGAACGAGGGCAGAAAGGGGATATCCGGATCTGCGGAGCTCATGCCCGACGGACGGTACCAGGTCAGATACTCCCTGAGCAACGGATACGGAGAAGGCATCAAGGGAACCTTCGTCTCATCGAAGCTGAAGGACGCCGAGAACATGCTGGATTCCATCCTGGACAACAGCCTCAACGTCATCCAGTACAAGCAGATAGCACCGGAAGACGATATCAAGGACTGCTACGACCGGGACGGGGACATCTTCTGCCCCAACTGCATGGGTTATTACTGGATCGGTGTCGGGGGCAACATCCGCGAGTGCACCACCTGCGGATGCTGCTTCAACGCCGACGATGCGACCGTCTTCTACGATCAGTGGAACCACAGCGTCTTCGACAAATACCGCGATGAGACGGAGAACAGCCGCAAGAGGATCTTCTCGAAACGCGACTGGACCATCGCCGAAGGCGGGTTCAGGTATACTCCGGAGAACTTCGATTCCGGATACTACAACAAGCTCATGAACTACGGGAACCCCAAGGATCGGAGCAGGATCCTGAGCTTCAATCTCAGAGGCAGGCTTTTCGGAAGGAGGCGCTGACATGTTCGGATTCAGAAAGAGGTCCGGAGCGAAGAAGAGGAGGATCTTCAGCCGCAACGTACCTCCCAAGGTGTACTGCCCCGAATGCGGCATGGAGCTCAATGCCATGTGCATGAAACACAATGGCGTGGATAACGGCGAGTACTACGAGAACTACCGGTGCGACGGCTGCGGATGCCGCTTCACCGCCGTCTACGACTGCGAGGACGACGGTTCCGATTACATCATCCAGGGCGTGGAGGTCTGCAACATGAAGATCTCCCGCAACGACCGCCCCGGACCCGGTCCTGCAGTGACGTCGAAGAGCGACATCGCCGCACTGAAGCGCCGGTATCCCGACCTTGTGACCGACGAAGTCTGTCCGTTCTGCGATTCCGAGGTGGAGATCAAGGCCTACGGCCTCTCCAAATGCCCCGAGTGCAAGCACGTCATCAAACCGTGCTCCATGTGTTCGTACGAGCAGCAGTACAACGGGTGCGGCAACTGCCCATACGGGGAGGACTGATCCGATGGCGAAGAAGAAGGAATGGCCCCTGGGCCTGGAGGCCTTCGTCACCACCGACGACGGATATCGCATCACCACCTCATTCGTGGCAGGGAAGCGCTACCGCACGTACTTCAAGGTCGAATCCCCGGACGGACGCCTGATCCGCATGGGATCGTTCCCGTCGAGTATACCGGAACCGTCGTTCTCCGATCTAGACAGGGCGTGGACCATGTCGGAGGGCGATATGCGCCAGGACATAACGAGACGCAGGAATGCAGGTGAACGCATCCCGCCGTCCCGTAACGAGACTCCCATGAAGAGATACGCGATCTATCTCAACGACAATCCCTACGATCCGATGTACTGCGATGCCAAGAACAAGACCGAGGCCAGGAAGGCCGGTCAGCTGTACATCAGACAATGGGCGCTCCACACCACGATCAACCGCATCGAGGAGGCCTGAGATGTTCGGCCGCCTGAAGAGATCTGCGAAGCACGGAAGGATCCTCTCGAAGAACGAGCGCATCATCCTTGTCGAAACGGAGCACGAGGACGGGTTCGTGGAGAAGAACCTCACCACCCTGGACTGCATGGAAAAGGAATGGGGCCCGGAGTACGAGTACTACGTCAGGAACCAGAACCCCGGCCAAGAGAGCACGCTCACCGAGCAGGTGAAGAAGCACGGAGTGGCCATCTTCGATACCAAGTACCGCACGATCACGGTCTACCAGATCACCAACGCAGACGAGGTGGCCAAGATGGTCCGCGGAGATTACGACGATCCTGACTTCGTGTGCAGGACCGACGGTGTCGAGGCGGAGTTCATGTGGAGGCCCGATTACGCTCCGGAGGAAGCCCGCAGCAAGATGAGAAAACTCGGCATCCCAGAAGAGTTCTACATCGACCGCGGGAGATGATAGCAATGCCAGTAAAGCCGCCGTATCTGAAAAGGAATACGGGAAATGTTCAGCAAATTGAGAAACAAGTGCCGCAGCGCACGCAGCAAGGGAAAGAAATGCAAGGTATTGAGATCGAATAACGAAGGTTGGAGGACCAACCGCCACAGTCTCTCCGAGAGACTGATGGAATACGCCAAGATCGATACGTACGACTATTGGGACAATTACGACGACGATTGGATCTGCGTCGACGAGATGTACCGCAATCTCGGGGATCCGGCATGGGTAGATTCAACGGTCTCGCAGATCGTCGGAGACCTTGAGGAATGGGATTCCAGGGGATACAAGGAAAAGGAGTACAGGCAGCTCGTCGGTATCACCAGGAAGGATATAGTCGAACTCATGGCAGATCTGAAGGCCTACAGGAGAGGACTATGAGCTTCCTGAAGAAGCGCAAACCCCTTACGAAGACGCAGAAGCGCCAGTACATCGCTATGGCCGGGTCCATAGCATCAACCCTTTCCCTCCCTTTGGCGGTCATCGCGCTGCTGAACGAGAAGCCGGGCGTGACCGTCGAGACGGAGGATCCTGAAAGGATAATCACCAGGCTCCGTGAGGCGTACGCGAACAACCAGCTGCAGTATGCGGAGAGGTACTCTGAGGCGGTGCAGATCGTGTGCAGGAAGTACGGCGTCGGAGTGGACCGGCTGAACAGAGCGATGGCCAGGGACCCCGTTGTTGCAAAAGAGATCTACGCGACAATGGACAGGGAATTCGAGAAGGACATCAGAGCGTGGAGAAAGAAACTCGGATGAGGTTCTCTCCATGGCCCGCGATATCCATTTCATTCGCATTTACTTTTATTAGGGTAGTCCAGGTATGATCTGATGAATCCGTCGATGTCGGGTTTCACAGATGCCAATGCCGACTTTCCGGAATCAGAAGTGCTGCACTCTGCAAGATCCATGTATATCCTGTCGATATAATCCATATAGGGCCTTTCGGATGAATCGAACCATTCAAAGCCGATGTTGAACATCCGGTTCTCGGGCATATTTTTTATTTCTTTATCCATGACACTCACGAGTTCTGAGAACACCGATCTGATGATCGCGGACAAACGATCTAGGTTCTTTTCTCTCTCGACCGATTGGTCGTTAGCGAAGATCTCTCCCTTGATCTGATCGATATCGTCGCATACTCCAACGACCTCTTTGCACATGCTGCTGTAGGAGTCGAGGTACGTGTCGACGACAAAATGCACTCTGGCGAATTCTATCGAACACGCGCATAGGACGTGGACATATCCGAAGCTTTTCACATCTCCGATGTGGAACCTTATTCTTTTTACGAGTTCGAACAGGAGTTCGTATCTGTCGGGACTGCAGATCATCGCCATCGTAGCGAGCTGTTCCAATGCCTGGTAATCTAACTTAAAAGTGTTCTTCTTTCCCATCTCGATAAAATGTTCCTCCAGAACATCGAGGATGTCGAAATACAGCACATCGAATTCTTCCGAGGGGACATCGTCGATTGCATCGCTCCATTCTGCACAGGCGCGTGAAAAATCCTTGCCGATCAACGATCTTCCTTTCTTGAATTCTCGTTTCCAACCTGATGCATTCGTGAGCAATCCCATGAGGTCAGGATGCCCCCCGGGGATTTTATTCTTGCTACAGGCTGTTTGGTAGAAAGGAAAAATCACGGATTTCATGAACCTGCTGATTTATCACGAAAATTATCAGGCCGAAGGGTCGAAATGTACAGTATCGTTCATTTTCGGGCCTGATAATTCTGAATCGTTTTGAACCGTCGGGGGCATTCGGGGGCATTTTGGGGGCATCGTCGTTTTTTACGAAATTCGAAAAACCGAAAAAATAAGTGGTTCTTTATAAGCTCTGACGCTCATTGTATATAAAGATATTGGAGCCACCTTGGAGATTCGAACTCCAGACCTGCTGATTACAAGTCAGCCGCACTACCGGGCTATGCAAAGGTGGCGATAGGCCAGCAAATGTAGGGCTTACTTTTATTACTTTCCATGTTGCGACGTCTTCGAAGGCGTCACGCGCATGACCGACATATTTAATACGGGTTATGTAATCGCGAACGCGTTGCATTCCAACGTTACCGTTTGGTGATATAAAATGGCAGAAAATGACGCTAAACCCAAGGCAGAGAAGAAGACCGCTGACAAGAAGGACGCGAAGAAGATCGTCCAGCTGAGATACTGCGCGTATTTCGCCGAAGACATGAAGCTCTTCGACACCACCGAAGAGGACAAGGCCAAGGAAGCGGGCGCATTCGACGAGAAGTTCACCTACAAGCCGATGGTCTACATCACCGGCTCCAACATGCTCTTCCCCGCCCTCGAGAAGGCCATCGGGGACGCCAAGCCCGGAAAGGTGACCGAGATAACCATCCCCTGCGAAGAGGCCGCCGGCCCCAGGGACCCCAAGCTCATCGAGATGTACCGCGACAAAGAGTTCTACAAACAGGAGATCAACCCGTTCCCCGGCCTCAGGGTCACCCTCGGCGACCGCACCGGAACCGTCATGACGGCCGCCGCCGGACGTGTCAAGGTCGACTTCAACAGCCCCCTCGCGGGACACGACCTGGTCTACAGGTTCTCCGTCTCCGACCCCATCGAAGACTCCACCGAGAAGGCCAAGGCCATCCTGGAGACCGAGTTCGGGACCTCCGACGGGTTCGAGTTCGACATCTCCAAGGACAAAGTGTCCATCACGGTCTCCGACATGGCCAAGTTCAACCAGAACTGGGTCATGGCCAGGTTCAAGATCGTCAGCGACATGAGGTCTGTGTTCGGCGTCGACAGGGTCGAGTTCGTCGAGGTATGGGCTTCCGCCAAGAAAGAGGACAAGGAAGAGAAGGACGCTCCCGCAGAGGAGTGAGCTTCTCTCCAAACCTCTTCTCAAATCACTTACTTTCTTTCGATCTTCGTTTCTCACCCTCATATGCTCTTGGAACTGCGTTTTTGCGCTGGCTCCCTTTTCCCAAATCACAAAACTTATTAACCGCATCCATATATCGAGCCCTTACGGACGGGTGGCCTAGTCAGGATATGGCAGCAGCCTCCTAAGCTGCAGGCCGAGGGTTCGAATCCCTCCCCGTTCGCCACTTGTTATTGCCAGTGTTCTGAAATCGAAAATCAATTTTTCAGACCCGGGCATTTTTGATTGATCTCGAGGGTCCATCGGAATAAAGGGGGACCCTCTCCTTGTGATCCTGACATGATTTTGGGATGTCGCGTTCGGATGGAAGATAGAAGATCGAATTGAAATTAAGAGGTTTGGATCTTGCGAAAAATCACCATCAGCGCGATTATTTCGCAACCACCATGTCGGTGTTCTCCCAGTAGATCTTCGCCATGCCGCCCGAAATGCCGCCGATCATCACCAATACATCGTTGGAGATGTAGTATGTGATCTCGATGTCGGGATCGTATTCGCACGTATATGCAAGGCACTTGACCCTTCCCAAAGAGGTGTCCACGTTCTCTATCCTGACGTCTACCGCGCTGTCTCTGATACTTTCAGGCAGGAAAAGGTCCATCGCTTGGATTATATCGTCGCGGGTCAGAGGCTCCTCCAATGAAGACCCGAATACCTGCACATCGTATGTTACGGTACCGTCCCCCTCCGGGAGGTTGACCCCCCCGATCGTGAAAGTGTACCTGTACATGATCTTGAACGAATAGGAGTCGCCCTCCTCCAGATCTTCGGCATTCTTCAGACCGATGGCCGTGTTCGATTCGATCAGCAGGTCAGACTTCTGCAAATTGTATGTCGTGTAGACGATACCGTTGATGAGCTCTTCGTTCCTGTATACCACGTTGTTATCTTTTCCGACGTAATAAACGCCCACTGTGTCATCTCCCAGATCTTCGGTGTAGACTATGCAGTCCCTCTCGCCGAAGGGCGTGGATATGCGTACCTCGTCGCCCGCAATGGCATCGCTCTCCGTTTCATCGAAGACGATCCCGCCGATGATGCCGTAGGTCAGGTCTTCGTACGTCTGGTCCGATGAATTTAAGATCCCGTTCTCATAGACGTCGAACATCAGGTTTCCGCCGACCGTTCTGATGTTGGATATCTCCAACACGATGTCCATTTCCATCACTCTCGTATGCTTGTCTCCGACCTCGAAAAGGTCTTTGATCTCGATCTCCACCGTATCGTTCTCGTTCGGAGTGAAATATACCCCTGCGCCGGCACCGACCAATGCTACGACAACTGCGAAGGCCAGAATAATGCCCGATTTCGACATGTATATCGGAACCGTTTTTCATTATATATACACGTATTTTTTTCACTCGGCCGACCGGGCGGGGCCTCGATACGGAATATGGCCCGACGGCCCCGTCATCGAGGCGAAGGTTTCAGTCCGTGACGCGCTGTCCGTCCGCGTCACATGGAAAATACGTGATGACTCCGGCCTTCAATATCGTCTGTGCAGACAGGAAAAGCCCCCTACCTGCGTTTCATGGTTTCGATCTGAATATTTGCAGCGTGCTTACGTCATGCGTCTCACCGTAATCATGCGCAATACGAACGTCAGGCCGGGATAGGAGATGGAGCAATAAGTCAGGGTTAAGAGGTTTCGATTTCGCGAAAAGATCACGGTCCGCGAGATTATTTCACGATCACCAGGTCTGTGTGCTCCCAGTACACTTTCAGTGTGATGCTCAAAATGATGCCGGTGTTCTGTACCAACACATCTTTGGAAACATAGTACGTTATTTCTAAACCCGAAAAGATCGCGTTTTTGTAAGCATTGCACTTTATTTTTCCTAAAGGCGTATCAACAATTTCTATGCCGGCGTCAATTAAGTCGTTTTCGAGGCCTTCGGGGAAAACAAGGCCTGCTTCTTCGATCACCTCGTCGCGGGTCAGAGGCTCCCCGCCTGCCAATCCCGATATCCGCACATCGTATGTCACGGTACCGTCTCCCTCCGGGAGGTTGACCCCTTCGATAACGAGGGTGGATATGTACGCGATATTAAAAGATACGGAATCGCCCTCTGCTATATCCTCGGCATTCTTCAGACCGATCGCCGTGTTCGATTCGACCATCAGGCTCGACTTCTGCAGGATAATGGCCATGGTGACAACATCGTTCACCAGTTGTTCCTGTCTGTAGACGACATCGTTATTTTTCCCGACGTAATAAACGCCCACTGTGTCATCTCCCAGATCTTCGGTGTAGACTATGCAGTCCCTTTCGCCGAAGGGCGTGGATATACGTTCCTCGTCACCCTCCGTGGCACCGCCCCCCGATTCATCGAAGGTGATCTCGCCGAGGAGGCCATCACTCAAATCTTCATATGTCAAATCCGATACCACGAGGCCCCCGTTCGCAACTATGTCGAATCTCAGATCGCCGCCGACAGTCTTTACATCGGATATCCAGTATTTCGTGGTGCCTATTTCCTGCACCATCGTATGTTTATCTCCGACCTCGAAAACGTCTTTGATCTCTATCTCCACCGTATCGTTCTCGTTCGGAGTAAAATAAACTCCGGCACCGGCGCAGATTAAAGCAATGGTCACGGCGACCGCCATGAATATACCTGTTTTTGACATGTTCAACAATAACAGTTATAGCTATTTACATAGGCGTTTTCATTCTTCCTTTTTAACTGGTCGCGCGGTCGATCCTCCTATCGGTCATCTCCTTTCGAATCGGCGCACATTCGGTGACGCTTACTGTTCTCCAAGGTCATCTGAGCCCGGCTGATATTGCAAGGGGCCGGGCGAGGACCGGACCGCCCGGCAGCGAATCGGGACGTCCCTGACGAACGGGCTCGGTTGCCGCAAGAAAACAACTTCGGCTCAGGATGTCCGCCCTGAAAACAACACTCGGCCCTACCGGCAACGTTGCGGCGGAGGATCGACGTTTCAATACCACTCCGGACCATGGTCCGAGGAAGCGGTATCGTATATCACGGGCGGTCGTCAGACGCGGGGGTTAATAACCATCTTATCAATACCGGAATGTGAAGAACATATGGCATGACATCAGCCCGGACAGGATCTCCCCCGATGATTTCATTGTAGTGGTGGAGATACCCAAGGGCAGCAAGAACAAGTACGAACTGGACAAGGAGACGGGCCTGATGATGTTGGACAGGGTCCTCTATACTTCCACGCACTATCCCGCCAACTACGGCTTCATCCCGAGGACTTTCGCCGACGACGGCGACCCGTTGGACGCACTGGTCCTGTGCTCCGAGCCCATCGCCCCCATGACGCTGGTCAGATGCTACCCCATAGGGGCTATAAAGATGATCGACAGCGGCGAGAACGACGAAAAGGTGATAGCGATACCTTTCGGGGACCCTATGTACAATTCTTTCAGGGACATATCCGAACTTCCGGAGCACATATTCAACGAGATGGCCCACTTCTTCACGGTCTACAAGACCCTGGAGAACAAAGAGACCGCCGTGGACGAGGTCATCGGGTCGGAAGACGTCAGGGCGATAATCGAGCACACCCTGGATACATACGATAAGCGTTTCTGCTGATCCCCCCGTCCCGGGCCGGCATGTCATAGTATAAAAGGAAGCAGGGTGTGCAAATGCAGCTGGCCTCGCAGTAAGGATGTACGTTCCGGGGTGGAGTGCATTCGGTATTTAATCATTATTAACGGTTCTTAAATCCGGTCATGGAAGAACGTCATTTCCGGTCCGGAAACGCGCATATTTTTATCAAAAATTATCATAAAAATACTGGCGAAATATCATTAATAACGGGCAAAAAAATCCTCGTAAAGATAACATGTCCCCGCTCCCAGCAATATCGGATAACAAAGGAAAATTCGCCGCCGCGGCCGCTCTGGCGTTCGCAGTCATACTGGTCTCGTCCTTCGCGGTTCTGTACGGAACCGATGAAGCATATGCGACATCTTACGACGACGTCACGGTAGGCGACCTTGTCTACTATCTTGACGACATGGGCGATTCCGACCCCGACAACAACACCGCCTCCGTCATAGATGTGAGCGGCGACGGTATGCTGCTGTCCGAGATCTCGATCCCCGCCACGGTCACGTACGAAAGCGTATCGTACAGCGTAACGGAGATCGACTCCGACGCATTCTACGGATGCGCGTCCCTCACATCGATAACGATGCCCGGAAGCTTGATCGAAATAGGCAACTTTGCGTTCGAAGGGTGCTCGTCCCTCACTTCCGTCACGATACCCGGCGGCGTGACCGACATGGGTTTCCGCGTGTTCCAGGGATGCACCTCGCTGTCGGAGATCGCCGTCGAGGATTCCAACACGGTTTACAGCAGCTACGAGGGCATCCTCTATTCGGAGGACGGCAAATCGCTGTTACTCTGCCCGTCAGGGAAGACGGGGGCGGTCGCGGTGCCCGACGGGGTCGAGAGCATATCCCAGGGGGCGTTCGACTCCTGCATGTTAGTCACGTCGGTCACCATGCCCGACAGCCTGATATCGATCGGGTACGGGGCCTTCAACGGCTGCGTATCCCTGACGTCGGTCACCATTCCGGAAAACGTCACGTCCATCGAAAGCTACGCCTTTTACGAATGCTTTTCCCTAAGGGCCGTCACCATACCCGCCGGCGTCGCATCGATACTGCCTGACTCGTTCGTCAGATGCATGAGCCTGACAAGCATAACCGTCGACGAAGACAATCCGATTTACAAGTCGGTCGACGGGGTCGTCTATTCGAAGGACGGCACGCAGCTGGTCTGCTGTCCTGCCGGCAAGACCGGAGCGTTCTCCGTGCCCGACGGCGTCACTTCCATAGGAGACGAAGCGTTCTACTTCTGCATGTTCGTCACGTCGGTCACGATGCCCGACGGCTTGATCTCGATAGGGGACGGTGCGTTCGAGCTCTGCGTGTCCCTCACGTCCGTGACGATACCCGACGGCGTGACAGGCATCGGAGACGGTGCTTTCTACGGATGCAGGTCCATGAGGTCGGTGACGATACCTGACAGCGTCACTTCCATAGGGGAATACGCGTTCGAAGAATGCACGTCCCTCGCGTCCGTGACGATACCCGGCAATGTGACCACTGTCGAAGAAGGCACGTTCTACTATTGCGTCTCCCTCGGATCCGTGACCATTTCCGAAGGCGTGACGGCCATAGACGACGAGGCCTTCCGTTACTGCGAGTCCCTGACATCCGTCACGATACCGGAAAGCGTGACGCTGATAGGCGATTATGCTTTCCAGGATTGCTCTTCGCTCACGTCTTTCACCATACCCTCGGGCGTGGTCCTGATCGAGTACGGGACGTTCAATGGTTGCACGTCCCTCGCGTCCGTGACGATACCTTCCGGCGTGACGGTCATAATGGACTATGCGTTCGAAGGCTGCACGTCACTCACGTCGGTGACGATACCTTCCGGCGTGACGGTCATCGAGTACGGGACGTTCAAGGGCTGCACGTCCCTCGCGTCGGTGACGATACCGGCCGGCATCACGACGATAAGGACCAGCGCCTTCGACGGATGCACCTCCCTTGCGGCATTCGACGTGGACGATTCGAACTCCGATTACAAGAGCATGGACGGGATACTTTACACCAAGGACGGAACGGAACTGATAAGGTGCCCCCAGGCCAAGACCGGAGCGGTTGAAGTGCCGAGCGGAGTGAATTTCCTGTCAACCGAATCCTTCTTGGGATGCAGAAACATCACGTCGGTGAGCATCGGCGAAGGCCTCCAGGACATGAACAACTACGTGTTCTCCGGATGCACCTCCCTGGTCTCCGTCGACGTGCCGGCAAGCGTCGTTTTCATCGGATACGACGTGTTCTCCGGATGCACATCCCTGACGGACATAAACGTCGCCGAAGCGAACACGATATACATGAGCTCCGACGGCGTGCTCTACAACGATGACGGAAGCATACTGATGCAGTGCCCCGCCGGCAAGACCGGCGAGTTCTCGGTGCCTGCCGGGGTCACCAGGATATACTACCACTCGTTCAACGGATGTTCTTCTATCACGTCGGTGACGATGCCCGACAGCGTCACGGCGATAGAATACGAGGCTTTCGTCGGATGCTCATCCCTCACGTCGGTGACGATGCCCGACGGGATATCCAGCATATCCGACGGCGCATTCCGCGACTGCACGTCCCTCGAGTCGGTGACGATACCGGAAAGCGTGACCGAGATAAACAGTAATATGTTCTTAGGATGCACATCCCTGACTAACGTCACTATCCATGACGATGTAACGGACATAAGGGAATACGCCTTTGGCGGATGCACATCCCTCCAATCCATCGACATACCCGAGAGCGTCACGTACATCAACGACTACGCATTCGAGGAATGCACTTCCCTGTCGGCCATAAACGTGGACGAGGGGAACAACACATTCAGGAGCATAGACGGACTGCTTTATTCCAAGGACGGCAGAAACCTCATCCTCTGCCCGGCGGGCAAGACCGGCGAGGTGACGATATCCGATGCCGTCACGCAGATAGACGATGATGCCTTCCAAGAGTGCCAGTACGTTACGGCCATAAACGTGGATGATGGGAACAACACGTTCAGGAGCATAGATGGGCTGCTTTATTCCAAGGACTGCAGAAACCTCATCCTCTGCCCGGCGGGCAAGACGGGCGAGGTGAACATACCCCA
>ENA-UOOH01000391-UOOH01000391.1-fermentation-metagenome-genome-assembly--contig:-NODE-391-length-51887-cov-53.304117_pt1 | contig 51887 bp, 50 predicted proteins | sample MGYA00245778_ERZ724025 | MGnify/ENA primary metagenome ERZ724025 (study PRJEB28704, sample SAMN03018313) | fermentation metagenome | biome: anthropogenic terrestrial biome; feature: soil; material...
CAAGGCAGTCCTTTCAGGGCTACTGAAAGCTCCGGTCTTTAGGCCGGAGTAGTTTGCTCTTCCACGCATTCAACTTCGAGGAATGCAGCACCCGCCTGCAAAACTACCTTTTTTCCAGACCAGACGCAATTCTCTGCGATGATGGTGCTCTGAACGGGATTTGGATCGGTCGTGCAGAAGCACCCACCAGGTGCTACTAGTCGGCAGTTCTTTGCCTCTACATGGGACCGCCCGACAGCATGGATTCCAAAAAATCCTTCCAGTTGGCAATCATCGAATAATACCCGCGAGGACTCATAGATATACGTCGCTCCTCCGGTCGAATCGGTCTTTGCCTTGTCATTTTTCAGGACTGATCTTCTCACCTGTCCGGTTCCGTCTCTGACCACGAGGCCATAGGCATCAGTCGCTGGTGTGCAATCCATATTTATTTCGCTGAGTGTGAAGTCGTTCACCTGCCAGACGGTTATCTGGCTATCGGTTTGGAACTTGGTTGCTGAGACCTGATCCTTTGATCTACTCTTCCAGTCGTTATTTCCATGCAGGCACAGCCCCTCTCTGCAATGCCAGGCTGCACAATCCAAAACATGGCTATTATGGCAGGTATCCAGCATGAAGCCTTCCGCTCCGCAGTTTTGGGCTACCACACTGAAAACCACCGCATCCCTCTCTCTGCCTGATCCATTATTTCCCAAATAGATACCTGAGCCATGCGAATTCACTAACTTGAGGCGATAGTATTTTCCATTGCTTCGCTTAGAGCCCGCCAAGATTAGGGCCTCTCCATCTTGTGGTTGGTCATCTTTTTGTTGCGCCCGGTTGCCGTCCAAAGTCAAATTGGCAACTGTAAAATCGCTATAACCTGGGGAAAGTGGCCCACTCCCCCTGATGATCATCATGGCAACGAGCCGCGAAAGATTGCGTTGATTCGGGGCTAGCTGGATGATAGTCTCATCCACTCCCGCGCCGTAGATGTGCATGGATTTGTCAATTACAGGGATGCAGCAATAGAGAATGTTGCTTCCATTGGGATATAGCGGGACGGCATAGGGCGCAGATAGGACGTAAAGGCCCTTGCCAATGTTCAAGCTGCCGCCATCAGGGACGGCATCGATGGCTGCTTTAAATAGACCCGATGCATCGGATTTGATGGAGGAAGTGGCTATCTGCCTGCCGTCGGCAGTTTCGGCGATGATGGATTGGCCTTGCTGGAAAACATATACATCTGAATTCTCAGTTTCTGGAAATTCAATAACGGGCATTCGACTGTCCAGCGTTTCGTTATACCGGAAATCCAGTCCCGAAGCACTATTGACCAGTGCAGCGAAAAGGATTAATCCAATTATTCGCTCCATTTCTAATCCATCCCGTTGCTTCTTTGGTTCGAGCCATGGCTCGCGAGATAGACTAGCAGGACACACTAGTTATAAATATTGTTATTCGGGACGTTGTTGTTATAGTCAAGAGAGAAGGCGAGAGATGGTTTGCCATAGTCCAGGCCAATCAAGAACCATAATTCTCAGTGTCTTTTGTGCCTTCTGTGGTGAACCGCTATGCTCTGACCCAACCACAGAGGCACAGAGGAACAAAAGGCCATATTCTCTGCCTGGACTCACCCACATAATTCAGCGAAGAGCCAATAATTATAAGTCCCTCAAGGATAAAATCGCTAAGCTACATAAGAGAATCAACTGCCAACGAGATGATTTCCTGTATAAGTTATCTCGGACCTATGTCAATAAATTTTATATCATCTGTGTTGAGGATCTTGATATCAAAGGTCTAAAAGAGAAAGGCCATAATAATGGCATGCATCGCAGCATCCATGATGCATCCTGGTCAAAGTTCATATTTATGCTTTTCTCCTGGACTTCGTCCAGGGGAGCAGCTGACGGAGTCCGCTGCACGTACAAGGCTCAAAGTGCTGATCGAAAGTTGATAAAAGTAGATCCCAGAGATACAACTCAAAGGTGTTCTGCTTGTGGAAGCATCGTAAAGAAAGATCTGTCGGTACGAGTGCATGAGTGCCCCTATTGCGGATTCTCATCTGATCGAGACTACAATGCTTCCAGGAACATACTCATCACAGGGATGGAACAGCCCCTAGCGCCCATAGAGCCAAAACCGCTACATCACATATCAGTGATGCAAGTTTTGGCGATGACGTGGGAAGCCGCGCCCTTCAGGACGCGGTAGTTCACTATTTATTTTCGGTTAGACCTTATGGCCGATGGCAAATCGCCTCATCACCTTATCGATCTGGATCCGGGCGTCGTCGCCTACTTTGGTGTCGGCCACGAAGATCACAAATCCCTCCACCCTGGCAATGCCGTCGCCTTCGCGAGCAATGTCCTCAATATGGACATCATACTCTCCCCCAACCTCTACTGGGGCTGGTGCGCTCAAAGAGGACCTATCTGTATCATAACCTGTCAATTGCATCACCAATCCTACTAGAAAAGCAATTCAGACCTTATGTCCGATGGCAAATCGCCTCATCACCTTATCGATCTGGACCCGGGCATCGTCGCCGACATTGGTATCAGCCACGAAGATCACAAATCCATCTACTCTGGCAATGCCGTCGCCCTCACGGGCAATGTCCTCGATCTTGACATCGTACTCTCCTCCCACTGCAACCGGTACAGCTGGAGCGGATCCGCCATTGGAAGATCCCGTTTCACCTCTGAACAAGCTTTCACCGTCCTTCGCGAAAACCAGAAAACAGTTTTGCGCTGGTCTTGGCCTCGACATCTGACTATTAAATTCTTTTGCTCAATTAGGCCAATTTATTTCTGCTAGAATGCTAGTCTTTCTGAAATATGGAATGGCTGGAGAGATACAGGGATTTGATACCGGACTTCGATGGTTTCCGGGCGGTGCAGAGCCAGGCGCTTCCCAGCTCCTGCCGGATCAATACCCTGAAGATCGAGAGATGTGCCCTGCTGGACCGATTTGCTGAGAATGGGATCGACTATCAGAGCTTCAACTGGTATCCTCTGGGCCTGAAGCTGGATATGGAGAGCCCGGGAAAGCTTGTCGAGAACCTCTCGGGCTTCATCCATATTCAAGAGGAGTTATCCATGGTCCCGCCCCTGGTTCTCGATCCCCAGCCAGGCGAGCTGGTCCTTGACCTGTGCGCCTCTCCCGGCAGCAAGACCTGCCAGATCTCTCAGATGATGAAAAACCTTGGAAGGGTGATCGCCAACGAGCCATCGCTGGCCAGAATCGCTCCATTGCGCTCGAACTGCGAACGGCTGGGGGTCATGAACGTCGCTATCACCCGTTATGATGGCCGCAGATTTCCCTCTCGCCCCGTTCAATTTGACCGGGTCCTGGTGGATGCCCCTTGTTCCAGCGAGGGCCGGGAGAGGAGAGGGCCGGGGGTCTTGTGCAAGAGCAGCAGCAAGAGGTCGATGGACCTGCACAGGCTCCAGGCCGACCTACTCCGGAACGCCATCAGGCTGACCAAGCCTGGAGGCATAGTGGTCTACTCCACCTGCACCTATGCTCCGGAGGAGAACGAGCTAGTGATAGAAAGCGTCCTCGAAACGGCCAGGTTGGAGAGGATATCGATTCCGGGTTTATTGGCCTGCCCGGGAATAACTGAATGGGGCGGCATTAACTTGAACCATGAGGTCGAGAAGACAGCCCGTTATTACCCCCATCTCAATGATACAGGAGGATTCTTTGTCGCCAAGCTCATCAAGAACCAGGAATATATTTGAGCCCCTGGATACGTCATTCGTGGCGGACCTTTGGGGGGAACGGTTTGGTATCCCCTCATCTGCCTTTGCGGGCTTTACCTTCTTTCGAAAGGCGAATAGCGTCTGGGCGGCCAACGAGGCCATCCTCCCCAGGCTCAGTTATGAGGCCATCGGAATGCGCATCATGAACCTGAAAGACCGGCCCTGGAAGCCGACTACCAGCGCCCTGCAGGTCTTCGGCCGGCATGCCACAAGGAACCTCATCCACCTGGATTCAGCGAATTCCAGAAGCTTCATGGAGGGCAAGACCCTGGCCATTGAATCGGACTCGGAATCCGGCTATGTGGTAGTATTTTATAGAGGAGAGGTGCTTGGATGCGGTCTGTACTCGCATGGAAAGCTGGTATCTCAGATTCCAAAAGAGCGGAGGATGGCGAGCTCTAAGAATGGCGCAGAAGAGAGCGCGGATCAGAACGCAAAAGATGAAGTGGCCAGTGAGATGCCGATCGATATGCGATAATTCCATATAGATCGCCATGCAGTTCCGTACTGATATTAACACCAGGGAAGTGTGAGAATCGTTGACCGTCTCAGATCTCTCGGAGATGGAAAGAGCCTGCCTCTCTCCAAAAAGCCCCAGCAATGATCATGATCTGCTGATGAGGCTCTGGTTCGAGCCTCTTAAGCTTTACCGCCTGGCCAATCTATTGCGTCAGAAGAGCGGCAAGGACGAGGTCACTTTTATAATAAACCGGAACATCAACTTCACTAACCATTGCATAGGAAGCTGCAAATTCTGCTCTTTTAAGCATAGCAAGAGATACCGCCTTTCAACTGAGGAGATCCTCAGCCGGGCGAGGGAGGCAGAGGAGCGGGGAGCTACAGAGATCTGCCTGCAGGGAGGACTCTCGCCCGGCATGCTCCTGGAGGACTACTGCGGCATCCTGGAGATCATCCACCGCAGCCATCCCCGGTTGCATCTTCATGCCTACTCTCCCATGGAGGTGTTGCATATGTCTCGCAACTCCAATGTGCCGGTGGAAGACTGCCTGAAGGAGCTGAAGAGGAGTGGTCTGGGATCAATGCCCGGCACCGCAGCTGAGATCCTGGTCGATTCCGTTCGCCAGAAGATCTGCCCAGAGAAGCTGAATACCGGGCAGTGGAAGGAGATCATAGTGGCCGCTCATCATCTTAAGATCCCCTCCACCTCTACCATTCTCTTCGGCCATGTGGAGAGCATGGAAGATCGGCTGGAGCACCTGGCGATCCTGAAGGGAATTCAAAATGAGACCGGAGGGTTCACTGAGCTGGTCCTTCTCCCTTTCATCCCGGAGAATAATCTGCTGGGAAGGACTGTTGCCGGGCCAGATCTCCTCGATCGGCTGAAGATGCATGCCCTGGCCAGGGTCGCCCTCTATCCCGCCGTCACCAACATCCAGGCTAGCTGGACCAAACTGGGGCGGGATGCGGCAAAAGCTGCCATCATGTGGGGGGCAAACGACCTGGGGGGAACGCTTATGGACGAGAGAATCGCCCGCAACTCCAAGGAGGAGCCAGGAATCTCGGCGGAGGAGATCAAAGAGCTGATCGAGAGCTGTGGACGAAAAGCTGTGCAGAGGACCACTCTGTATGAGCTGATTTGACATCCGATAAAGCTGGCAGGCTTCGAATGGTGGTGGAGGAAAAAGGCTTCCTGCTATTTGGTATGGGTGAACTTGAGTCGGAAAAACTCTGTGTCTCCGTATCTCGGTGGTGAACCGCTATGCTTTGACCCAGCCACAGATGCACAGAGGCTATATTCTCTGCTGGACCTCATCCACATAATTTAGCAAAGAGCCAGGAAAAAACGCTCCATCAATCTGCCCGACTCCTGGCCGCCTTCTGCACGCTCTGGTCGGGATCTGTGGCCAATCTCTCGAGCGTCTCAGCCAGTGTATTGGGATTTTTTGCCACCGCTTCCCTCACCATCCAGGACCAGTGGCTAGCGAGCTCATCCAGGAGCTTTCCATCAAGCTTGGGATTGCGGGCTGTTGCCTCTCTGATCTCCCAGCTCCTGTCCCTGGCAAGAGTGACCAGCGACTCTGCGGGAGTGCGGGGATTGAGGGCGGCAGTCGCTCTCACGTCCATGATCCTGTCCAAAGCTAGGTAGGCCAGTAGCTCTTCTGGTGTGGAAGGATTTCGGGCGATATTGTTTCTCACCAGCCAGCTCACATCCTTGACCATCCTCTTCATCAGCTCAGCCGTGAGCAGAGGATTGGATGCCGCGCAAGCCCGGACATGCTCATCGGAGTCGCGGGCGAGGAATTCCAGGGTCTGGGGGTTGATATTGGGGCTTTTTGCCACTGCCTCCTTTACAAGATAGCGATTCTTCTGCAGAGTGGAGTCGTAGTCAGTCATCTCGTCACCGGCCAGAGACTCCAGCATCTCGCTTGTGGCCTGGCGGTTCAGGGCCACAGCCGCTCTCACAAATCCCGAGCTGTCCTCTGCCAGCTGGGCCAGGGTCGAGGACGGGGTGCAGGCATTGCCCGCTACTGCCTCTCTCACCCACTGGACCTGGTCCCGGGCGAGATAGCTCAGGATATCCTCAGAGGTATCGGAATTCCAGGCCAGCTTTCGTCTCACATGCCAGTCCCAGGAGCGAGAGAGCTCTTCTGGATCTTCTTTTAGATCTAGATTGTTTTCGTCTTTCTCAGATAGCATTGCTCCTCTCTGCCTCTATCACATTTATATCAATTCGATAACATTTGAAGCCGTAAACCTCTCTTAAAAGCGAATCCGGATACTTTTCGTCATGCCGCTTCAGCCTCCTTTCCACCAGAGGCAGGCTTATTGAGGGCGCTATCTGTCTGATGAGCCCCTCCTCACCGCCCAGGACTGCATATTTCACTATGCTTCCGTATTTGCTCTGAAGACCGGCGAGCTTCTCCTGGACGGCATCGAGGTGGTTTTTTATGTCCTCCTCGCGCAACCTCTCAAACCTCTTCTGGCTCCATCCTCCCTTGGAATGCTTCTCCTTCACCTGGCTTTCTACCTTTTCATTTACTGCGAAGCCTTCCCTGCTCAAGGCCACTCCCAGGAAGGTGCTTCCCGCGTGTGCTGATACAACCAGGGCAGGAGTGTTCATCATCTCTTCAATCCAAGAGAGCTGAAATGAACTTCCTTCCCACGATATTCTCTCTTTGATGGGAAAGGGAGGAATGAACTGCAAGGCAAAAAGCTGGGGGCAATATATGATTATGCCGCCCCTCTGGGATTTGATCTCCATCGCTACTCTTCTGATCTGCGGCGGAATATCCGCGTCCTTGGGCAGAGAGCCAGGAAAAGCGTAAACCAGCAGATCTTCCCTGGGTGATCGGAATCCCTGGAGCCTCTGAATCAATAGGTCCAGTTCCCTATTGTCCGGCATCCAGGCTTCAGGGAGCCTTGCTTTGGGTCTTTCCGTCTCCGTCTTCTCTGGGGACGAAGCCACCATTGTGGCTGTTTTCTGCTCCATGGCCTTTAGAGCCAGGTTTGCCTCCTGGTTGGCGCTGGTAAGCCTCTTTATCTTCTCCTCGCGCTTCTGGAGAGTGCGCACCAGCTCTTCCTTCTCTCGCTCTTGAACCGCTATGGCTTCTTCCAGCTCGCTTATGCGATCTTCCAGCTTCTTCTTGCCGAAAAGGTCAACCAACTCACGCCCTCCAAGCTAATTTTTAGTTGGCTCCTCGCTATTTGGTATGGATGAACTCTAATCGTATATTCTCTGTGCCTCCGCGCCTCTGTGGTGAACCGCGATGCATTGACCCAACCACAGAGACGCTGAGGAACAGAGGCCATATTCTTTGCCTGAACTCACCCACATAATTCATTGAAGAGCCTTTTATTTCTTATCTGGTCATTTCGTCTCAACTTCCTCTTTAAAAATCCTTTTACAAAAAGAGTCTGTCGCCAATTCAAAGCAGAAATAACGGACTCGCTGGGACTCGAACCCAGGTCAGCGGGTATCTTCGACAAATAGCCACCGAAGCCCGCTAGGATATCCACTACCCTACGAGCCCATCAAATGAGGTAGTCACTGCTTCTAGGCTATTAAGCTTTCCCGCTAAGGTCGACTGTAAGGGCAAGATCCATGTTAAATAAAATTGAACAAAGCCAGGGAAAAAGCTAACATCTCAAAGCACGAATATACCATACAGTCATCTCAATTCAGCTTTCGGAATGGTGAACTGCAATTGTCTGCCCTTAATAAAGCCTGCCCTTTTGTGGATAGGGAATGCCTCGACGGGGGCTGCATGGCCTGGAGGCAGGGAGACTGCCGGCTGATTTCGAAATCTGGGATCTTGAGCCCCTTTGAACTGAAGCTCCAGGACGCTGCTCCTCTGATGTACCGATCTTTACTCGATCTGGTCAGAATCCTGGAGGAATCGTCTAAAGACTGCGGCAAATGCGGCCCCGATCTATGGAACTATGCCCAGCAGATCCGGGCAGGCCTTTTAAACGAGCTGATCCGAGCGGAGCTTGCCGGTGCAGGCATCAGGGCTGAGGATAGAGATGCTGAATAGAAAGAGAATCGTGCAGAATAAGCGTTGGTTGTAGATGCCAGATAGTGCTGAAAAAGAATAAGCCAAGGAGGATCTGATGCCAGGAACTCATTTTCTCACCAACTGCCCCAGATGTGGATATGTGGCGAACGCCCAGAGCATAGATGGACTGACGGTAAAGGTCTGCTGCAAGATGTGCGGCTATGAAGGCACGATCCCCCATCCTGATCTGAAGGATGGAGCCTGGCGGACAGGATAGCAAGCGGGCCAGCATAGATGACGCAGAAGGTAGCAGAAGGCATGCGAAGCAGATAGTGGATTGAGATGAGGACCAGTTACGCCCTTCTGCTCCGCCTCATTCATGATCCTGGGTATGATCTGTCCAAAGCCAGTATAGAGTATCTGGATCGGGGTGCTTCGGGAGACATATCCCTGGTCAAGGGGGAGGATATCATCAGCCTGGAGTCGGGGATCATGGAGATCAGGTCGGATCTGAAAACGAAATTCATACCCATTCACCGCATCAGGCGCATCTCTTATCAGGGAGAGCCGTTATGGGAGAAAAGGGATGCAGAAAATTTTGGGGCCAAAGAGAAGACCGCAAAGGCAAATGCTGACCTATTGACCCAATGAGGCAGATAGATGGAGATAATCTTTCTAGGAACAAACGGCTGGTATGACAGCGACACCGGGAACACCATATGTACCCTGATCAACTCCGAAAAGTATCACATAATCCTTGATGCGGGGAACGGCATCAGCAAGGCAGACCAGTACATCGATGACGATCTTCCTGTCTATCTCTTCTTGAGCCACTTTCACCTGGATCACATTGAGGGGCTGCATATATTAAACAAGTTTCACTTCTCTCAGGGGCTGAAGATATTCGGCCAGAAGGGCACCAGGGAGGTTCTGAACACTATAGTCAATGACCCTTTCACCGTTCCTCTGGAAAAGCTCCCTTATCCGGTTGAAGTTGGCGAGCTTCTGCCCGGGCCCTATAAGATGCCTTTCGCCCTGGAGTGTGAGTTTCTGCTTCATGCCTCTCCCACCCTCGGCTATCGCTTCGATCTGGAGGGAAAGATCATCGCCTACTGTCCAGATACGGGCATCTGCGAGGGCGCAGTTCATCTGGCAGGTGATTCAGACCTATTGATAGCTGAATGCTCCCATAAGCCTGGAGAGTCAAGTCCTGCCTGGCCACATCTCAATCCCCAGGATGCAGCCGATATCGCCCGGCGGGCAGGAGCCAAAAGGTTGGCCTTAACCCATTTCGATGCAGGCAGGTACAGAAGCATTCAGGAGCGTATGGATGCCGTGGCATCGGTAAAGGACTATCAGGACATAATCGTGGGAACGGATGGCTTGAATCTGCAAATTTGAAGATATCAAAAAATTCGAAAAAACTTTCTAAAAATTTGCCTTGCAGGGCTTAAAAAATAACCCCGCTTATACAGCAATCCCCAAAAGGGATGATTTCCCAGTTCAGTATCTTCTGGGTGGTCTGGCTGGTCTATGCTTCTGGTAGCAGTCGCTGCAATAAACTGGCCTGGAGCCATCGGGCTTGAAGGGAACCTGACATGCCTTTCCGCACTCTGCGCAAGTGGCATCGTGCATCTCTCTCGGGCCGCTGCTGTAGCCGCCTCTGCTTCCGCTTCCATATCTTTCCATTTAAACTCACTTACCTTTGGCATCGATTCCGTGAATCGATCCTACATACTACAAAACATCCCATCAAACTCAATTGAAGCGACGCTTATGCAGCATCATCAGAGTGGTTTAATTGCCTTATATACTTGTTGGTTAACACTAATCTCATCCCTTGTACTCAACTCCCACCAGCTCCCGGATGCGCTCAGCGATCTTAGGCCCGACCATGTCCACCTCTTGCAGCTCTTCTTTGCTGGCAGCGATCACTTTTTCAATTGACCCAAAGTGGCGGAGGAGTTTTCTTGCCACCGACGGCCCCACGCTGGGAATGGCGGATATGAGGTACTCCTGCTGCTCTTTTAGCGTTCTGGCGGTCTTGTGGCCATGCAGCTTGGGCTCATGCCCTGCCCTTCTTTCCCGAGCGGCGAGCATGGTGATGACAGATGCCGTATCCTCCTGGTCCTCCGTGGGAATGATGGGCACCCCATAATCAACAGCCACCGAAGTCAATGCTCCCTGAATGGAGCTTGCGCTCACCTGGCGGGAATACAGGTCCCTTCCCTCCAGGATCAAGACCGGCCGCTCGTAGCTCCGGGCAAGATCTGCTATTTGGCGGAAGAGGTTTCTCTCCGGATCGATGATCGAGGCCACGAAATCCTGGGCGGTCTTGCGTTCGATCGCCACTCGATCGCTTACCACATAGTCGCCCACCTCCAGGTTTTTCAGGGTGACCTCCAATCCTCTCCCCTCCAGAAGCCTGGCCATTCCACGCTCTCTGGGGTCGACATAGATCTTGTCCCGTTCCTCATATGCCTCTGTCCAATCCACCAGGCTCTCCTGCCCTTTCCTGTTCTGCCTTTCTGGATTATCTTCGGTTATCTCCAGCTGGCGGGGAAGGAAATCCTTGGAGCTGCTCGAGGGTGACTGGGAAGCCTGGCCGCTCAGAGTTCGCATCTGCTTGTTCATTGTCTTCTCTTTTCGGTCGCTAATCCAGTAGTAGGCTTCATCCCGAGTGCCCCTGGCCATCAGGACCACCACCCTTCCGCTCCTCGCCCTCCCCGTCCTGCCCTTGCGCTGAATGCTGCGAATCTCCGAAGGAACCGGCTCGTAGAAGAGGACCATATCAGTGGCCGGAATATCGATTCCCTCTTCTCCCACCGAGGTGGCGATGAGGACATTGTACTCCCCTGCCCTGAACCTTTGCAGGATCTCAGCCTGCTTCTTCTGGCTCAGGCCCTCATCATCTGCCCGGCTGGACTGGCCCACAAAGCGAACGGCCTTGATCTTGGGATCCTCTTTTAAAAATCGGATGAGGGCAGAGGCGGTGTCCCTGTAATTGGTGAATACCATGATCCGGGACTCGGGCTTGGCCTCGATCTGCTCGGTCAGTATCTTCCTGACCATGGCAGGCTTGGGATGCTCCACCTTCAGCTCCTCTAAGGCCTGCATGGCCTGGCGGAACTTGGAATCCTCCATAATCCGGCGAGAGGCCTTCGAGCCGCTGCGGGAGATGGCCTCACCCTGCAGCCGCTGGAAGTACTTGAGCAGAGCTTCTGTGCCCTGGGTCTCAGCCAGCTCTATGGCATGATAGAGCTTGAGAACTTCTGCCAGGATGGATATGCCCTTGAATGTGGCCTGATTGGCCTGTCTTTTAGCTGAGGACATGAGCATGGCCTGAAGGCCGAGGAGCTCCTTTTTTGTGGCTCTGGGGTCGATCTTCACCGGGCTGATCCCCAGGCGGTTTAGGTCATCTATTCGATCTCTCAGCACCTCCTCTATCGCCGTTCTGATATCAAGTAGCTCCTTGGGAACGGTCAGCTTCACCCATTCGATCTGCTTGGAGTGAACAAAAGGCGCTACATCAGAGTCCTTCTCCGAACGGGTCTGGATATTTTCTATAGAGAGGTTGGTGCAGATCTCGGCGATCTTCTCCTTCTCGCTGCCTGGGCTGGCGGTGATCCCCAGGACCAGAGGATTGGTCCCCTCTCGAGCATAGCGTTCTGCAATATAGACATAAGCATAGTTTCCCACCGCCCGGTGGGCCTCATCGAAGATTATCAGGGAGATATCCTCTAGATCGATCCTGCGGGAGAGAAGATCGTTCTCTATCACCTGGGGAGTGGATACTGTAATTCGCGCAGCTTCCCAGGCTGCTTTCCTCTTCTCTGGCATCATCTCGCCGGTCATCATAGTCACCTCACCTTCATCCTTGAGCACACGGCGTAAGAAGGCTGCATGCTGCTCCACCAGAGGCTTGGTGGGGGCAAGAAAGAGGACCCGTCCCTTGTCCAGCCGGGCGAGAAGAACCATGAGCGCGATGACCGTTTTGCCCAGACCCGTGGGAACCACTATCAAGCTGGAGGACTTAAGGGCGGAGGCAGCCAGGTCCATCTGGAAGAGCCTCTTTTCTACTGTATGCGGCTTCAGGAGTGGATGCTCCAGATAGGTGGACATAATAGATCTTTTAATGGTCATTGTATTAGATATTGTTGTATTGGATATTATTATATTAGATATGATTATTAGATATGATTATATTTAATTTTTTTAAAGATAGGTGGTAGACTAAATGGAGCAAGCCACTGAGATCATCAACTCATACAATTGTGCTTTGATCGTGTATCAAGTGCTTGCTTGGTTAGCCATAAAGTTCAAAGGTTAAATTTATATAATATAAAAGTTAGATACTTGAATTAAGCCAAATTAAACTATTTGGCTAAATAAGCTCAAAATAAAAGATTCAAGAATAGGGGGCGAAAAAAGAAATGAAGGGAGTAGTAATAGTAGCATTGGTGTTAGCAATTGCCCTTGCGGGTTGCGGCACGGTGCTTGCTAATCCTCCACTGGTACCACCAGTGCAGTATGAACAGTTCTGTGAGAGTCAAAAGGTCTCCGGATCGGGCATAATCGACGTCAGCACGTCAATAATTGATAAGAAAATAGCCCTGGAATACTACAATACCATGGCTGGAGATGGTGATCTGGAGCTTGATTCAGAGCATGCTTACTCACAAAATGCAGAGAAGCTGAAGAGAAATGTCTCCTCGGTCAACGGCGGCAACGCGTCAGCTTTCAATCTATTTGAGACCACAAAGATGACCTATCAAGGTGCCACTCCTCTTACCGGAGGCAAATATATTAACTCCAAGGCTTTCTACGGCGGCATTGGAGCTGATGTCCAGGAGATGTTCTCGGTAAATGAGATGGAGAAGGACGAGACAAGCTTCTTCGTCTCCACTACGCCTTATCAGCCCAAGGATAATGTCAGCCCAGAGGATCTGATCAAAAAGCTCAAGGCAGCAGGGAGAAACACTTCTGAGGTAGAAGCCCTCATGACCTCTGCTAGCGGCATATACGATCCGGCCCATCTGATCGGACTGGAGACCAAGAACAGCTTCAACGGCACATGGGGAACGGATGCCACATGGCACAGGATATTCTACAAGGACATAAAGGCCCACGAGATGTTCACAGGAACATTCGAGGCCGAGAAGCTCATCAAGTTCCATGAGAATCCCGTGCCCGAAAGGGACAGACATCCGCCTTGCGACGGCATAGACTGCTAGATAAGATCCAGCAGTCTTTATATTTTTTTTCAGTATCTAGTCATCGGACAGGATTTCATATTTTCTCTTTCCGTCATTTCCCTATAATAGTCTCATTTTCCAATTAGTATCGTCATTCTTAATTTTATATAATTATCATATTATGATTTATATTAGTGTTGTGTAACGGCAGCATACTGATAATGGATTAGAGGAGTGCAGCCTCTTATTGAATAGGCAAAAAGAATAAATGGTAAAAGCCCATGTACGAGAAATCATAGGGTATACACCCTTTCTGAAAGGAGGTTCATAAATGAAGTCAATTCTCACAATCTTCGCTGCCAGCGCTTTCCTATTGGGCATTATGGCCGCTGCCAGCGCTGCGGATGTCATCGAATTGAGTACATTAGGCAAAAAACCCCAGGTAGATGCTATCTCTCTGCCCCAGCTCTCTCCCACCATGCCCACGATTGCGCCTGCTGCTCTGGGAAGCGATATAACAAGCAATGTAATGGATCTCAGCACCCTTGGGAAGAAGGCGGTGTCCACGGTGCCCGCAACTGCCTTAATGGGCGCAACGCCTATCACCATCACGCCCATGTTCGCTGTTAGGAATACCAATACAAGCAATGTAGCAGGAAGCACTGTGTTCACTCTCCCCCAGGCAGTCTCATCCGGTAATTCCGTCTACACCCCTCCAATAGCCATATTCGGTGGAGCCTGAAAGATATAATTCTTATTGATATAATCTAACATCAAATAAAATTCAAAGGCTGAAGAAAGTCTAAGGAATGCGATTGAGATGACTGTAGAGCTGAAGGTGGACGGCAAAGAGATTCCATTGAGCGAGTTCCCTCAAGAGATCATAGGCAATACAGCAGCTGCCATGGCCCAGTCTCTGCGAGGAGTAGATGAGAACTGGAAGGTAATCGAGATCCGTATATCGCAGGATTGACCTGCAAAGATCATCTCTCAATCCTTTTTACTTTTTCTGAATACAGATGTAAGATCGATAAAATAAGTTCCTTCCTTGACTGCCATGATAAGCTCCTCCCTCTCGAATAGGGATGGCAGATTCAACTCATAGGTTCCTGGCGCTGTTATCTTTATGCTCTCTAGCTTTTCACCCTCCAGTTTTTCCCCGTCGCCAAACTCCCTTATCGATGGCTCATCCCTATCTATGGCCAGGGGCTTCTCTCTTTTTTTGGGAGGCATCCTTACCCCCATCGCCCTGGATATTATCCGATCCTGAGAGACGGAAGATATGTCCCCGCCCTGCGGCATCTTGCGCACGAACATGAACTTCTTCCAGCCGCAGGATGGGCAGCCTTTGAGGATATCCTCACCCGATTCGAATACGCTATTGCATCGGGTGCAGATGTGAGGCATTCAATCCCCCACAGAGACCTTTGTTCTGATCTGAAACTCATCCTTCTCAATGGTATGGATCTGATTTGCCGGGCCGATAACTGTCATCCTCCCCTTGAGGCCCTTTCCAAAGATCCGATCTAAAAACGATCCTCCCTTCTTGGATGGGTAGCTCTCTATCTCTATTCCTGAAAACTCATCCACCCTGATCTCAGTCATGGTCATCTCGATGAGTCGCACCTCCTCATCTGGAGTCAGGCCGCTCTCAAGGACCACGATCTTTCCCGTTTTGACCTTGTCCAGGATGAGCCTGATCTTCTCCATAGATGTCATATTCTCCAGTTTCTCCTCGGAGATTAGGTCCATATGCACTTCTCTCATCAAGATCACCCAAAGTGAGTCGCGATTGCCTGATAAAGGTCATCTATATTCGATCCCTCTAAAGCAGAGATTGGGACGATGGAATGCTGGGGAAAGGCAGCGCTGATTCTGGAGGGGGAAGCATTGGGCAGGTCCATCTTATTGGCCACAATAAGAAGAGGCAACTTTCTCGCTTCCATATTGCCTATCACTGTCACATTGACCTGGGTGTAGGGGTCTTCGGTCGAGTCCATAACCAACAATACACCATCCAGGTCGTCTAACCATTTGATGGCCTCTATAACCCCTTCCGTGGCCTCCTTGGCTCTTTTCTTGGATTCAGTCTCTGAGAGCCCAAAGGCCATAAACTCCTTAAAATCGATCTTTGTCGCCATCCCCGGCGTATCAACTATATCCAGCTCGATGCTAGATCCATTGGCATTGATGACAAGCCCTTCTCTCCTCATCGCCCTGCGGGTCTCGTGAGGAATCGGAGAGACCGTTCCAATAGCATCTCCTGTGCTCCAATCCTTTAGTATTCGATTGGCCAGAGTGGTCTTTCCGGCATTAGGCGGGCCATACAATCCGATCCTGGCCCTCTTCTTCTTGAAGATCTTTCTTATCCAGCCTCCAAGGTTCTCCCTGAAGCTGCTCATGAAACCCATATACTACCTCAGATCAGACTAGGACATATCTGTACTAATAATTTTCCATGTCTTATCTATATTTTTTGTCTGATGGAGAGATAGCATGGATGCCCTGGGCCGGACAGCAGGATACAAAGCCATCGAACTGGCCGCTGCTGCGCAACCTCTTCCAGGCGTCCTTAAGCGATACCTCGCGTATATCGTCATAGCTATCCTGCATGTATGGACAGGCCCTGACCCTGCCGTCAACTGCCACATGCATCCATCTCCTTCCCGCCATGCACCCCAGCATCTGGCCTTCGAAATAGGTATTTGCAAAAAGACGGGGACCACCTGGTGTGGAATTGATCTTGCGGTAGATGTTTATGATCTTCTCCCTCTCGATCTGGGTGAGAGCCTGCTCAGGGCTTTTTGGCATGCCCTCCCAAACGGAGAGCTCCTGGACCCCCAGCTCTGTGGCCAGCTCATAAAGCTCCATTATCCTGTCCACCTGGCCGGAGAGAATGTGGCAGGACATGGTTACCAACAGGCCGGTATCAAGAGCAATGCGAATCGCCTCCAGTGCTTTGGCATGAGCGCCTGCAACGCCCCTCACTCGATCGTGCTCCTCAGGATTGATGCTGTAGACCCCGATTATCAGATTATAGAGCCCTGCCTCTCGGAGTTTGACTGCCTTTTCCACTGTCATCTCCAGGCCTGGGGTGAACAGATTAACCACTGCCTTCTCCGGGTCCACATGCCTTATCAACTCAAAGATGTCCTCTCTGAGGAGAGGATCTCCCTCGGTAAAGGTTATGATACATGTTCCCATATCCAGGGCCTGGTCGATGACCCTCTTGATCTCTTCCGAGCTCAGTTCACCCTCGCCCTCTTTTATCAGACAGTGGTCGCATTTGGCGCCGCAGCTCCTGGTGACCTCAATGGAGACGGTCTGGGGTACAGGTCTTCCTATTGCGGTCTTGGCCTCATTTACCAGCAGCCTCTTGAATGGGCCGCTGGGAATGGGTGGAAGCCAGGTGCTGGCAACCAGATCCTTCAGCCTGACCTGGGCAGGCTTCTCCTCTTCTAGCCTCTGGTTTACCATATTCAAAACCGGCTGGATCATTCGCGCCAGGGCGCCCTGGGCTTGCAGGGCCCGAGCGTCCCTATCAAAGTCCACACAAAGAGCGGGCGTCTTGATAAGCTGGGTCATTGGAACCCCTTTTCTCAGTGCAGTTATAGAGTTATCGCCCAGAGGAAGGGCCTGGATGAAGCTATTTAGAGAGCCGGCTGGAATTATAAGAGATAAGATTAAATCGATCCATCCTCCTGTACCAAAATGGTGTTGACAAAGTGTCTGAAGTTGTACTGGCCTATTCCGGTGGCCTGGATACATCGGTTTGCATTCCTCTCCTCCGGGAGCGCTACGGATTTGATAAAATAGTTACCGTTCTGGTGGACGTCGGCCAACCAAGGTCGGATATAGAACGAGGGAACCTGAGGGCAAAGCAGCTGGCAGATGAGCATTATACTATAGATGCCAGGGAGGAGTTCGTGGAGAAATGCCTCTTCCCCCTGATCAAGGCCAACGGCTCATATGAGGGATACGTTCTAGGAACGGCCATTGCTCGTCCCCTCATCGCCAGCAAATCGGCGGAGATTGCTGATAAGCTGGGGATAAAGAACCTGGCCCACGGATGCACCGGCCGCGGCAACGATCAGCTCCGCTTCGAGGCCATATTCAGGGCCACGGATTGTCGGGTGATAGCTCCCATGAGAGAGCTGGACCTGGCTCGCGAGTGGGAGATAGACTATGCGCGCGAGCACGGCATCGATGTGCCTGTGACCAAAGATAAGCCCTGGTCTATCGATGAGAACATCTGGTCTCGGTCGATTGAAGGGGGAAAGCTCGAGGATCCCTACTTCGAGCCGCCGGAGGAGATCTATGGCTGGACGAAGACCCCTAGCTCTGACCGGTCCGCCCAGATAGTTGAGATCGGATTCAAAGAGGGCGTGCCCGTCTCATTGGATGGAAAGCAGATGAACGGCATGGAGCTGATCGAGAAGCTCAATCAGATCGGCGGCGAGCACGGCGTGGGCAGGACGGACATGATCGAGGACCGGGTTATGGGGCTGAAGGCGCGAGAGAATTATGAGCATCCTGCGGCCACCATCCTCCTGACGGCCCATAAGGATCTGGAGCGCCTGGTATTATCTCGCAATGAGCTCCGCTTCAAGGTCATGGTGGACGAATTCTGGTCTGAGCTGGCTTATATGGGCCTGGTGGAGGATCCCCTCTATGCCGACCTGAATGCCTTCGTTGACCAGTCCCAAAAGAGGGTGAACGGCTCGGTAAAGATAAAGCTCTTCTGCGGCAGCGCCATTTCAGTAGGCCGCCAGTCTCCGGATGCCCTTTATTCCCAGGATATGGTCTCCTTCGATTCCCAAACTTTAAGCCAAAAGGATGCAGAGGGCTTTGCCAAGTATCATGGCTTCCAAGCCAGGCTATTGAAGAGGAAGGGAAGGTAAAGGAGAGCATTTATTTGATATCGCCTCCATACAATACCGATATGTCCAAACTGGTGATATCTGAAGAGGCCAGATATGAGGATCTGGCAGATCTCGCAATAGCCCTCAATGAGATCGTTCGGCTTCCTGTAACCATGAGAGGATTGAAATATCCAGGCGTTCGGGTGGAGAACGGCAAGGTCGTGGATGGGAACTATACCGGCCCCATCCTGGAAGAGGTCATAAGAACCGGGAAGGCCATTCGAACCATTCCAAAGAGCGGTGCCTTTAAGGGCGTTCCAGTATCAGTTGCACCCATAGTGGTGGAGGGACGGACTGTTGCCGCCATCGGCATAGTGGATGTGATTGGAACGATCGATATCCCAGAAGTCTTCGGGGCCTATGCTGATGTAGTAGCTCAGGTTAGAGGGAAGGCTCCTGAGAAAAAATGAGGATTCGAAAAGCAGAGCCAAAGGATCTGCCACAGATGGTGCAGATCGAATCGCTCTGCTTTCCGGATGATACAGCCTTTCCGCCGGGGATGTTTGCCTACCTGATCCGTTATGCAGTGGCGATAGTCGCCTGTGAGCCTGAGGATCAGATATTGGGATTCATAATCGGATATAACAGCGGGAATGCAGGAGCGGTCTACACTCTGGATGTCTATACCGGCTACCGAAGGAGGGGAATTGGCAAAGAGCTATTGCTGTCCCTGGAGAAGAGGCTCGCTATGATGGGTGCCAGGGCTATTCGCCTGGAGGCCTCCCTGGAGAAGCCAGAGGCTATCGAGCTCTACCGCAAGGCAGGGTACAGGGAAAGGGAGATTGTCCGGAACTACTACGGCCGGGGATGCCATGCTGTGCGGATGTGGAAGATCCTGCAGCCTTTAAGCTCGCTGCCTGGAATTGATAGTGCATGACTTTTATCTCAAATGCCGCTTATTCTTTCTCTGGTGGGCTTAGCCCTAAATCTGAGACTCTATTAGTTTAATGGTAGTGCTTGCTGGCCTGGATTACCGATAAACTGGGTATCAGGATTCAGATCTGCTATTGAATCGTTTATATAGGTTCTTGAAAAGTATAGACATCGGAGAGAGCGAAAATTAGATATAAATGAGATTGAGAGCAAAAGAAGTTCGGGGTGTGAAGTGTGATAAAAGAATATACTAAAGGCAAGCTTTGCCAATATCTAATAACATTCATTCTCTGTGGGCTGCTGATTCCCAGTAGCGTCTCGGCCCAGTGCGGAGACTGTGACGACAGAAATCCCTGTACCAAGGACTTCTGCAATGGAACGAAATGCGAGCATACTCCTCAGAGCTGCTTTGAGGACTCATTCATGGAATATGATGATTCCGGTGAGACTCTCAATGGCAGCATGGGTAGGAATGCAAGTGGCTACAATGCCACCATGGGAGTGCAGTTCCAGGGGACCGGCGAGGTTCAGACTCCTGCTCCCATAATCTGCGAGGACTACAATCCCTGTACTATCGATTACAGCGGCCCCGCAGGCTGCACACATGATCCTGTGAGCTGCGACGATGGCAATCCCCTAACCACCGATTATTGCACAGCAACAGGTTGCATTAACGATCCAGTGAACTGTGATGATGGCAATCCCTGCACAAGCGATTACTCGAGTCTGGCGGGCTGCATGCACGATCCTGTAAGCTGCGACGACTCCAATCCATGCACTACCGATAGTTGTGGGGCAATGGGCTGCGTTAACGATCCGGTGAACTGTGATGATGCCAGTGAGGATGTTCGCTCATACTGCGGTTGCCCCTCTCAGCCGGACAGGTTTGATGCCGGCTTTCTAACGCCTCAGAATGAGACCCCTTTTGCCATTCAGCCGAATTTGGAGAATTATGCAGATGGCAATGCCACCCAAGAGGAGAATTTCACCCAAGAAGGGAATGAGAGTGGTAGCTTAGAGATGGATGTCAACACCACGGATGAGGGCAATGAAACCGAAATCATCTCCCTGTCCCCAATATGCGACTGCATCAATGACAGCGCTCAGGAATGCTGCAGTAGTGTTGGCTCAAATGGGAATGAAACCTCTGAGAATTCCAGCGCAGCCGATGGGCATCTGATGGCGGCTTCTAACTACACCCAAGCTTCAGACTGCGATGATGGCGATCCATGCACCGATGACCATTTCGTCAATGGCAAGTGCATGCATTATACGAAGACCTGTAACGACAATATACCCTCAAACTTCGATTATTGCTATCAGGGGGATTGCGTTCATTCTCCGATAAACTGCGATGACGGAGACAAATGCACCATCGATTCCTATAACGGGACGGCATGCGTGCATAGCCCAAGGAACTGCGACGATGGCAATCCCTGCACCGAGGACTCCTGCAATAAGCTCGCAGGATGCCAGAATATGGAGATAAATCATGATAACAACTACTGCACAGTGGAATGCGAAAATGGCAATCCGGTCTTCAAGCCGCTGATATGCGATGATGGCAATCCCTGGACCAAGGACTACTGCGATAAGTCCCGCGGTTGTGTTCATGTGCCGATATGCGGTCCATACCGCCATTACTGCAACCCATATAGCCACCATCTGCCTGCAGACTACCACTATCCCTACCTCGATTTCTATTATCCCGTCAACTACTATCCGTACAGGGTTGCACCTATCGTATCAGCACCAAAAGTTGCTGTACCGAGCGCGGCAATATCAAAAGCCGCGGCAACTAGTGCTGCCACTCCTCAGACAAAATCCTATAACATAAGCGCCGGGACGGTAATTACTCTCCCCTGGAATCATACAGTCACTGCCCTTGATGCACTGCAGGTAGAGAATGGTGTCGCCCTCTCAAGCGGATCGGGCATCCGGTTCTCAAGACAGATGGGCATGAGCAAGGTCTACCAGCTTCCGGACAGCCAGAATATCTTCGATCGGGCGGAGATGGTAGGTCTCTCCTGGCCTGCGAACAGCAGCCCATTCACTTTAACTCTAATTCAGCCCAATGGGACCACTCTATCTGTTCAGGATGGCGACGAGAATGCACTGCATCTCACCGGCTCCAACTACAACTACTACTTCCTGAGAAATCCGGCCGAGGGATACTGGACAGTTGTGGTCACGCCCACTCAAACCGCTCCCAATGGGACAGGATTTTCCCTGATCAGCGGGCTGGTGAAGGGAATAGTCCCTCCAAACAAGTCGTGAATAGCAGGCGAATACTATCGAGCGATGAAATAGAAGCTGGGTCATGATCTGGCCCAGTCGGTCTTTTTTCTCTTCCTTAAGGGGCTCTGCGGGCATCAATTCTCCTCTTGGAATCGCCGTATGCATATAGGCCGGCAAAGAGCAATCTTGGACCGGCGAAGAAGACCGCCGATCAGGCCATCCCTGCAATAAGAATACGCATCCTGTAGCCGATACGACTCTCATGTCGGAAGGAGAGGGATCGGTCCACATCTCCGTTTTATAATTATAGTATGCAAGACATGGGCATCAATGATCCGGACTAATCTTTTTATACTTCCAGATCTCTATTAAATCCTGGTTTATAGCAATGGGGGAAATGGAAAATTTTTGAAGAATGTGTTGCGCATGGAAGCGCACGAACGCGGTGATGGTCTTTGAGGTCGATAGTCAAGGGATCTGTGGGCACAATCGTTGGTGAGACCACACCTACTGCATTTAAGTTTCTCATAAGTAAAGAGGTTGGACGGGGCACATACATAAAAGCCAAAGGAGATGGCAGGGAGTGGATCTTAGCCCAGATTGAGGACATAAAAAGGTCTAACACTGCTTATACCGTAAACCAGCTCAATGATGCAGCCAGGAACTACGACTCCAGAGAGATGATGATCGCTGAGTCGAGGGTGATTGGCGTGGAAAGCAATGGCAAGCTGCGCCTCCCCACCAGCCCAGCCCGCCCTGGAGAGTCGGTATTCTTGGCCGATGAGAAGCTGATCAAGGCAACCCTCGGCCTATCTAAAGGCGACATGTACATAGGCATGCTGAAAGGCTACGATATCCGGGTGGAGATGGATGCCAATACCCTGGTGCAAAAGCACTGTAGCGTTCTGGCAAAGACCGGTTCGGGAAAATCCTATACAGCAGCTGTGATACTTGAAGAGCTCCTGGACAGGAAGGTGGCACTGCTGGTGATCGATCCTCATGGGGAGTACGCCTCCATGAAAGAGCCGAACAACGTGGGCGATTTCAGCAAATATAAGGTCAAGCCCCGGGGATATGATATCACTGTCTATACTCCAGGGGAGATGGCCATGAATCCCAGGGCGGACAGGCCATTTCGCTTCAATTCATTGAACCTCTCGGCAAGAGAGGTGGCGAAGATGATTCCCAATGAGAGCAGCAGCAGCGGCCAGCTGGGACTGCTCTATGAGGCCATCAGCGCCTTGAGAGCGGAGACGGATGCCTACACCCTGGAGGATATCATAGAGCAGGTGGTGAGGAGCAACTCCAAGGTGAAGTGGAATCTGGTGGGCCAGCTGGAGTCTCTCCTGGAGCTGGGGCTCTTCTCCGGTACGGCGACGCCATGCGACGAGTTGCTCAGGCCTGGGAGGGCGGCAGTTATCGATATGACTGGGATCATACCTGAGCTTCAGGCCATGATCGTCGCCCGTCTGCTGACCGATATCTTCGAGGCCCGAAAGCGCAGGCTGATCTCTCCTGGAATGGTGGTGGTGGAAGAGGCGCATAACTATATTCCCGAGCGGGGGACAGGAAATGCGGCATCCACCAATATCGTCCGCACCATTGCCGCTGAAGGGCGCAAGTTCGGCCTGGGACTGATGATCATCAGCCAGAGGCCGGCCAGGGTGGACAAGAACGTCATATCTCAGTGCAACACCCAGATCATTATGAGGGTAACCAATCCCAATGACCTCAAGGCGTTAAGCAAGGGCCTGGAGGGCATGACCACTGACCTGGAGGAAGAGATCAAGAGGTTGCCCGCTGGTGTGGCTATGCTGGTGAGCAATGAGATAGAAAGGCCGATCACTGTCAACATTCGACCGAGAAAATCGAGGCACGGCGGGGTCAGCACCGAGATAGTATCCCGGGAGAAGGCGAAAGCCTCCTCCGTCCAGCCAGCAAGAGCTCTGGAGAAGCGATCAAGGCCTCAATCCCCGGAAAGCTCTGGGAACGAGAAGCCAGTTCGAAGCAAGAAGAGCCAGAGCAGCGGTGGGCTGCTAAAAAAGGTCTTCGGCAGGGCTTGAGTCAATCGGTCATGTGCTGCAGAGGGGAGGGCCAGAGCCACCCATGAGGGTGAACTCCTACCAGCTTTCCCTATTCTCTCAAGCCATTTTCTTTGCTCTTTCTTGCCCAATTTTTGCCGGATTACAGTTCAATTGATAGACCTGGCCGGATCTAATCGCTCTCTCCCTCATACTTGAACGAGAGGCGGACCTTCGCCCTGTACTCGGCGATCTTCCCATTATCCAGCCTGACATCCAGCTCCTTGACCTCAGCGATGCGAAGGTCTCTGAGGGTCTTGGTTGCCCTGTCGACAACTGTCTTGACGGCATCTTCCCAGCTGGTGGTCGAGGTCCCAACTAGCTCTATTACTTTGTATACATCTCCGGACATATCCTTCACTCCTTAAATTTTAATCAATTATTGGCTCTTTTAGTTGATATATTTTCCTGATATTTCTCGATTAATAGCAGCAAAAGCCTGAAATAATATCCTTCCAACCTCTGGCCAAAAGGAGAGAGGCTATCTTGACCGGCATTTTTGGCAATTCTTCGAGAAGCAATTCAGTTTCAGACCATTCGCCATTCAAGCAGGCGGTGGGAATTGACGACCTGGCCGTCTATATTCCGCAGCTTTACCTTCCTTTAGAGGGGGAGTTCTCCCGCCGGCGAGAGATCGATCCGGGCAAGCTCACCCGAGGAATTGGAATAGAGAGGATGGCCATTCCCGATGCCCATGAGGACGCAGCCACCATGGCCGCCATGTCACTTCTCGAACTGATGCGCCGCTGCGACCTTTTGCCTGAGGATATCGGAAAAATTCATGTTGGCACAGAGTCTGCGGTCGACGAGGCCAAAGCGATTGGAACCTATGTCATCGGCATGCTGGAGAAGGTATATGGCCCTGGCTCATTTCAGCACTGCTCCACGGTGGAGTTCAAGTCGGCCTGCATCGGCACCACTCTGGCTCTGGAGAGCATCAGCTACTGGGTGGCTGCCGATGAGGGCGAAAGGGTCGGGGTGGTCATAGCCTCTGATGTGGCCAAATACCCACTGGGCTCCTCTGCAGAATACACTCAGGGGGCAGGAAGCGTCTCATTGCTGGTCAAGAAAAATCCGAGGATTGCCGCTTTAGAGCAGATCTATGGCTGCTTTACTCGGGATGAAAACGACTTCTTCCGCCCGACAGGCTGCACAATGGCCACGGTCAATGGCAAGCATAGCAACCAGTGTTACCTCGATGCCATGCAGGGAGCATTTGCATCATTTGCTACCAAGGCGGCTGGAAAAGGAATAATCAGTCCAAAGAATGGGGAGTGCACCACCGACTCAATCGACCACCTTCTCTTCCATATCCCCTATCCCAGAATGATCGAATATGCTTCCGCCGCCATATTCCGGCAGGACTGGAAGAACAGCAGCCGGTGGAGGGATGTTGAGGCGGAGATCGGACCGGAGCCCGAGGCTGGAAATTATGATGATCCCGAGAGCTATCAGCACGACCTGGCCAGCTATGCCCGGAGTTTTGCCCGGTCCAGGCAGTTTCTGCAGGCTTATAATGCCAGGGTTATTGATTCGGCAGCTCTCTCTCGTTCCATTGGGAATATCTATACTGGTTCGATCTATCTGGGCCTGGCCAGCCTCCTGGAGTTGCAGAAGCTCCGGGCGCATGAGAGGCTTTGCTTTGGGGCTTACGGAAGCGGATGCTCGGCCCTGGTCTTCTCGGCGCGGGTCAGCTCGGAGTTCTCTTCTGTACCGTCAAGGGGCCTTTTTGGGAGGCTGGAGAAGAGAAGGGAAATATCCCTGGAAGAGTATGAATTGCTGCATGAGGGAGTGAGAAAGGAGAGCCTGATCCGGCCTTCAGGGGAGTTCGCTCTGGCCCAGATCGACCACCAGGGATACCGGCATTATGAGTATGTGACATAATTGCCGCATTCTTTTTTTTATCTGGCATGAGGCCTGATCGGCAGCAATTCCATCATATCATCATTTGTATCTTATTCATACTTTCTATTATGTAAAAATGGTTTATAGATATTGTTTTTTGGCAAAAGTACTTAACCTTATACGTAGCAGTTGTTCTCCATGGAAGCACTGTCATCCATCATGGAAAAGCTGGCCCGCCCCCAGAAGTATCCCGTCGGCAGCAATTCCCGCCAGGCAGACCAGGCGGCTCTGGAGCTGGAGACGGCAAAGGAGATCCTGGCTGAGGTCTTCAGGATCAGGACGTCGGAGGTGGATGAGATGATTCTGGGCCGTTTAGAAGAGGCTCTAATCATCTCTGATCGCTCGAACGGAGATGGTCTTTGGCCGCGGGAGTTTCGGCTGGATGGCTGAGTGCTCTTTTTGCAGATTTATGTCACTCTTCAGTCCTTTTCCAGCTCCCTCTCCTTTTTCCGGATCACTTCTTCCATTCTGCAGCTGTGCAGCTCAGTTACTCCGTGAGCCTCCAGGGCCTGTACCTCCTCTTCTTGGAAGGACTGCAGCCTTTCCATGAGCAGATCGAAGTTCACTTTGTGGCCGTCGAACTCCGGGCCCTCCACACAGGCCAGCCTCATCTGGCCGTCAACCTCCACCCGGCAGCTGCCGCACATTCCCGTGCCGTCGATCATGATGGGGTTCAGGCTAACTATGGTCTTGATCCCGAGGGGCTTGGTGATCTCGCTAACCCTCTTCATCATGGGCACCGGTCCGATAGCCACCACCACATCCGGAGTCTCCCTATCCAGCACCTCCATCAATAGGTCGGTGACCAGAGCATTGCGTTCAATGGTGCCGGTATCTGTGCAGACCAGCAGCTCATCGGAGACTGTTTCCATCTCTCGTCTCAGGATGATCAGCTCCTCATTTCTTGCTCCGATGATGCTAATCACCCTGCTTCCTCTGCTTTTGAGCTTCCTGGCAATAGGATAGAGAACGGCAACGCCCGTGCCCCCGCCAACGCAAATTGCCGTGCCCGCTGCCTCCACCTCAGTAGGCCGGCCCAGGGGTCCAACCACATTCTGATAGGAGTCTCCCACCTGAAGGGTCTTGAAAAGGGCGGTGGACCAGCCCACAACGGAGAATATGATGGTAATGGTCCCAATCTCCGGATTGGCATCCGAGATCGTCATCGGCACCCTCTCCCCTAATTCATTTGCCCTGAGCATCACAAATTGGCCGGGCTGGGCCACACGGGCGATCTTTGGGGCCTCAATCTCATTGAGCACCATCCTCCCCCCTGCCATCTCCTCTCGCCGAACTATCCTGTTCATTCCGCCTCCTGACGACCTGTCATTCTAGTATCATTCTGTTTTTGCAGATAAATGAAATTGACTCGATTATTGAAAAGCAGTGTATCTTGTTATGAGATATAACAATTAGCTTATGATTCCAAACGGAAGGACGTAGCTTGAGGATCTTGTAGTGAAATTTGTAGAGGTATTATTGTCTGCAGAAAATATGTGCGGCCTAAATCTTAAAAGCCTTAATTCCTCCAATTGTACCTCTATTTTTGTATTCACTCAACTCATTCATCTCCTGCCTCTCCTTATAGAGGGCATAAATCATAAATATAAAGATCAATACATTGAATATCAGAATTAAGATTAACCAGCCGCCTTCGGAGATAATCCCTAATAAACTTGCTCTGCCCACGATAGAAATCAAGAGGCAGAATACCAGGAACATGAGGCATTGGGTGGCTTCTTTTTTAGCCGCCCTAAGAGCGCATTCCAGATGATCGCACTCCTCCTTTTGCTCTGGACAATTTGGCCAGAGCTTGCCACATTCTGTATGATAGGAAGGGTTCTCTCCCCAGCTTGGATAGCTGGTTCTATATGTTCTGATTTCCCCCGTAGCCAAGCGAAGAGATAGTGCCATCCTTTTTCACCCTGATGTTAACTCTGCAATGCTGCAGAGTTCTTCAAGCACTGCCTGCAGTTAAGTCCTCTACATAATTATAAGTACGTTTTGCAGATTCAAGGCATCGAATATAGATATTGAAATATAAACGCTAGAATGATGATGGAACGGATGATATATTCTATGATTTAGGTGAATTGATGAGATGAATGATGTCGAGAAGAGAAATAGATATGGGCCACCGAGGGCTCAAAAATTGAGGAGTAAAAGAGCGTCCACCCCCCCGCTCAGGCCGTCTTCATCTCCGCCGCCTCCTCCAGACCCAGCTCCTTGATCGAATCCTCTCTCATCTTGTACTTCTGAATCTTTCCGCTGACCGTCATGGGGAAATCGTCCACGAACTTGATGTACCTGGGAATCTTGAAGTGCGCGATTCTGCCCTTGCAGAAGGCTTTGATCTCCTCCTGGTTGGCAGATGCGCCATTCTTAAGCTTGATCCAGGCCATCAGCTCCTCGCCATACTTCTTGTCCGGAACGCCGATCACCTGCACATCGCTGATGGCGGGGTGAGTATAGAGGAACTCCTCGATCTCTCGGGGATAGATGTTCTCTCCTCCTCGAATCACCATGTCCTTGAGCCTGCCGGTTATCTTGCAGTAATCGTTCTCGTCCAGCGTCCCCAGGTCTCCGGTATGCAGCCAGCCTTCTTCGTCTATGCACTGCTCCGTAGCCACGGGATTGTTATAGTATTCCCTCATGATCATATAGCCTCGGGCACAGATCTCGCCCGTCTCCCCACGGGGAACGATCTTTCCCGTCTTCGGATCCACGATCTTCATCTCTGTATGGGGCATGGGCTTTCCCACAGTCGAGACCCTCAGGTCCAGGGAGTCATCGGTGGATGACATGGTGATCCCTGGGGAGGACTCGGTCTGGCCGTAGGTTATCACCACTTCACGCATGTTCATCAGGGTGCTCACCTTTTTCATGAACTCAATGGGACAGGGCGATCCGGCCATGATTCCCGTGCGCAGGCTGCTAAGATCGAACTTGCTGAAATCGGGGTGCTCAAGCTCAGCCACGAACATGGTGGGAACTCCATGCACCGCGGTACAGCGCTCCTTTTCTACCGCGGAAAGGGTGGATACGGGGTCGAAGTGCTCTGCCGGCAGGACCATGGCGGTCCCGTGAGTCACAGAGGCCATATTGGAGAGAACCATGCCAAAGCAATGATAGAATGGGACCGGTATACATAGCCGGTCTTCTTCCGTGAATTTCATGCACTCTCCGATGAAGTAGCCGTTGTTCAGTATGTTATGGTGGGTCAGGACCACGCCCTTGGGAAATCCTGTCGTGCCCGATGTATACTGAATGTTGATGGGATCGTCGAAGTCAAGGCTCGCCTGCCTCTCCGCCAGAACCTCATCTGGAATCTCCTCTCCCATGCGGAGCACTTCCTCCCAGGTGTACATGCTGGATTGCTTCTCTCCCCTGATCAGGACAGCTGTTCTCAGGAAGGGCAGCTTCTCGGAGTGGATCTCTCCCGGTTTGCTGGTTTGGGCCTCAGGGCATACCTCATAGAACATCTTGACGTAATCCGAGCTCTTGAACCGGTCCATGAGGAGGAGGACCTGAGCCTCGGACTGGCGGAGGGAATACTCCAGCTCATGGGTCCTGTAGGCGGGGTTGATGTTCACCATAATGATTCCCGCTTTGGCAGTGGCATACTGGGTGATGATCCATTCTGCTATGTTCGTCGCCCATATGGCCAGGCGGTCGCCCTTCTTCAGCCCCAGAGCTATGAATCCCTTTGCCGTCCGGTTTAGCTCCTTTTGCAGCTCGCGATAGGTGTATCTCTTTCCCTGGTGAATGGAGACAAGTGCATCATTATCCGGATATTTCTCAGCAATCTCGTCGAACATATCCCCAATGGTCTTTCCAATAAGCGGTTTTTCTGAGCCGCGAAATGCATAGCTGTGGGAGATTTTGCCTGGCATGGAGCTTTTCTCAATCCCTCAGGGAATATAATTGTATCTGCTCTTTTTCGCTTTTTTCATTTATGAGTCCAGTCCGCTAGCATATGCTCATCCCCGCCCTCGTTATCCCCGTGCCTTTGATTTCTCGGGCATCTTACATATACCAATTTTTTATTATGATGTTTTACGAAATATTCATAAGATTTATGATATGAATAATTATGATCAATTCTCAAAAATAACTAAGTAAAGGCCAGAGAGAGATTTGCTCAGGTGAATGGATCATGAGAGCAAGAGGCTGGACCACATGGGCAGGTTATTCGCCAAAAGCAAGCGCAATGATGAATACGAATATTTTCAGGCTGTGCATGAAGCCCTGGGATCTGATTTTGCCGGAAGAGGGAATTGATGAGAGGCTGAGGAGCCCGGAGCCCTTCTGGAGGCTTCATGAGATGCATCTATCTGAGAAAGATGCAGCAAATAACAGCTTGCTGCCAGTGAGATCCAGAATAGAAAGGCCGGATAAAGTGTTTGTTTGAGCGCCAATAAATTTTATTTTTTTTAATGAATAAGCCAAGCAGTCTGCATATTTATAATCAGAGGTATCAAGGATGAATCTAAGAAGACCGAATGCCAATGAAGCAACAGGAACATTCAACCGATCAAGAAATGTGGTGCCGATGTCAGGAATCTGCACCAGATGCATAGATGGCTGCAAAGGTGGCTGCGAGACCTGGCTGGCCTCTTTCAGGGGAAGAGAGGTGCTGTATCCAGGACCATTCGGAGATATGACCGCTGGAGCGGACAAGAACTACCCCCTCGACTATTCCCACCTCAACATCCAGGGTTATGCCGTGGGAGCCTTCGGCCTTCCCGAGGGGGTGGAACCGGGACCGGACACGTCCATCTTTCCCAATGTGGATGTCTCCACCGAATATGGCTGGTCTGACAAGGTTTCGATGAAGCTTCCCATATTCACCGGTGCTCTGGGGTCTACGGATATCGCCCGGAAGAACTGGGAGCACTTCGCCATCGGTGCCGCTATATCCGGCATCACCATCGTCTGCGGGGAGAACGTCTGCGGAGTGGACCCCGAGCTGGTGCTGGATGGTCATGGTCAGGTGCAGAGGTCTCCGGAGATGGACCGGAGGATCGAGACCTACAGGCGCTTCCATGAGGGCTGGGGAGAGATCCTGGTGCAGATGAATGTAGAGGACACCCGCCTGGGGGTGGCAGAGTATGTCTCTTCCCGGCACGGCCTGGAGACAATAGAGCTGAAGTGGGGCCAGGGAGCTAAGTGCATCGGCGGGGAGATCAAGGTGGACCGCCTGGAAAGAGCCCTGGAACTGAAGTCCAGGGGTTATATGGTTCAGCCCGATCCAGGGAACCTGGAGGTGCAGATGGCCTACAAGTCCGGAGCGATAAAGGAGTTCGAGAGGCACTCTCGCCTGGGCTTCGTCTCCAGGGATGGCTTTTTCGATGAGGTTGACCGGCTTCGCGGCCTGGGATTCAAGCGCATCACCCTGAAGACAGGGGCCTACAGCATGGCTGAGCTGGCCATGGCCATCCGTTATGGAGCTGAGGCCAAGATCGACCTTCTCACCATCGATGGTGCCCCTGGAGGTACGGGCATGAGCCCCTGGCCGATGATGAACGAATGGGGCATTCCCACCTTCTACCTGCAGGCGCTGGTCTATGAGTTTGCCACCAAGCTATCCCGTCGGGGGAAGAAGGTGCCAGATATCGCTATGGCCGGCGGCTTTTCCACTGAGGATGGTGTCTTCAAGTCCATTGCCATGGGCGCGCCCTTCGTAAAAGCGATATGCATGGGCCGGGCGCTGATGATTCCGGGAATGGTAGGAAAGAACATCGGCAAATGGCTCGAGAAAGGAGAGCTGCCGGCCAGCGTCTCCAAGTACGGCAGCCGGCCGGAGGAGATATTCGTCTCCTACGAGGATCTTCATGCCAAGTATGGCAATGATATGAAGGATATCCCCTGTGGAGCAGTGGCCCTTTACACCTATTGCCAGAAGTTCAAGACGGGAATGCAGCAGCTTATGGCCGGATCGAGGAACTTCCGTCTCTCTACCGTCTCCCGAAAGGATCTGATGGCGCTCACTGAGGAGGCGGCCCGGGTCTCAGGAATAGATTATGTGATGAATGCCTACCGCGACGAGGCAGAGGCAATCCTCGACGCCTGGATAACGATAAGCGAATGAGGTGGGATTCATGATCTATGCTGTGATTGCAGTTCGATGAAGGAGGTTGCCACGGATGGCTCTCCTTTATCTATCCTCCTTTTCGGACTGCGGGATAGAGGGAACCTGGGGCCGGGCTAACCCTCTTCACTCTGTCAATGCCTTCTTCCTAAGCAATCTGTTATAAGCGATGGCAAACCTGTGGGCTTCATCTCTGATCTCCTGCAGATAGAGCGATGCTTTTTCATTCTTCTTTATATCCAGTGGCCCTTCCAGCCCGGGCACATAGATCTCCTCCTCTCTTTTGGCCAAAGATATGATGGGGACCTTAACCCTCATCTCCCGCAGCTCCTTTAAGGCTGAGCTGAGCTGGCCTGCGCCTCCATCGATGACAATCAGATCCGGAAGCTCCTTGTTCTCCTCCTTCAGCCGGGAGTAACGCCTGCGCACCACCTCGGCGATGGAGGCGAAGTCGTCTCCACCCTGAACATCCCTGATCTTAAAGCGGCGATAGTTGCTTTTATCCGGCTTGCCGCTCCGGAACTGAACCATCGAGCCCACGGCGAATGAGCCGGCCAGGTGGGAGATATCAAAGCACTCTATGACCTCGGGCTTTTTGGGCAGGTGCAATGCCTCTTGCAGAGCTACTAGCTTTGCCCGATCGCCGAAGACGCTGATCTCCAGGTTCTTTTGGGCGAGCAAGAGAAGCTCCTTTTTCTCCCCCTGCTTGGGGACGGTGACCCGAACCTTCTTACCCTTCAGGTGAGCCAGAAATTCCTCCAGAGAATCATCGAATGGCTCCGGGGCGATCAGCTCCTCTGGAGGCTCGTTTTCCGAGTAGTACTGCACAACGAACTCCTCCAGAAAGTCCTCGCTGGAGGGAAACTGGTATTCCTCTTTTCCCGCCAGTGTGCCCCGATAGACCTTGAAGAGCATGAGATAGACGATTTCTTTATCCATCAAGTAGCTGATGACGTCCTGGTCGTACTTGCGGTTCTGCTCTACCCTCTGCCGCTCCGAAAGCCGCTCAAGGGCATTGATCTCATCCCTCAACTCTATGGCCCGTTCGAAATCCTGCCGATTGGCCCGGCCCGTCATCTCCTCTTTCATAGAGCTGATCAGCTCAGCTGTTCTGCCGCTCAGGGCGGATTTAGCTCTCTGGACCCTTGCCTGGTAGTCCTTCTTCGTAATCTTGCCTATGCAGGGGCCTGAGCAGTGGCCGAGATGATAGCGAAGACACGCCCTCTTGGGTAGGCGCTTGCAGGTGCGCAGGCCGAAGGCTTTGCGAACTATCTGATAGACAAATCCCCTCTCTTTGGCGGATACAAAGGGACCATAAAATGAGCCCGGGCCCTGGGCTTTGCGGGAGATTCTGATCCGGGGGAACTCTTCGTCGGTCAGATGAATTGAGGCATAACGAGAGGAGTCCTTGAGCTTGATATTATAGCGGGGCTGGTGCTTTTTGATGAGGGTGTTCTCCAAGAGAAGCGCCTCGACCTCAGTATTTGTGACTATGAAGTCCACCCCTTTTATGGCTGCCACCAGGGCCGCCGTCCTTGGGCTGTGGTTCTGCTTCTGAAAATAATTGGCAACCCTTTTTTTGATGTCTCTGGCTTTGCCCACGTATATGATATTACCCCTGTCTTCAGGGCTGTCCCGGAATATGTAGCAGCCGGGAAGATGAGGAAGTGAATCTAAGGATACCATTTTTTTTGACCCGGATGGATGTATTTGACTTACCAGGAATTCGGATGCCTATAAGGGCTTTGCCTTTCAACCCTCGCGCATAGTTGGATCGCGGTCAAATTGTCGAATGCTCCAATAAACAACCAGGATATATAGGATTAAAAGTACCAATATCTATATAAACTAAAAAACTAATAAACAATTTAATGCCAAAGACCACATTGACATTATCTGAGCCGGTGGCCAAGACCTTGAAGCTCTTCACGGTAAAAGCCAAAGGCAATATGCATGCTCAAAGCCAGGTGGTGGAAGAGGCATTGATTGAGTTTTTCCAGAGACATGGAATAGAGATCGAGAACTGAAAGCTCCAAAGTGGTAATTCATCCTAAGAGGGTTAAGCCAGGGTATTAAGAATCGAGCAACAAATCGCTCAAAACAGATCCTGGAACCTCTTGATCTGGGCAGTCGCATCATCGCTGGCGACGACGCAGGATATCGCGCACAGGCCGTCTGCTCCCGCCCTGATGACTGCAGGAGCATTGGAATGGTTGATTCCTCCAATGGCGATGAGAGGGATGTCAACCTTCCGCCGGATCTCCTCGATGAGAGCGATTCCGGCAGGCTTTCCTGCATCGGATTTCGTCGCCGTCTGGAATATCGGGGAGACCCCCAGATAGTCAGCCCCAGCCTTCTCTGCTTCCACTGCTTCTTTCAGGTTATGGACTGTCACCCCTATGACCTTCTCCTGCCCCAGCAGCTTGCGGGCAGTGGTGCAGGGCATGTCCGACTGGCCCAGATGGACGCCATCTGCGCCCACGGCAAGAGCGATGTCTATTCGGTCGTTTATCAGGAAGGTCAGATCCCGGCAGATCTTTCTCAGATGCAGGGCCTCCTCATACATCACCCGGGTTTCAGCATTCTTATTCCTGTACTGCACTGCCTCAACCTTGCAGGCAGCAGCCTCCATCACATCGCTGATGTTCCCCGCCCGGCTCAATCTCGAATCGGTAATGAAATAGTATCCCTTCACCCTTCAATCCTCTGCTCATTGATTCATCTAATCTGCCAAATTATGCAATGCGATCTTCTCCCAACTCGATCTTCTGCATTCTCCTTATGGTCTCGGAATCCAGGTTGTAGACTGCATCATAAAGGTTCTCCTTGAACGATCCCGGTCCCGCCGCAACCAGGGCCGCGATCTCTGCTGCCACCTCATAGCAGATCAGCCCGGAGACGGAAGCAACGACATGATCAGTTTCGACGGCCGCAAATGCTCCAATCACCGATGTGGCCATGCACCCTGTGCCCACTACATTGGCCATCATGGGGTGGCCGTTATGCACCCATATCGCTCTCTTCATATCGGCCACGATATCATCCTTGCCGGTGATGACCACAGTGCAACCTCGCTCCCCGGCAAGAGAATGGGCCACCCCCAGCAGGTTTGATTCGATATCTGCGGCATCAACTCCCCTGGTTTTGACATCCTCTCCTGCGATGCGGGCGACCTCGGACGAGTTGCCTTTGATGATGCTTACTTCGACTGCATCTAAGATCTCCTGGCATTTTTCGTCCCGGAACCTCGTCGCTCCGGCGCCGCAGACATCAAGGACCACGGGTATCTTTTTCTCATTAGCGCTAATTCCGGCAAGCAGCATGGCATCAACGAATTCCGTGGTGAGGGTGCCGATATTCAGGACCAGAGAAGAGGCTATCTTTGCCATATCGGCTACCTCTTCCCTGGCATGTGCCATTACCGGAGAGGCCCCAAAGACTTTGACGATATTGGCGCAATCGTAAATGGTGACGAAGTTCGTCAGGTGGCATACCAGGGGCTTATCCCTTCTCACTCTCTCAAGAACCTCTGCTGCATCTAATATCATCCGACATCTCCTTTCTTGCTTTCGTCGGCTTTACAGCTCCACCATCTTGGCGTTCTTCACCCCTGGAACCTGCAATAGCCTTTTCATCAAATCATCGGGTACCATCTGGTCGACGCTCAGTACCATGAGCTGAGGTTGACCCTCGTCCATACGCCCCACATGCATTGAGCCGATGTTGATATTGCCCTCACCCAAAACCACGCAGCAAGGCCCAATGATATTCGGCTTGTCATCTATGACTGCTATCACCATGTCACCCTCTGTGGGGATATAGGTCCGGTAGAGATCAAGCTGCACAATGCGCTTCTCCTTGTTTCCTGAGACCGTGCCCTGAACCATGTTGATCACGCCATTCTTGGTGAGCTTCATGGTTATGGCATTGCTGTATCCATTGATAGACTCGGTCTTGCTCTCCAGAAGTTTCACGCCCATCTCTTTGAGCGTCGTGGTGGCATTGACAAAGTTGATGCTGTCTTTTCCCATCAGGCAGCCCAAAAGACCCCTGATGGCTGATATGGTCACGGGTCTTGTATCCTTCTCGGCAATGGTTCCGCTATAGATCAACTCCAAGCTCTCAAAACCGCTGCCAACCATCTGTCCGAGCAGCGATCCCATCCTCTCGGCCAGCATCATATAAGGCTCCATGACCGCCAGCGTTTCCGGTGATATGGCAGGCATGTTGATGGCATTGGTGGGCAGTCCGCCTTTAGCTATGGCCAGGATCTGGTCTGCCACTGCTAAGGCGACATTGACCTGGGCCTCGGCGGTAGAAGCTCCCAAATGGGGAGTGGTTATGATTCTCTCCTGCCCGAGCAGGGGATTTCCGGTGGGAGGTTCCTTGGTGAAGACATCGACCGCCGCTCCGGCAACCTTTCCTTCAGCCACAGCTTTGGCAAGAGCGGCCTCGTTGATGATCCCGCCTCGAGCGCAGTTCACAATGCGAACCCCGTCCTTCATGATCTTGAACTCGTCATCGTCGATCAGGTTGCGGGTCTCATTGGTAAGGGGAGTATGGACGGTGATGAAGTCGCCCTCACGCAGAACGGTCTCCAGGTTCGCCAGGGTCAGCCCCATCTGCTGGGCCTTTTCTTCAGTCACAAAGGGGTCATAGGCTAAGATTCGCATGCCAAAGGACTTCATGCGGGTGGCAACCTCTGCTCCCACCCGGCCCAGACCGACGACGCCCAGGGTCTTGTTGAAGAACTCGACGCCTGTGTACTTCTTGCGATTCCATTCGCCCTGGTGCAGGGCGGAGTTTGCCTGGGGTATGTTCCTGGCCAGGGCCAGCATCATGGCGATGGTGTGCTCGGCTGCGGAGATGGTATTTCCGCCGGGGGTATTGAGAACGATGATCCCCTTTTTGGTCGCGGCCTCTACATCCACATTGTCTATGCCCACACCGGCTCTGCCTATTACCTTGAGCCTTTTCGCGGCATTGATGACATCAGCCGTTACCTTGGTTCCGCTACGGATTACCAGGGCATCGTAGTCTGGGATCTTCTGGATGAGCTCCTCTGGAGAGAGGTTGGTGATAACATCGACATCAGCACCCGACTGCAGTCTCTTCACGCCGTCCTCTGCTAATGAATCACTGACAAGAACCTTCATGATCATACCTTCTTCCTCGGGGGCTAAAGACGTACAAGGATTTGATCCTTTCGAGAGCACACTTCAGAAGGGTATTAGCAATCTATTGGCTGGTCCTCATCTGTTCGATCATCTCTTGAGCAGCTCTGTAGTAAGCATCCCTGGGCATCAGCTCTCTGCTCACCGCCTTCTCCATATCCTCTGAGATCCTGCCGTCTTTTATCAGCTGGTGGCCAGCCTGCTTTGCTGCCTTGAAGATGCCTTCGATCAGTGCTGTCTCACCGGCTTTTATCATTTCATTCATGCCCTCTGCCATGGGCCTGAGAAGCGCGCCGGCAAACTCGCAGCCATCTTGTGGGTTGTCGTAGATGGCCTTCATCTGCACAAGAAGCGGATCGAACATGGAAATCTCCCAGGCGGAGCAGGTGGAGACGAGAACCGCTTTTTGCATCTTTGATCTGGGTTGGCCCATCACATAGGCCGGTAGCTGTCTGTCCATCAGAGTCTTAAGAGGGCCGGTAATTCCCGAATAATAGACCGGACTGGCCCAGACGATGACATCTGCATTTTTGATCTTTGGGAGGATGGTCTTCATGTCATCGTCTTTGGCGCAGGTGCCGGGATTCACAAACCAGCAGCTCATGTCTCCGCTGCAGGGCTCTATGTTCAGCTTCCAGGAATAGATCAGCTCAACATTTGCTCCCGCTTCCTTCAAGCCTTCCAGGAATGGATTCAAGATCTTCGCCGTATTTCCCTCGTTCATGTGAGGGCTTCCGTTTATGGCCAGGATGTCCATTTTATATCACACTGATATTTGTATTGGCCAATTGCTTATGTACATATCTTTTCACATAAATGGAATTTGGCTCTCTATCCAGACATCAGAGCAAATCATACTGCTCGATTCCTCTATCGAGCCACCAGATCTATCAGATCCTGATCGATGGGAGTTCTCTCGTCCACTGCGGACAGGAGCTCATCGTGAATAGAGCTCTCTGAGTAAAATAGGGTCACCAGGACGCCTGCATCCTTTGCCGCCTCGATGGCGGGGAGAAAATCGCTGTCCCCAGTGACGATAACCGCTTTTCCGATCATCCGCCCGCAGCTCAGCCGGACCAGGTCCGCGGCCAGGGCGATGTCCACCCTCTTTTGCACAAACTCTCCTCCCACCCGGCCCAGCCGCCCCAGCTTAACCTCGAATCTGGGGAGCTTTCGCAGAGTATAGACGAACTTGTCCATGGAGGCAAACCTGCGGCTCTCCTCGTCAGTGGAGGGACAGCTCTGGTAAGGCATGCAATTATAATAATAGGTCCGAAGACGCTCATAGTTGCCACAAAGAATGTCAGAAAAACGGGCGAGGTCGATCTTCGGCTTCCCGAAATCAACATCCAAAATCTTAGTCAGATACGCACCATCGATGAAGACTGCTGCACGATCAGCCAAACTGTTCACATCCAAGTCCATAATTACTGCCATCCTGGAAGAACGGCAGTGATCATTATCTCTGCTTGCTAACTCATTCCAACGTATATCTAATTTGCGTTTAGGGACAGCCTTTTCCCTTTTGATCGTTGCCACTTTTTACAATTTTGGTATAGTAACAGATTTTCGGCTCTTTGCTGAATTATGTGTGCTGGCCTGGCAGATATTGCAGCCTCTGTCTCTCTGCGCCTCTCAAGTTGGGTCAGAGGATCGCGGTTCACCTCATAAGCGCAGAGACAGAGAATTTGTGATTTAAGTTCACCAATAATAAATAGCGAGGAGCCAAATCTATTTCCGTCTCCTCCGGGCACCTGCCATCCCCAGACTGATCATGGCTAGAACCAGCAGTGCTCCAAAGCCTGGAGTAGTCTGTGCTGCGGATTCTACCGCCTCTTGGAACTCGCTGATTTCCATCGCTGCCTCAGCCAACGCCTCTTCTACCGCAAATCCGCCGGTCCTTGTCCCTCTGGTTGCTATCCTCTCCTTTTCTTTGGGGAAATCGTGTCAGAATATGCAGTTGATTTCCAAAGTCCGATCTGTATTGTGGACGATATGACTGGAGAAGGCTGTTTTTCAGTGGCGTCGCGCGCGAAAAAAAACGCGCGGTAGTGCCCTGGCCCCCTCAACGCCGGGGTGGCTTGGATAACAACAATTGACGAGGTTAAACTACAAACCCATAGCCAGGACGAAGTGCCATAGTTGCTCTGTTTACTGCTAAAAGCAGAATTCTCTGTACCTGCAGCTTCCTGGATTTGGGCACCTTCCAGGATCGCGCTCATAAAATATAAGGTCTTGTTTGCTGTCCCTTTCCTCAATGAACCACTGACGGACCTCATCGCTGATGATGAAGAAATCCCTCTCGATATGAGGTGTGGGGTGATTTTTTGGGAAGCTCAGGTAGACTGTGCAGCCGATGTTGATGGGAACCTCATAAAGGCTCTCGTAGACCAAGGCATAGCCGGTGGCAGAGAGCCGATGAAAGTCCCTCTTCTGCCCGGTCTTCAGATCGCATATCAGCATCCCGCCCATATTGATGGCATCAGCAGAGAGGTTGCGGCTTAAGCCCAAGTACTTACCATCGAGCTTGTGCTCTACAACAAAAGGCAGAGCATGATTGATCAGAGAATCATCGCTGAGGTATTTATATTTGGCAAGATAGGCAAAGATGGAAGAAACTATTCTGCTCACCTCGAATGACCAGAGCTTTCTCAGGTTATCGCTGACGCTTTGGCCGGCCTCTGCAGAGGGTGAGAATTTTGTTTGCGAGAGCTGCTCATTAGCTTCAACTATGGCGTCATCAAGCCGTTCCATCAAGATACCTGGCAGCTCGGCACAGATGCTCATGCCTTCTTTGTAGATGAGCCTCTTGGCAGTGGGATAAAGCTCTGCCATAGCCTGATGGTAGATGCGCCCTGCCACCATCTCCTCGCTGGCCGGGACGCTGACCTTCTGCACATGTCTCAGATAAGTGTCCCGACCGGTCTCGCAGTACCTGTCAGAGACCTCCCAGACGGGCATCAGTATATCATGTGGCGGCGATAGCTCAGAGCAGTGCCAGTTCCAGCCCCTGAGGTCCTCTGCTATTCCTCTCTCTCGTGTGCTCGGAATAAGCTTTTTTAAGAGATATTTGCGTTCTTCTTCGGAAAAGAAATACATGCACCCTCCAATAATGTATTGGAATAATTATATTATTTCTCTGTATGTGGTTTGGGCAAAATATTTCCAACACAGTACTTTCTATATTCGCAGTCTATGCATCGAGCGGAATTCCTGGTTCCTGCTGGCTCAATCTCATCCTCAATTATCTGAGCTATTTTTTCGATCATCTTCAGAGTGCGTCTGCGGATCTCATCGCCAAAGTCAATCTGCACATTTTTCTGATCCCTACTGTAATGGATGAAGCCCCGTCGGACGATGGTCTTAAAGCTCTCTTCTACCAGAAGGGCATAGGCGGCAAGCTGATACTTGTGGTTCAGGTGGATGCTTCCCTTATGGGATTGGCCGAACTTGTAGTCTACAGGTATGAATTCCCGGTTGGTTCTCACCAGGTAGTCTAAGACCCCTCTCAGGCCGAGGGTGCTGCTTTCCATTTCCACCCTGAACATTTTCTCTGCCTGGTCCAGCTCCGGATCGTAGAAGATCGCTCCCTTGCGGCGCTTCTCTTTGGCGGTGATTGAATCGTGCATCTCTATGCCCGTTTGCAGCTTCTGGTCAGGAGGTTTGGGAATGTGAAGGACATGGTCGAAGTAGATTATCTTTGGACAGTAAAGGTACTGCTTCACGTCGCTTACTGTGATCATCTCTCATATCCTTCCTTCACGATTCTTCACTTGCCATCACTTGCCTTCACTTGTCTCTGCTTGTCTTCGCTTTCTCTCATGGCTAAAAGACGGACACGTCCTCCTCCTCGACCTCATAGATCTCGCCGATGCTATCTTTGAGGGAGAAACATTTGCTGCACATCGGATAGAACTGAATGTTTCCCTCCTTTTCGTGCATCATTCTCTCCAGCCGCAGGCGAAGCTTTTCTCTGGTGTTGTGGTTCATGATGCCCCAAAAGGCGCTCTTCTGGATGCGGATGCAGCCGAAGTCCAGCAGAACTTTGGCCACCCTGGCTCTCAGGCTGTTATCACTGATATCGTAGATGATTATGGTATCCACTGGCACCTCCCAGGAATCATCACGAACTCCATCACCATCTTGGGGTGAATGGCTCGTAACATGGCCTCTCTCCGCGGAGGAAGGTAGCAACAGATGATGCCTGAGAACGGATGATGTTTCTCAGGATCTGGCTCTTCTCTCGGTAGGTTATTCTCTCGTCCAGTCGGCCATAGAATGCCTTGGAGGCAATCTTTATGCCGTCCTTAGTCATGCGGCAGTCATCCTGAAAGTGGCCTTGCCGCATCTCCCTGGCTAGGCTCACCACCACCCTGTCCACCACCAGGGGCCTGAACTCCTCCATCATGTCGTAGACCAGCTTTTCTTTGCCTGGCCGGTCGGCATGAAGAAAGCCGGCGTAGGGGTCCAGTCCTGCATAAAGGATTGCTGCCCAGACCTCCTGCTCCAGGAGATAGTAGCCGAAGTTCAAGAGAGAGTTGATCTGGTCCCTGGCTGCAGGGTAGTCTCGGCCGGGGAAGCTCCAGTCATCTGGGATCAGCTTGGCCCAGGTCCTCCAGTAGATCTCCGCCCCTATTCCCTCCACTCCCATGATCTCTCCCCGGACATCATCCACCTTCCCTTTTATGAGATTGAGCCTGGGGATGAGCTCCTCTATCTGATTAGAATTATTGCGGAACTCTCCCCAAAGGTCCTGCCTTTCGCCCTTCCACTTTTTTGCGAATGATTTTAAGAGGGAGGCCTGATTTTTCAATTTGCCGCGGACGAAGGATCTGGCCAGGTTGGTTCCGCGGGAGTCGTTATAGGCATTGTACTGCTCCCTTCTGGTCTTCACTGTTCCTCCCAGGCTTGCCGGGATGAGCCTGGCCATGGGCTTGCCATAGTAGCTGGCGAAGACCACCTCGACACCCAGCTCGTCTGCCATCTGAATGGCATCGGAGGAGACAGAGATTCCGCTGCCCAGCACCAATATCTGCTCCACTCCCCGAGCAGGCACGAGCACATCGGGCAGATCCTTTCTAGTGATGCGAAACTGCTCGCTGGATTTGCCCAAGAATGTCCCCCGGTCAGAGAGGATGATGCGAGACATTTGAGAAATATTGGTTTCATAGGGGATATTACTTTCGGATGGCAAGGAAAAAGTTTAAAGTGCTATGGGTTCATTTGAGGCCAGGATTGGAGTGCAATGCTGAAACCATCAATGATTGACGGATACGCTTCCTTCTTCAAGGAAATCACAAGTTATTGCCCATATCCATATCAAGAGAAGGTCTTCTCATTGCTTGATCGTGGAAAATCCGTAGTTCTTCGAGCCCCCACTGGCTCAGGAAAAACTCTATCAGTTATTATGCCTTATCTATATCTCAGAAAAAATAATGAGAAAATGGCGGATAGAATAATCTACGCTTTACCTATGCGTGCTTTGGCTTTTGACCTTTATAATTCGACAATACAGACAGCCGAAAAGGCCGGATTTTGTGTAGTAGAAGATCCTGAGAAAAGGAGCGGCGAAGACAGAGATTCGGAGATTTGCATAACAATACAGACGGGAGAACTCCAAAACGATCACTTTTTTGAAGGAGATATAATTTTCACAACTATTGATCAACTGCTATCTGGTTATCTAACATTGCCCGTATCGCTTCCAGATAGACTCGGAAATATAAATATAGGTGCAATAATTGGGTCGTTAATTGTATTTGATGAAGTACATCTGATGGAGTTTCAAAGATCATTCTTAACTGCAACAGAGATGATGAATAGATTCGAGGGCTTGGCCCAGTTTTTTGTTATGACTGCCACTTTGACTGAGCCCACGCAGAAATGGCTGGCAAAGCAAATAAAGGCTGAACCCATAACCTGTAGCATAAATGAGTTAAAGAGCGTACCCGGCTATGAGAAAAGGAGCAGAGTTTATTCATTTGAAAATAGTCCGATATCCTCAGACACAGTAATCAAGAATCACAGACAAAAGACGTTGGTCATATGTAATAGAGTAGATAAAGCCCAACAAATCTATTCAGAGCTCAAGGAAAAGCTCATAAATGCAGATACGAAAATAGCTCTTCTGCACAGTCGCTTTTTTAAGAGGGATAGGAGCGAGATAGAGAAGAATCTGCAGCTTTGGTTTGGTAAAAGATCTGAGGATGTAAATGCAATACTGGTTTCAACCCAAGTTGTTGAAGCAGGAATTGATATTTCGTGCAATACGATGCATACCGAGTTAGCTCCCGCAAATTCTCTTATCCAGCGTGCTGGGCGATGTGCAAGGTATTCAGGAACGGGTAATGTATTCATTCATGAAATAGAGGATCCATCTAATCCACTTCCTTACCCTAAAAATGAAGTTGATGCTACCAGAAAAGAGATAAAGAATTTCAGAGAAAAAGAGCTTGATCCAGATTTTGAGAAGGATTTGGTTGAACGAGTTCATGCTCCTCTTGATGATTCAAGGCTAATTGATTCTCTTCAGAATCGTCGCGGTGAAGTGAATGAGGCAATGGATCACGGTCATTCTTCCAGCATTCAAAAGCTGATAAGAGAGGTGGACAGCGTTAATATTATTCTCACTCCAAATCCTCATAGCGAAAATTTGGAGATTTCATGGCCCGAGATGCTATCTGTTCCGAGATCAACATTATACAAGTTGAAAAAGAAGGGTGCAGATGATTGGATCTTCAAGATTCCTATCTTCAGCGATGATGAAGAGTTCAAAGGCGTAAAATGGGAAAAGGTGGAATCTGTCCGAGATATTTCCTGGCTGGTTGCATTGAATCCCAAATTTGCCAGGTATTCTCAGGAAGTTGGCCTGATATTTGGTGAAGAGGGGACGAGGTGCATTATCCTAAATAAAAAATCCCCGTATAAAAGCTATAAATATTCTTGCGAATCCTTCCAGGAACATACCCATCGCGTCATCGCAGAGGCAAGATCTTTAATTCCTCTCTCTGATAAAGGAATAATGAAACTCTCCAAAAAGATGAGGCTGGACAGAAATCATTCCATTGAGAAGATGATCCTTCTTGCTTGTGCTCTTCATGATACTGGAAAATTAAGCGTCAGGTGGCAGGGCGCTATGAACAGATGGCAAGGAATTTCAAATCCAAATGCAGAGCAATTTATCAAAGGATTGCCCTTAGCCCATACGACTTACGATCCAGTCAAAGATTGGATAAGAATGCAGGAGCTGAAGATACAGAAAGGTCCGCATGCTGCAGAGGGAGCATATGCAGTTTTTACAATGATATTTAAAGGAAGTCAAACTATGCTTGGCGACGGCGACGATACACAAAATATGGCAATTGGCATCATGGCAGCTATAGCCAGGCATCATGGGCCTAGGACATCTAATCTTCAACCGTTTGAGCTGATTCCGCAAGCGAAAAACGTATTAAATGATGCTATGAAGACGTTGGAGATTGACTTAGGGGATATGGAAATTAGCGAAACACCAAACAAGGATGTAATCGATTCATTCAGGCAGTATTTAAAAATTAGCGAAATAGATAATGGAATTTTCCTATACTGGTTATCAGTAAGAATCATTCGATTAGCTGACCAAAGAGCAACATCTAAGATTGGAGCCTGAAATGAGCCAGAGACTTTGTTTTAAAATCCCAAGGGAGACCAATACTTATGCCGATGTCCTTATGGCCTTGGGTACGGCGAGCCTACTGAATGAGATTTATGGAGATGAGGCCAGAACTACGATAGAGGATAGAGGTGATAATCTTTCCATCGAAGTCTCGAGCGATAAAGGTTTAGAGTTTTTAGATACTTTTACGCGACTTGACATAGGATATCCTTTTGTAAAACAAAAGAATGATGAGATAATACCTAACGGCGTAGACGATGTTTTTGATTATGAAAAGAATAAAGAAATTGAAGAGGCATATAATAAATTCATTAAGACATCTGGAAAAAGGAAAAATAAAATCAGCAATAAAATGATTGATTCTGGATTTGATAAGCCTTATGAACCCGATCCTAATCTCAAGCTTCACAAAATTTTGGCATCTATGCGCAAAGGTTGGAAAAGCGACAAAGAGTTTCATGAGTACTTTATTAACAATAGAGAGAAGATATCAAAATTAGCGATGATCAACCTTAGGCACCTGTCAGATCCATGCTTTGAGAAATGCAGTTCTGATGATCTTGACAAAATCGTATCTGGATCTCAGGTTCTTCTACCAATTGGCGGTAAAGGTGTCAATAGGTCAAAGCCAGATTCTACAGGCAAGTCTGGACTGCCGTCTGATTTCATCGATTGGTTTTCAGAATGGATGAAGTATCGTGGCATGTTTAAGTTCCTGCTTCCATATAGGAATGGAGATGATTTTAAGTTTTTAGTTATAGTTCCTAAGGATATCTCATATAATTCCGTGGTATCGATACATAATGATCTCTTTAAAATGAATTTATGGGGCGGAATAAAACTGGATATTCAGGCTACGCTCAGTCTTGCTAAAATTCTAGTCAATCATTCAGAAGAATACGATAAAGAAAAAGGTTCTTTCAAGATGCTAAATAGGCGTCCCAACCAGGTAATCGAAGGATTATATCAGGCCTATTTTAAAAGCATGGGAACGGCTGCTTCACTGATGAACTATTCATTCATCGGGTTGCCTGGATGGTTCACAATCGATGATAATAAAACCGCGCATGAATTTATGGATATTTTAGATGAGCACGGAAAATGCATTGGTGCTCTTCAAGAAGAGATCTCCAGTGATATTCCCCTTCTCCAGGATTATCGTAATTTTCTATCCTCAGGAGATTATAGGCATTTTCTGGAGTTTTTATCACTTTTTGGAACATATGTCATGCAGAGGAGAGAGAAAAACAAATGGGTAATGCAATTTACAGTTCAAAACCTAAGGAGGATTTTTATGGTCGATAAGGATTACTCTGAGATAATATCTGATGAAGGATTTTTGAATTTGGCATCCGCTATACGAAGAGCCACTGTTAATGCACAATATCGTAAAGCACAAGGCAGGCGAGATTGGGATATCAAGTATGGATTAGCCCAGGATTGGAAGCGAGTAGCAGAGCAGCCTGACAAGCTGGTTATTGCTATATCGGAATTTGTCCAACAATATAACGCAGAAAATGCAAGACATGCAGAAGAGAATAAAGAAAGAAGAAAAAATATAACAACAAGAGATCTGGACCAAGTTCTAAACTTAATCAAGAATTACGGCTCATTCCTGGTTGGAATGCTTCTCTTAGCCTACGGATATGCAAGAGATGTCAAAGAAACGGATGAATCAAATAGTACTGAAATTAAAGAAGGTGAAATCAAATGAAAATAAACTCTATAAGCATATCTGGACTATTAACCCTTAATATGCATGCATTAAATAATGAGGGCAGTGAAGGAAACTATCTCCAGACAAGGATGGTTGAAATAGTAGATGAAAAAGGAATCGCTCATTCGGTGAATGCCATCTCGGGAGACATGTTTAAACATATTCAGGCCGATCATCTATATTCCCTTGCACGTGAAGAAAACATATCCCTTTGCGATGGCTGCTCGAAGGACAATCCAAATAGAATAAATGTTGATAGTGGCTTTGTCCAAGGATTTTCCGAAGGAGCAAAAGATGCAGAAATTCTTGATAAATTATTGGAAAAATGTGCAGGAGATGACATCGAGGGAATTCTCATCACGCAGGAGATAGGAAAGAAAAAAAGAGCCATCGGCAGGAAATCGATAATAGAGTTCGGTTGGGCGGTTGGTGAGCCGGAGAAAACAAAAACCGAGTCTTATTTTCATGTCAAGTTTGATCAGACCGAGAGAGCCAGTGGAAGAGGAGATGAGAGTACTGGCGCCAACATAGGGCAAAATATTTTTCACAGGCCCGCGTCAAGCGGCAGATATGCAATAATCTTAAATGCCGATTTATGTCGAATAGGTTTCAATGATATCACTTGCACCTACTCAATAGACACCGAAGAGCGCAAGAGAAGGACCGCAATTGCCCTTAAAAGCATACTTGCAGCCATCCTCAAGCCAGCTGGAGCGCACCGAAACACGCAAAATCCGCATATCGTCAATTTCCAGGGCTGCATTACTGCAAGCTCTTCGATGCTTCCCGCTCCAACGGTGAGCGCCCTTAATGAGAATTACCTGGGAGAAATAGATGGCATATGCATTACATTGAATGAACTAAGCCCAAACTCAATAACCAAATGGGATTTTAATAGCCTTAATGAATTCGCATCAAAGATTAAAGAAATAATAGAATCAATTGAGATATGAGCATGACTCTGAGCAATCAAGAGTGGCTGGTCTTGGAATATTTGCCTACTAGCTTATTCACTCTTAAAATTTCAACGGCCACAAATAAAGGAGGGAAAACGCTTTTCGTTCCCACACCTTATTCAATTAAGCTATCATTCATAAATGCAGCTTTCCGTATCGGCGGAGAGGGCTTAGCCAGGGAGATATTCGGAGATATCAAGGGTTGTGATATTCGCTTATCTCCTCCAGAGAGGTTATATGTTCTTAACACCTTTATAAAAATTCTTGATGAGAGCAGGGATAAAAATTCAGATCCCTATCAATCCACGATCGCCTACCGAGAGTTTTGCTATTTCCAGGGAATGCTTAATATAGCTTTATCTCTGACCAATTACCCTAACATAAATATTGAAAAAATAAAAGAATTAGCAGCTCATATAAATTATTTTGGAAAACGTGGAAGTTTTTTCCAATATACGAATAGTAGAACGATTCCAGATTTGCCACCTGGCTTCACAGTGAAATCAACAGATCCAGAAGGAAATATTAAGGGATATGAGATAGTTCAACCGCTAGATGATATTGGGGAGACAGACTCAAAAGACTTATTTGATCATATAAATACATTTTCGAATAAGAAGATTGAAAGAGGCAAACATAGAATATTTGTCCTTACATATATACCCTATAAAATGGAGAAAAGCTCTAACAGATACACTGCATATGTGAATCCATACAGATGTCAAGATGCTGAATAGTCCCCAACTCAGCTGATGTCTTGCAAGAAGAAAGCAATCGGGAAAATGTAAACCAAGCCCTGCAATCAGTTTGTCTTTCGCCTATTATTGGATCATAATGCTTGGTTTCAATTCCCTTTTCATCGGGATAGGCTCTGCAATTCGAAAATATCCCAATCGAGATGTGGAACGGCACCGAATGTTTCAATTCCCTTTTCATCGGGATAGGCTCTGCAATGAAGCGGAAGGTATCACCATTGGAGAAATCCAAGCGGGGTTTCAATTCCCTTTTCATCGGGATAGGCTCTGCAATACACAGAATATGCTGGCGGGGGCCTGGGTCACACTCACACGTTTCAATTCCCTTTTCATCGGGATAGGCTCTGCAATGCCAGATCTTATCACCATGGCTATCGGCCTGGTGATGTTTCAATTCCCTTTTCATCGGGATAGGCTCTGCAATCGGACAAAACGGATCTGGTTGCTCTGGCGGATGTGAAACGTTTCAATTCCCTTTTCATCGGGATAGGCTCTGCAATGAGATCGAAAATGAAAGAACATTCACATTTGCAATTGGGAGTTTCAATTCCCTTTTCATCGGGATAGGCTCTGCAATCTCGAACCACGCGCGGCCAAGTCTGCCTCCTTGAGAGAATATGTTTCAATTCCCTTTTCATCGGGATAGGCTCTGCAATTTGGGAATCGTAGGATTCGAGAAAGATAATGTTTAACGTGTTTCAATTCCCTTTTCATCGGGATAGGCTCTGCAATTTTGAACCACCTTGCACCGGACACCGCCAAATGCGTACAGTTTCAATTCCCTTTTCATCGGGATAGGCTCTGCAATATCATGCATCTCTATGCGGGCCGTTCGGAGATCCTCGTGTTTCAATTCCCTTTTCATCGGGATAGGCTCTGCAATATATTCCCTCGGTACATCTCATACCTTGCGGACGCTCCAAGTTTCAATTCCCTTTTCATCGGGATAGGCTCTGCAATTTTTGCTCCGGCGGCTATCTCTTCTGCGGTCTTCTCTGTTTCAATTCCCTTTTCATCGGGATAGGCTCTGCAATAAAATATGCATACTGGATGAATGTGATGCATTAACTTCGGGTTTCAATTCCCTTTTCATCGGGATAGGCTCTGCAATGTTGGTAAAAAAAATAAGAAGAGCAAGGACGGAAACCCGTTTCAATTCCCTTTTCATCGGGATAGGCTCTGCAATTTTCTTTGATCTTATTGGTTCGTGCCCACAAGAACTGTTTCAATTCCCTTTTCATCGGGATAGGCTCTGCAATGGAGGTTGGCTCCCCGGAGGTCGGCTCCCCAGAGGTGTTTCAATTCCCTTTTCATCGGGATAGGCTCTGCAATGCTTCCAGCCATGCTGCTTCAAAGGCAGTGGACGTCTAGTTTCAATTCCCTTTTCATCGGGATAGGCTCTGCAATAATTCACCAACGCGGTCTTCTCCGCCAGATGCGACTTCCGTTTCAATTCCCTTTTCATCGGGATAGGCTCTGCAATCGGGAACCAATAGTTCTTGGCGTCCTGGCAAATGCCGTCAGTTTCAATTCCCTTTTCATCGGGATAGGCTCTGCAATGAAGACCTACTATCAACATTAGATACAGAAATTACAAGAGTTTCAATTCCCTTTTCATCGGGATAGGCTCTGCAATATATTTGGAAAAATCCATAGCAGATCTAGCGTTGCGTTTCAATTCCCTTTTCATCGGGATAGGCTCTGCAATGGAATCCGGCCTTTGGTGGTCCGGCAAAGTGCGAACGCGTTTCAATTCCCTTTTCATCGGGATAGGCTCTGCAATATATAGACGAACTCCAGGATTTTGCTAACCAGGCATCGGTTTCAATTCCCTTTTCATCGGGATAGGCTCTGCAATGGTAGCCTTCCCCTCGATGAGCGCGGGCTCGTATTCTGTTTCAATTCCCTTTTCATCGGGATAGGCTCTGCAATCACGGATTCCTCCCGAATGCAACTAGACGTTAGATTAGGTTTCAATTCCCTTTTCATCGGGATAGGCTCTGCAATCGTCTTGCCAGGAAGTTACGCTACTTCGGTAGTTTATACGGTTTCAATTCCCTTTTCATCGGGATAGGCTCTGCAATCCGGAATTCTAATAGCGGCACTAGGGGTAATGGTTGCATTGTTTCAATTCCCTTTTCATCGGGATAGGCTCTGCAATTGACGTTTCTGTGATGATTCAGCATACCGAGGCTTATGAGTTTCAATTCCCTTTTCATCGGGATAGGCTCTGCAATATCTGGGTAGGTGGTGGCGGCACTGAGGATGATTACGTTTCAATTCCCTTTTCATCGGGATAGGCTCTGCAATCTCCAAAATCATGAATTACCATTACATGAATTATATTATGTTTCAATTCCCTTTTCATCGGGATAGGCTCTGCAATTTCCGCAGCTGGCCTGGAGGCTTACCAAGCCATTCTTCCTGTTTCAATTCCCTTTTCATCGGGATAGGCTCTGCAATCGGCGGGATAACTAGTCGATCCCAGGCCGGAAGTGTTCCGTTTCAATTCCCTTTTCATCGGGATAGGCTCTGCAATCCCAACGGCTTGAGCATTCCAGCAAGTCCGCTAGCTGGGTTTCAATTCCCTTTTCATCGGGATAGGCTCTGCAATTTTCGAAGACATCCCGCGAAACATCTCTGAGAACATTGTTTCAATTCCCTTTTCATCGGGATAGGCTCTGCAATGCACGATAGCGACAAGGTGACCGACAGAACGACCGCCCAGTTTCAATTCCCTTTTCATCGGGATAGGCTCTGCAATGTATAAAGTGGCTGAGAAGTATTACGAGCCTGCCAAACAGTTTCAATTCCCTTTTCATCGGGATAGGCTCTGCAATAAAGGAATCCAGTTCGGTGCGTGGATCGCTGTCATCACGTTTCAATTCCCTTTTCATCGGGATAGGCTCTGCAATGTATCGAGCAGCTCCCTCTAGATACTGATCGGCTGGCATAGTTTCAATTCCCTTTTCATCGGGATAGGCTCTGCAATTTGGTCTGGACGAGGATCGTTCCATTGGTTTGAAGGAATCGTTTCAATTCCCTTTTCATCGGGATAGGCTCTGCAATGGGTACAGGTATGACCTGGGGCATGGACGATCGTGATGTTTCAATTCCCTTTTCATCGGGATAGGCTCTGCAATCATACCGCCGGGGGCTTCTCTTTATGCCCCGGATGTGTGTTTCAATTCCCTTTTCATCGGGATAGGCTCTGCAATAGCTGATCAACGATTCTGCCAGCCAGGGCTTCAAAAAGGTTTCAATTCCCTTTTCATCGGGATAGGCTCTGCAATCGGCTCATACGGCATGGATGCCCTAACCAAGATGGTGTTTCAATTCCCTTTTCATCGGGATAGGCTCTGCAATCGGCTCATACGGCATGGATGCCCTAACCAAGATGGTGTTTCAATTCCCTTTTCATCGGGATAGGCTCTGCAATCATATCATCAATCCTGAATTAGTATTATGCCCGCCCGGGTTTCAATTCCCTTTTCATCGGGATAGGCTCTGCAATGCTCTGGCCGCACCCCGGACAATGGCCAAGAAGATGGCGGTGTTTCAATTCCCTTTTCATCGGGATAGGCTCTGCAATCAGCACTTATGACATCGATAAGAGGATGAAGAGCTTATGTTTCAATTCCCTTTTCATCGGGATAGGCTCTGCAATCTATCGTGTCTAAAAAACAAGGAATCATGTATAAGGATCTTAAAGTTTCAATTCCCTTTTCATCGGGATAGGCTCTGCAATGTGGCTGCAGATCGTATATCTGATCATCTCAGAATAATGAGTTTCAATTCCCTTTTCATCGGGATAGGCTCTGCAATCGAACTAAAAAAGGATCTTACAAAACAATATTATTTTGTTTCAATTCCCTTTTCATCGGGATAGGCTCTGCAATACCAAAACAAGAATACGTTGTTTTTTCACATATTTCGTTTCAATTCCCTTTTCATCGGGATAGGCTCTGCAATGTAAAGCGATTTAACAACGTAGTATGATAAACTCTTGTTTCAATTCCCTTTTCATCGGGATAGGCTCTGCAATTAGAGGTCTTGTTAAAGGCATGGTAGAGCCTGGTAACAGTTTCAATTCCCTTTTCATCGGGATAGGCTCTGCAAT
>ENA-UOOH01000392-UOOH01000392.1-fermentation-metagenome-genome-assembly--contig:-NODE-392-length-51769-cov-3.940538_pt1 | contig 51769 bp, 54 predicted proteins | sample MGYA00245778_ERZ724025 | MGnify/ENA primary metagenome ERZ724025 (study PRJEB28704, sample SAMN03018313) | fermentation metagenome | biome: anthropogenic terrestrial biome; feature: soil; material...
AGAACCTTCGCGATCCCCTACTCGAGGGAATTGCGAAGGTTTTTTGACAGTCTGAGGCCTCCTTAAGGAGGCCTTTTTTCTAAGGGATGAGCTCCTGTAGCTCTCGATAGTAGCCTTCCGTTTCTTCAACAGTCTTGGCATTGAAAAACACATAAAGGTCAGATAGTTGAATTGCAATATAGGGTGGGCTATTTTTATATACGTAGAGTTTACTCTGACCGAAGCCAGTCACGATAAAATTGCCGAGGGAATACTGTGCAGTCTCCGCGCCATTCATCCTTGTACTACGGGGTAACTCGTTCATCAAAGAGATGTTTTCAACATCCCCTGTAGAGAAAGCAAACCCGTAAAGAGGCGCCTTTACAATAACCTGACTATCTGTAATCTCCAGAGTATATTGGGCGGTATCGAGGCCGACGAAGAGAAAAAGCACTCCCAAGACCAATAAGCTAACTGCCGTGATAATCCCATAGTAGAGCAGTTTCCCCTTTTTTGATCCAATGTTAAACGTCTGACCGTAACCTACGCGTTTTTCCACGAGAATCCTCCGATCATGGGGATTGTTGTAGACCCCACCACGCCAATAGTCGTCCTCATCCACGATCAAAATAGAGTCGGCGCTATTCAAGATGCGATTCTGGCTCCGTCGAATGTGAGCTGCCATCATGACAACGGACCCGAGAGTTACGAGAGAGATCAAAGCCGCTACAGCACCTTGGCTACCTGTTTCCGAATAACGCAAGAATAGAGCAGAAAAAAGAAGAAGTAAGCTGTGCACGTTAGCTAATGCGACCCAGCACAGTGTCCACCCTCGAATCGAAAGGCGCGTTATGGCCAGATTAACCTCGGTGTCATCACTATAGGCCCGAGCTCGTTCACGTGCTGAAAGCACCCAAAGAAGGTAAAAAAGGAGGGTTTCTCCACAGGCTAAAGCGCCAAAAAAAATGTTGTCCCGAGAACCCCCCCACACCAAAAGGCCCACTGCTGCCAAGACAGGAGGTAAGAACCACAGCCTGGGAACGGGCATTTTCTCCTTTTCCCGAGAGACAATAAGGTCAACGCTTACAGTGTTGGTAGCTCCCATGTACCACCCTTCCTGGGCCTTAAGGTCCCTAAGACTTTGGGAATAGGAGCCCAGTATCATATTTCCTCCCAACAGGAGAAGACCAAGCCATAGGGTTAAAAGGAGGAAGACTAGGCTAGCCTCCCTAGGTAAGGCGATCAATATCCCCCCCACTAGAGCCGCAAAGAAGAGGAGCAAGTTCGCCCTCTTATACCTGCTAACGATGTCACGAACTCGAAGATCGCCCTGGACCTCCCTGGGTATGGTTACGCCCAGAATTACATTTTTCTTCGCAGTTGCTGCCGACTGGAAACTAACAAAAAAGGAAACGGCAATGATTAATAGCGTTGAAGCTAAGAAAAAGGTCATCAGATTTTTTCCCCCTGATCTAGATTCTCACAGAGCTGTTCACATGTTTTCATAAACTCGTCCTTGCCCATACCTCGGGCTAAGCCTTCCGCAATTGAGAGGGCTAGTTGCTTCTGCCAATGGCCGGGAAAATGAGGCTCTGCATCAGCAGAAACCCTAACCTTAGCTCCCTGACGGCGGTCGATTTCAATGAACCCCTGATCTTTCAAGAGCGTATAAGCCTTATTGACCGTCATTGCATTTATCCCCAGGTCCTCGGCCAATTGTCGGACACTAGGCAAGCCCTCCCCCGCTTGTAGGCTCCCAGAGGCAATACCCAAGACGATGGCATTTCGCAGCTGAAGATAGATGGGCTCTTCCCCAGTCATGTCTAGTGTGATGAGCATAGAATCCCTCCCTTTGTCTTACCTGTATTACTAACTATAATACAAGTAAGACAGAAATGCAAGGAAAACCACCAATCCTTTCATACCTCCATTAGCAGGTTTTTTCGCTAAACCAGCGAAGTTTCAAAGACAAACGTGGTGTAAAGATGGGAATGGAGGATAACGATGATTCGAAAAAGCAAAGAAATCAAAACTGATGTCTATGAGAAGCGTTTTGGCGGTGAGGGAACCGTCACCATGCGGCAATTGCTAAATGGACCCGAGGAGATGTACAAAAAGGGACGCCTTTTTGCCCATGGCATTCTTGAGGTAGGATCTTCTCTGGGCTATCATGTCCATGAAAACGAGTCGGAGACCTTTTACATCCTGCGGGGCACAGCTGAGTATGATGATAATGGAACGAAGGTGACTGTGCACCCTGGCGATGTCACCTTTACGGCAGCCGGTGAAGGCCATGGTCTGAAAAATATCGGCCAAGAGCCCCTAGAGTACATTGCGCTCATCCTGTACAAATGACCCAATTTCCTTGACTACCATTTCTGGCTAAGCTATAATGAATGTGAAAATTGCATACGAAATTCTTCGGGGCGGGGTGAAATTCCCCACCGGCGGTTACAGTCCGCGAGCAATCCGCTTTTTGGTTGTTGATTTGGTGTAATTCCAAAACCGACAGTATAGTCTGGATGGGAGAAGAAAAGACAGAACGATGCTCGTTCTGCCTGTAGCTTTTGTAAGCGTCAAGCAACCTGAGGAATTTTTGGGTTGCTTTTTTCTGTGGACGTTTATTTTGTGTGTGAAGGTTTCGATGTTCAATTGGAAGGAGTCAAATTATGTTCAAGAAATCAAAGCTGTCTGTTGTCGTGTTCACGATCGTCACAGGGTTCTTGTTCGCAATGGCCGGCGCCAAAGCGAATGTCACTACCATCAATTACTGGCATTACCTCAGTGGAGATAATGCTGCGATCCATGAACAGATGGTGCAGGAGTTTAATGCCCAACATCCCCACATCCAAGTTGAAATGCTCTACACTGGGAACCAGTTTGTAGCGAGAGACAAACTTCTAGCTTCAGTGGCGGGAAGCGTGACCCCCGATGTGGCCTTAGTGGACCAGTTTTGGCCCCCCCTCATGGTTTCCAGCGGAGCGCTGGTGCCTCTACGGGATTTTGTAGACCCCGAAGAGTATTTGCAGGACTATAGCCAGGTTTCCAGAGACACTGTAACAGTCCATGGAGAAGCTTGGACAGTTCCCTTTTCCTTAAGCAACCAGATCCTTCTTTACAATAAAGATAAGTTCAGAGAAGTGGGTCTGGATCCAGAAAAGCCTCCCACAACATGGGATGAATTGGTGGAGTACGCCAAAGTTCTTACACGGGACATTGACGGTGACGGACGCATAGATGAATGGGGTGTAAACTTCACAACTAGAGCGAATCTAGGCTCCATGTATGCTTTTGTAACTTTCTTGTGGCAAGCGGGAGGCGAGCTGTACAGCGAAGACTACAGTGAAGCAACCTTCGACGACGCTACAGCCCGAGACACGGTGCAGTTTTGGATTGATCTTGCACATAAGCACCAAGTGCTCTCCCTCTCTCCGCCAGCTGATGGATTTGAGATTGGCCGCATTGCGATGCAGTATTCAAGCACATCATCCATCGCTGCCACCAAGAACAAAGTGGACTTTGATTTAGGGGTAGCGGCACTACCAGGGAAGAAGAACACAGTTACAGGCGTAGGTGGCAGCAGTTTGGCCATTTTCAAGACAACGTCTGAGAAACAAGCAGCAGCCTGGGAATTTGTGAATTGGATGTCCAGTGCTGAAAACAATCTGAAGTGGAGTATGGCCACGGGGTACATTCCCCTGAGGCTTTCAGTGCGAAAGTCCGCCACCTACCAGCAATACCTGGCAGATGAGCCCCATATGCAAATCGTACTTGAGCAGTCAGATTACGCAAGGGCCAGACCAAATACTGTAAGCTATGCAGACCTATCCCGCATTTTAGGTGTGGCAGTGGAGGAAGCACTCTACGGCAACACCAATCCAGAACCGATTCTCAATCATGCCGTTAGAGAAGCAAACACCTATATTCAAGCCCTGGACTAAACGTCTTGAACTCAGGTCCGAGAGATTGGAAAAGGCTCAGGTTACACCTGAGCCTTTTCGCTTTGCTGCTTTTCCGGGTTGTATCTCACGTAGAGAAGCAATCCAAGTGCGTTTGCTGCAGCCACGGCCAGCCAGAATAGAGCATAAGAATGAGCCGCCAGCCAGGACAGACCGATGGAACCCAGGACAATACCCAAATCGAAGGCATTACTAAAAAAGGCTAGGTCATTAGAGGCATCGATGGCATTGATACTGTATCCTGGCACCATAGCCATGAGTACCGTATTCACAAAACCAAAACCCACTCCGCATAAGACAGCGGACAAAATCAAGATCACCGCTCCATTTAATATGGTCAAGAACAAGAGACCAGCGATGAGCAGACAAAAGCCTGGGACAATCATGGCGCTACGCCCAAAGCGATCTGAAAGATAGCCAGAAACAGCTCCACTTAAGGTATATGTGAGGGCAAATAAACCAAAAAATAAGCTGGGATTCTCGATTCCCACTGCTCTCGCGTGGAGTGCAAACATGGAGGAAATGGCTCCCATAACAGAGGCCGACAGAAACATGCTTCCAGATAATACCAGGAGATTGTGGTTTTTCCAGGGCGGATGGGGTTGGTACGCTCGGCCCATACCAGGGCTAAGACCTCCGGTTTTGCCCCCAATGGCAAAACCGAGAACCATGGCCACGCCCACAATCACAGTCGCCCCCCAAAAGAGGGTGGAATAGCTAAAGCTCTCAGCCAAAAAGCTCCCTAACAAAGGACCAACCATCATGCCCAAACCGATGGTGGCTGCAAAGATCCCAAAGAACAAACCTCTGTTATGCGATCTCGTGTTATCCGACAGCATACCCTGCGCCCCAACCACAAAGCCAGCAAGTCCAACGCTTTGGAGCAGACGAACCAAGGCCAAGAAACCAAAGCCGAAAAAGGGTTGGTATAAGAATAAGACAAAGGTAGCAATGACCAAGCCGATCCGTAAGACCAAGAGGCTTGAATGGCGGGTGGCCATCTTTCCAAAAAAGGCCTTAGAGACAATCGCTCCAAGGGACAGAAGACCCACAATCACTCCAACCACCACTTCACTACCGCCAAGTCCAATGATGTACAGAGGCAAAGTGGGTACAAACATCTGATTCATGGTGTGATACAAGAAGGTGATCAACAATACGAGAATTGTATCTTTGTGTTTTGCCATCGAGACTCTCCACCCATTCTACAAGACAAAGAGAAAAATCATCAAAAAGTGTAGTACTGTCCCTAAGCCGACGAAAATATGGAAAATCTCATGAAAACCAAATCGTTTGGGGACGAAATTAAAAATCTTAGTGGCATAGATAATCGCGCCAATGGTGTAGGCTGCACCACCTGCCACCATGAGAATGAGGGCGGGTTTCGCCAAAGATTGTAGAAGTTGGCGAAAGGGGATGATGGCCATCCAACCTAAAGCCAAGTAGAATCCCGCGGTAACAGCCCGTGGTAAGCCTACCAACCAGATCTTGAGGACAGCACCTACCGCGGCAAGACCCCAAATAACGCCTAACATGATCCAGCGCCACAGACCTTCCAGACCATAGTATAATATAGGTGTATAGGTACCTGCAATCAACATATAGATGGAGATATGGTCCAACTTACGCAGGAGCAACTCCTTCTTGGGCGTTGTACGCACCCAATGATAAAGTGTACTGGCCCCATAGAGCATGATGATACTCAGGCCAAAAATCAAGGCCACAGTCACTCCAGGTACCGTTCCCCAGGCTCTCCAAACAAGAAGCCCTAAACCTGCTAGACCAGCGAGGAACATGGCAAAATGGGTAAGGGCATTCACTGGTTCTTTAATCTTCACGATGGACTCACCTCCTCGACTATTCTTCCCTTCCAGCGAGAAAACTCCTGCTTTGTTCGGTTCAAAGAAGGACAAATATCGCCGGCTTAGAATATTGATCGTAAGTAGCTACAAAAAGGAGCTGTGTCCCATGGGTGATTTGACCCTAATTTTGTGGGCGCAAGAATTTGTCAGCCCTGCCTTAACCGCTTTTTTTGCCGCCATTACGTCCCTTGGTTCTCTGGAGTTTTATATGCTAACCATTCCAGTTATTTATTGGATGGTCGACAAACACTTTGGTTTCCGCTTCTCCATTTTCTTTATCTTTTCGGCGTACATTAATTCGGGGGCAAAGCACATCTTTGTGACCGAGCGTCCCCCTCGCGAGCTTCGCCTCGTAAGTCAAGAAGGTTATGCCTTCCCCAGTGGACACGCGCAGGGTAGCACAGCCTTTTGGGGTTTTCTTGCCCTCAAGCTAAAAACCCCCCTAGCCTGGGCTGGGGCTGTGGCCATGATTCTTTTGGTGAGTTTTTCACGGATCTACTTGGGGGTACACTGGCCCATTGATATTCTTGGCGGATTAACCATAGGTGTTCTCCTACTCTTAGCCTACTCTCCAATGGCTAAGGTGGACCTAGAAAGAATCTCCCTCAGAACTTGGATGCTGGGCTCCGTTCTCAGTGCTACTATTCTCTACCTTCTACATCCTACGGGTGATGGGCCTATGACTGTGGGTTTTCTACTTGGGGCTCTCCTTGGCTATCGTTTAGAACTCCGCTATGTGAAGTTCCAGGAGGATGCCACCCTTGTGCAAAATGTCGTGAAACTAATCCTGGGCTTAGCTGCGCTGTTCGCATTGCGGATTGTCCTTAAGCCACTTGTCAGCTGGCTGCCTGGGGGAATCGATTACGTGGTCCGTTATGGATTCTTGGGACTCTGGGCTAGTCTGGGTGCCCCCTTTGCCTTTACAAGACTGGGTTTGTTTAAAAGAACAGATGTTGTAGAAACGCTCTAACAAGAAAGTGAGTGATTTTTATCTTGAAGCGCTACTATTCGGACCCATGGTTACGAAACCTCGACACCAAGATACTCTCCCAGCACCAAGAAGATGACCGCCATTTGGTTGTCCTGGAAGAGACAATTTTCTATCCCACAGGGGGCGGTCAGCCCCATGATCTAGGCTCCGTCAACGGAGTATCCCTCATCGATGTTTTCGAAAAGGATGGGGTCGTTTTCCACGCCCTAGAACACCCGCTACAAGGAGATGACGCTTCCTGCGTTCTCGATTGGCCCCGACGCCTAGACCATATGCAGCAACATAGCGGGCAGCATCTTCTTTCCGCCGTCTTCCATGACGACTATGGCTATCGCACGGAGAGCTTTCATCTCGGGGAAGAATACTGCAGCATCGATATATCTACGCCTTCCTTATCCAACGAGGACCAAATTGCCGTAGAAACCAAGGTCAACACCGTGGTTTTCTCCAATCTACCCCTCCTCACGTATACGCTCAGTCCCGGAGAACGAGGAAAGGTCCCTCTCCGCAAGATTCCAAACCTTGACGCTGATCTACGTATTGTGGAGATCCAAGGACTTGATTATTCGCCCTGTTCAGGAACGCATGTAAGTAGCACAAGTCAGATTGGTCTTGTAAAAATCATCAAGAGCGAAAAGTACAAGGGCATGACCCGGGTGTACTTCCTTTGCGGAGACCGTGCGTTACGGGACTATGGACGTAAACAAGAAGTCTGTCACAATTTGGGTAGCCTCTTGTCCGTTCCAGAAGAGGCACTACATGAGCGCATGGCCCTGGAATTAGAACGCAAACAGGAGCTGGAGAAGAAAATTCTGGAACTTACAAATGAGCTCATGGATTTGAGAGCGCAAAGCATTGTCGCCCAAGGCGCAAGTCCTTTTTATCTGGAGTCCCCCAATGCAACCATAGAAGAAGCGCGGCAGCTGGCCCATTCCGTGTTGAATTTAGCGACAGGAACAGTGATCATCCGCTTAGGCGAGCGACTGGTCTTAGCGCATAATCAAGCCGATACGTTGCACCTAGGGCAGCTAATCAAGGAGAAAGCCGGGCCCCTAGGAGGTCGGGGTGGCGGAAATGCAACAGGAGCCCAAGTATATTTCCCCGATCGAGCTGGACTCAGGGAATTTTTGAGCGCCCTTAAGATAGACCTAGAAAGTGACTAACATCCCCAACTACCTTTTCGCGTTTGTCGCATCATTTCGCGGGTGACTGCAGAAATGTAAAAAAAATCAGAGAAGGAGCGTAATTTAGTATTTTCGAAGTAGGGAAACAGATACATTACGTAGAATTATCCTAATTAACACAGGCATAACTCAGGAGGAGTTTGGCGTAATGTCGATTTCGGAAGTACTGCTGTGTCTCTTTCTCATCGGATTACAAATTTTTGTTAGCCTGCGCTTACTTGGTCGTAAGACTGTGTGGTGGAAAGTGATATCCTTTACCCTTTTACAGACATCCTCTATCGTGCTATTCACCTACATCATTCCTAGTCCAGCACCACAGTTTCTTGCCATCTCCGTCACACATTTCGTGTATTTCATGTGGGTCTTCAATGTAGACCTCTTCCCAGACGCTCTGGCCTGTTATCTCACCCCCCTTGCCTGTGGTGCCGTGGGGGAACTTCTGTTCGTACGATTATTTCAGACCTATCTCAATGAGCTTCACCTGCCGAACCTATCGGCAAGAACATTCGGTCCGTCCTTTAGTCTAGAGGCCTATATACCCATTCTGCTCTTAGCCCCTTATTTTCTCATCAGGGATCATATGGCTAGCAAGAGTGACGATGATCGTCGGCGGCCTGCAAAGCTAGGTAGCGTTGACTGGCTCATAGTATGTGCAGCCATCGCCATCTGTTGTTACCTCCGAAGCCCAGTTGCAGACGTCAGTTCAGGCACGGGGGCCCTTTTTGGCAACCTATTTCTTGGAGGTTGTCTTTTTACGTTACCCCTTGCCCTCATCGCAGTACATCAATACATAACCAAGGAGATACAGACGGGCAAGTCTCTGCAGTATCATGCAAAACAGCATGCAGTCCAAAAGTCAGCCATCAAGACCCTACGAGAAGAACGCCATGAATTCATCAATGAGCTAACCCTCATATCAACATATCTTCAAATGGGGAAGATAAAAGAGGCCATGACCTGCATTGATTATAGTTCGGCCAAACTGGCCGATCGCAACAACTATGCAACCTTACCCCAAGATGCCTGGCTCACTGTCTTAGAGTTAAAGCAGACAGAGGCCAGGCATCGGCAAATCGATTTTCAAGTGGATGTGCAAGCTGATGCCCCCTACTGTTTCACAGAACAGCGTCTGCTTCCCAAACTAATCATCAACCTGGTGGATAACGCCTTTAACGCCGTTTCCATGCGCTCCAACCCCCGAGTTACGTTGACCTGGTCTTTTGGCCCTACAGGAGAACGCATCCTCACGGTGACCAATAATGGACCAGAAATCTCGCCCTGGGACGGCAAAATGATGTTTCGCGGAGGGGTAACCACGAAAAATGATTCTTCCGGTAACCATGGCTGGGGTTTAGTGATCTGCCGGGACATAGCCCGTGAACTAGAGGGCTCCCTAACTTATAATAGCTCTCCAGAGGAGACCTCCTTTATTCTGACCCTGCCCCCCGTAAAGGCCAACGAGGAACGAGTTGCTACTTAGGAAGGTAGGGAACAACCTGGTCTGTACCTTTGCAAATCATCCCAGGAGGGATGCTGCCCCGGATAGATGTGAGGGGATAGACTATGGAGCCCCTACCCACGAGAGTGCCGGGGTTTAAAACCGCATTACAGCCAACTTCTACCTGATCACCAAGGATCGCACCAAACTTCCTCAGTCCCGTCTCTAGGACTTCTTGCTCCAGCCTTACCTTGACATTTTCCTTCGTGGACTTAAAGTTGGAGATGATGGCACCAGCACCTAGATGCGCGCTTTGTCCTAAGATCGAGTCACCTACGTAATTAAAGTGGGGTAGTTGCACGCGAGAAAAAAGGATCGCCTGCTTTACCTCACTAGAATTTCCCAAAACCACTCCATCACCAGCCAGAACATTACCTCGTACGAAGGCACCCGGCCTGATATCGCAGTCTTCTCCAAATAGGGCTGGACCGTAGAAATGGGCAGTATCAGCCACTTTGGTTCGGGCTCCCACCCAAACCCCTTGCGTAATCTGCCTAAATTTTCCAGGATCTTTTTGCACCAATTCATCAATGAGATCCTCGATCATACACAATACATCCCAGGGGTATTGCGCCCGAGCAAAGGCTTCCGGGCAAGGACAACCTTCAAAGCTGAAAAACTCACTTATCTTCAGCAACATTTCTACCTCCCCCTACTCCACTTGTCTTCGGATAAACAAAGAAGCGATCCATACTCCGCAGGCAAACAGACCCAAACAGAGCACTAACTCAAAAGCAGTTCGGGGCCACCCAGGAAACGAAGCCCACAGAGATCCCAACATGAGGCCTATGATGGCATAAGAAACATGCCCGTACGTCCGTTTGAAAAGCCAGTTCATGGCCTTGGAAACCACGACAATGGCAGGAAGGAAACCCAAAGCCACTGGAATTAGAACGGTTAAATCGAGTTGCACCACCGCCCTAAGAAGTTCTTCATAAAAACCAAAGGCAATCAGCAGAAACGATGCACTAAGCCCTGGGATAACCAAACCTATCCCTAAAACACTCCCTTTCAACGCTGCGCTTAGCACTCCTGAAGTCAAGGTAGACCCTTCCCCAGCAATTCTAGGCAGACCGGTTACCATAATCAGTGTGAGTAAACCAACCAGAAGACTTACTAGAAAAGAGAGGCGAAACCCCTTGGCATTGGCCAACTTCACCATGGAAGGAATGCTGGCGATAACCAGTCCGAAGAAAAAGTATAAAGTGGCCATGGGATGCTGCGCAAATAGGTACTCTAAAATTCTGGCCAGAAAGAGAAGGCACACGGCTGCCCCCATACCAAGGGCGGCCAAGAACTTGATGTTTTCACGCCAATTCGCAAAGGGCTTGGCAATGGCGGCAATAATGGGTGCATAGAGTCCCAAAACCATGGCTAAAACACCTCCGCTCACCCCTGGAACCACCATGCCGAAACCAATCACAAAGCCACTCGCAAGCCGATACCAAAAGCTCTGCTCCTTAACCACGCTCACGGACTCCTTTCAAACCGTCCCGGTTTTTGATTAGGATTCGACGTTGGCCAATTTGCTCGATGAAACCGAGTTCTTGAAATGATGTTAGTTTTCGGCTTAGAGTCTCGCCAGTCATACCTATCTGCGAGGCCCAGTCTCTCTTGCTCATCTCCAGCTCAATCTCTACATCACCCATGCTCAAATCTAAGAGCGCCTGGGCCAAGCGCCTCTCTACCGAATGCAGGCTAATGTCCTCGAGAAGCCGTTCGGCCGTTTCCAAACGCTTGCTGAGCTCCTCTAAAATCCTAAAGGCTATACTGGGGTATTTGCCCATCAACTCCTTTAGAGCGTCGCCGTCAATAACACACATACTACTTTCTTCTAAGGCCTCGGCATAATCGCCCATGGGAGAATGATTGAACAGGGTTAGTTCGCCCAAAAAATCGCCAGAACGTAGTATACGAATCACCTGCTCTTTGCCTGTATCACTCAGACGATAGATCTTGACTCGCCCAGAGTGGATGACAAATAGGCTATCTACTTCATCATCCATGGCATAAATCTCTTCTCCTTTTTGAACGACCACTCGACGCGTAATCTGGGCCACCTCCAACATCTCTTCCTCGGTGAGACTGTGAAAGATCGGAACAAGAGTTATGCAATTCGACTCCTCATCGTACTCGCAATGGCACTTCATGGGCATCACCTCCCCTTTAAGCATATGTGCGCTATAAAAACAATTCACCTTTCTCCCCTAGATTCCTGCAGTGAGGGTTACCGAGTTCGCAAGCCTATTTTATTCTACCCCACCTGCATCCAGACCACATCTAGGATCAAGAATCCCCACGGGAAACTGGGTGCCAGTGGGGACTTTCCGTCTACTTGCCAAAGTTTAGAGGATAAACGTTGCCAATAGGAACAGAGAACATAAAGCCTACGCTAGGATGATCCACGTCACCGAGGACATCCTTCACAGCCTCTACTGTCCGTTCAACTAATTGCTCACTGTCTACAACAGTGAAGATCGTCTTGTTATAGGGCCGAGCCCCTTCCATGAAGGTCTTCAGGGAACCGAATAAAGGAAAGTCCCTTCCTCTACTACTCACTAGGGCGCTGGCCATCCCTTGGCTGTCCAAAATCGTAGCTCCCTGCACTCCCACATCTACGAATCGAGCCAGGATTTCATCTAGATAATCTGTTTCATTCAAAACCAGGAACAAAGCATACATACTGTCGGCCTCCTTTGATAGTCTACCTAATCGTTGACCCCATACCACGGATCTCTCCAGCTTTTTGGATGGCCATTTTGGCAATGTTGGTACCAACAATTTCGTAGAGCAAGACACTGACCACAATTATAGCAATAACATCCATGCTTATATCCGGCTGATGTTGCAGTACTAGAATCGCTAGCGCGATAGACAATCCGCCTTGGGGCAGCAGTGCTACGCCCAAGTGTTTTTGCACAGCGGGTTCGGCCTTCACAGCCTTCGAACCGAGCCATGCGCCAAAGATCTTCCCAAAAGCCCTTGCCAGAAGGTATCCTAGACCTAAGAGAGCGGCCTGGAGAAGAACCCTCAGATCGAAACGGGCACCGGCCAGTGTAAAGAAGAGCAAGTAAATAGGTGGTGTAAAGTGATTCAGACTAAAGAAGATCCGATTGGAGTTTTGGGTGAGATTTACCAGGACTGCGCCCATCATAATATTGGTCAACAGAGGAGATAAGGTCAACACCTTAGCGACAGCGGTAGAAGCCAGGATCATAGCTATCGTAGTCACTAAAAGCTCGTCACTGTCCCCCGCCTTCTGCCCAAAGAATGTCAAGGCTAATCCGAAGACGGCTCCCAGCGCCAAGCTGCCAAAAATCTCTATGACGGGTCTGCCCACTGTCTGCCACACACTTACCTCTGCTCCTAGTGCCACCACGCGGGTGATCGATATGGCGATCCCAAAGAGCAGGACCCCCAACACTCCATCCAGCGCTATGACTGGCAAGAGCGTTCTCGTGACAGGGCCATCAGCGCGATACTGCCTCATCACCATGATCGTCGCTGCAGGGGCTGTGGCCGCGGCAATGGATGCCATCACCAAACTGAAGGCAAAATCCTGTTTGAATAGGAAATACATGGTTGCGAAGACAACGAGGATGGTCCCAAAAACTTCCGAAAAAGTGATGACCACAAAGGACTTTCCAAGTTTCTTCATGTCCCTCACCACAAATTCGCTCCCGATCTTGAAAGCCACGATAGCCACTGCAATCTCGGCAATGATGCCTAAGGAAGAAAGATCTTGGCTAGAAAGGAGTTTTAGGCATGAAGGACCTAGAATGATACCGGCGATTACAAAGCCAAAGACATTGGACAACTTGAGGGTCTTCGCTAATCTGCCTGCTAAGCATCCAACCAGAACAACAATTGCGAGTTTGAGTAACATGTCCATGCACGACACCCCCTTAGACCCAAATATAGCATATTCAGTCTACCCTGTCAAAAAAACTACATGGTTGCCAGACGTCACGAAATGCCTTCTTAGAAGGGCTTACAGCTTCATGATCACCGATTTTCCCATAGCGGGCATCATTGTAAAGCTGTGTTAAGGCCTTGATGGCTTTCAGGTCAACCTGTTGTCAACAACCTTATGATAGTTCCCCCTTTTTTCACGAATCCCTTTAAAGAATCGAAGAGGTAAATTCACTCTAGATGGCGAACTTGATTTGTTGCATCGAAATTCTGGAGGGACATTATGGACAAGCTAAAAAAGATTAAAACATTTCTTTTAGACCTAGACGGAACCTTTTACCTAGGAGATCAACTCTATCCCTGGTCTCTACCCTTTGTACACGCCTGTGAGCGGCTGAATAAGCGCTTTATTTTTGTAACCAACAACTCCTCCCAAAACGGAAATCACTATGTAGAGAAACTCCGCAAAATGGGAGTGACCATCACAGACGAGCAAGTGTTTACTGCGGGTCAAGCCACCATTTTCTATCTCAAAAGATATAACTACCCTAAAAAGATCTACCTAGTGGGCACCCCCGCACTTGAAGAAGAATTTAGTGCAGCAGGCTTTATACTCACAAAAAAAGACCCAGAAGCCGTTGTTCTAGGCTTTGACCTTACCCTTACCTATGAAAAGCTTGAGCGGGCTTGCTTCTTCATTCGTCAGGGCCTACCGTTCATCGCTACACATCCCGACCTTAACTGCCCCACTCTGGAAGGACCGATTCCTGATTGCGGCTCTATGATTGCCTTAATCACTGCATCTACAGGAGTCCAGCCCAAAATAATCGGGAAACCCTATCCGGAGATGATCGAAGCCCTACAGGCAAGGTATGGCCTTGAAGACCCCAGTACAGTGGCCATGGTAGGGGATCGGCTTTACACCGATATTGCCATGGGAAACGCCGCCGGTATTACCAGCATCCTCGTACTCAGTGGTGAAACCCAGCTGGAGGATGTGGACAAAACAGATACGGAGACTCGACCTGACGTGATTCTAGAAAATCTCGGTGAGATAGTTAAAGCATATCTCTAGGTTCATCTGGGTGCAAGATGTCGCTCTGCAATTCCACGAGGGACTGCCGTAAGTTCTTGAGGCTGGCTTCGGTGCCAAAGTGTGCCTCCTCAAGGCCTTTAAACTCTAGGGAAATCCAGCCCTCATACCCCTTTGCCTTGAGGACTTGAAAGAGCTTTTTCAGGGGAACCAGACCTAAACCTATCACGCAGCCAACATAACCACCGTTCTGTGGTTCTTCGTCTTGATGGGCCAGCCGCACATCAACCGCTCGAACGTGGGCAATATGATCCTTAAGGCGTTCTAAAGCCACTTCTGGATCCTCACCGGCTACAAGGCTATTGGCCATATTAAAGCCTACCTTCACCTGGGGATTGTCAATTTGTTTTAGAAGCCCAGCCATATGATGGCTCTGAAACTCGGCACTCTCTGGGTTTTCTATGGCCAGCATTAAGTCCCTGCCTTGTAAGGCGGGCAAAACCATGTCCACAAGCTCTAAGATTAATGTTTCCACATCTTTGGCGCTAACAGTGGGATCAAATGCCTCACCGACGATCTGAACATACTCGGCGCCAAGAAATTCAGCGACGGCAAGCTCTGCCTTGATTTTCTCCAACGCTTTCTCATGTTCTTGCCATCGTAGAGGTTCCATACGATGATGAATGTCGTAACAGGACACCTTAAGGCCCGTCTCCGTCAGTATCTCCTTAATCTCGGTGCAATTTACATCGGCACCTTGGAGATAAATGTCATCCAGTTCTACACCGTCAACGGCTAGACTGGCTGCATATTTCAAAAAGCCAATGATACTCATTTCTCCCTGCAAGAGTGCTTCATGTACACTCCGCATACTTATGGCAACCTGCACCGCGCTCAGTCCCTTCTTAGATTATCTATTTCTGGTTACTATTTTATTCACCGGCTGAGGCGCTTTCTCCTTGCCCTATGGCACAATTAAATCAAGGGGGTGACCTATTTGAGTTTTAACGCTAAGGAACTTCTGGGACCAAAAGGCCTTTTGGCCAGAACACTCGCTAGCTATGAGTATCGTCCAGAACAGCTCCAAATGTCCAACCACGTATACCAGGCACTCCAAAACGAGGTCCACGGAGTGATCGAAGCAGGTACAGGTGTAGGAAAGAGTCTAGCCTATCTCTTACCCCTGATTTATCATACGGTGGAAGAAAAAAAACTGGCCGTCGTGGCCACCCATACCATCACCCTCCAAGAGCAGCTCTTTCAGAAGGACATTCCCTTCTTACAGAAGGTCTTACCCTTAGAATTTAAGGCGGAAGTATTTAAAGGTCGGAGCAATTACCTTTGCCTACGCCGCTGGAACGAACTGATTCAAGGGCGCGGCAATCACCTGGGCTTAGTGGATAATCTCGAGCTACTCAACCGCTGGGTGAACGAAACCTCCACAGGTGATTATAGCGAGGCTCCCTTAACCATACCCTGGGAATTATGGTCTGAAATTCGTTGCGAAAAGGAGAGCTGCCCTGAGGAGCTGTGCTCCTACTTTACCAAGTGCTTTTACTGGAACTTGCGCCACCGCCTTGGAAAAGCCCACCTGATTATCACCAATCAAGCTATGCTCCTCGCGGATGCCCGGGCAGAAGGCCGTGTTCTCCCGGCCTGTGAAGGGGTTGTTATTGATGAAGCCCACAACTTAGAGGAGGTGGCAACGAGTGCCTATAGCCATGAGCTCAAGCGAGCAGATTTTTTGGCGTATTACCGTACCGGAACGCAGTTACAGGCTGTGCTCCGCGATATTGTACCGGAATACATCATTCAAGATCTCCACCTCATCCTAGACGAACTCATTAAAGAGGCTGGTCAGTACTTTTCCCAAATGCAACCTTTTATCACGGGCTTCACTGTTCCCTTAACAGATCAAAACCGGCCACACTTCACCCAGACGAGTCTACCTAAGCATCTCAAAGACGTCAACGATGTCCTCAAAGAGTGTAACTTCGACGAAGAAAGTGAGATCTCAGGATTAGTAGAACAGTTTGCCGCCTTTACAGAACGACTGTTAACATCCCTCGATCTCGTCTTACTTGGCAACGATACAAGCTATGCCTACTGGGCAGAAATGCAAAATGGGGAGCCCTGTTTGGTGGCTGCCCCCATTGAAGTTGGTGCGTTTTTGCAGAAGACCTTATTTAGCCAGACCCCTTCAGTCATTCTTACCTCCGCCACCCTAAGCACCAATCAATCGTTCGATTACATTCAAAGCCAGTTAGGCCTTTCGGAGGCAACCGGGTTGATTCTAGGTTCACCTTTTGCCTATGACAAGCAGGCCATCCTATGCGTTCCCCAGGAAGCCAAACACCCTAACCATCCCCGCTATACTCACTATGTAGCGTACCTAATCTTGCGGACATTAGCCCTCACCCAAGGCGGTGTTTTGGCACTGTTCACCAGCTACAGCCTTATGGACGAAGTGGCCGATACGATCTATCCCAAACTGGACGAAGTGGGCTACACCCTCTTTAAACAAGGGGATGGGCCTCGCCTAGGACTCATTCAGGATTTCCAGGATGAGCCCCGTTCTCTTCTTTTCGGAACCAATAGTTTCTGGGAAGGCATTGACCTCCCAGGAGAAGCGCTGCGGGCGGTCATCATCACTCGCCTGCCCTTTACTTCGCCAGACCGTCCAGTCACCCGTGCCCGTCTTCAAGCTATCGAAGACGCCGGAGGCAATCCGTTCCGAGACTACAGTGTCCCTCAGGCCATTTTGCGCCTAAAACAAGGTTTTGGGCGACTAATCCGCACCAAGACAGACGTAGGCGGCGTTGTTATCCTCGATGAGCGCATCCTCACCGCTAGGTATGGTGCTGACTTTTTGGCTTCCCTACCCCCGGCCCGCTTCACCCGGGACTTAGATGAGCTCCGCCTCTTGTTTGGAGACTAACTCAACATCGTAGAGAGGTCCGTTTTTTATCACCCGGACCTGCTGCACCTCATCGCCTAAGACGATCTCGGTGGGACGCATTTTACGAGTCACTTGATACAAGGTCGATCGAATGGTGGACTCGTTCACATCATCCCTTGTCTGTCCGAACTCTTGTACAACAGCCCTGGCCGAAACACCTTCAGGGCTGTCCTTAGCTAAGGAGTGAAGGACTTCCACGATTTGACTTGTTAAAGATGGTCCCCTTCCCCTCCTATTCCCGGTGTCCTTCAATAAACCGTCCAGTTTGCGCAGGTCCACTTCCTTGCTGGCCAAACTCATCTGCAGTTCCTGAATTTCTCCCTGTAAGATCTCTCGAGCCTGCCTAAGCTGTTCCCGATAACTCATCTGTATCCCCCTTTGGTAACCGTCCTACTCCTTAGTATGATCAGCTTCCTCGGGTAATATTACTTTGCTTGCCCATTTCATTGCCATAGAGGCAAAAATAGTGCCCCCTAATAAGATGGGGATATAAAAGACAACAGCCCGCCACAGGACAATAAAGGTGCCGAGCAGATCGGGGGTTAAGACACTGTCCAGAACCACCCAGGCAATTCCCTCAGAATTGGCGAAAATATGGGGGCCACACCAAAGAGAACAGCGATGGCATAACGAAGCCAGGGGCTATAGACGCCAAAACCTGTCAGCAACATAAAACTGCCCGCATAGTAGACCACATAGTATGAAAAGGCCACTGCATAACAAGCTAGAAAATGACCTCTCCTTTGACCTAGAATGAAGTGAATGGTCGAGCGAAACTCCTCAAACCACACCACTGGGCGAGATTCTCCCTTTTTTCGAACGATCCACTGGAAAAACCGCTTGCTTCGCACGATCAAGACCAACAAAGTAATCAAGACGGCAATATACAAAACGGCACCGATGCGCACCGCGTCAAAATACCTAGCCAAATCTGGGGGAATGTTGATTAGGTTGGAAAAGACGACGAGGCCAAGGCTGGCCAGACTGAGTTGGCCCGCCAATCCTCCAGCTAGCACAATAGCAGTTGCGGTAGAACCTTTAAGGCCGCGCCTATAGAGAAAATAGATGATCAGAGCTCCGCCTCCCCCTGCAAAAGGGGTAACTAGCGTCAAGAAATTTGCCGCTCCCAGCGTGATGGCCAGTTGCCACCAGGGAACAGAATGTCCCACTGCCCTAGCGAGCATTCCAATGCGCTGCCCATCCACAAGCCAAGCGGCTAACACAAAGAAAAGGGCCCCAAAAAAATAGATGAGAGGATATTCCCCGAGACCCTCTAGTACACTGGCGGGGTTTGCCATCCTCCATACTACGACCACTAAAGCTAACATACTTACCATAAATGTTAGGGCGATTCCCTTCCAGGGAATACGCCACGAAAACTTCTCCGGTTTGTCCATGTTCCTAATACCTCAGCTGTTCAGAATGAGTAATCAATTGTGCCTCTGAATAGTATTTGCCTAAGATGCCCAAATAATCGCATCCCGCTTCGGCCATACCCTTAGCTCCCCACTGACTCATTCCTAAATTATGACCATTTCCGCCGCCATAGATGGTGACCGATTCAAGTCGCCCCCCTGCGTCCCTTGTTTGTTCAACAAAGAAAAGCGCACTCGGCAACAAGGTTTGGGGACCCAGGTTGTCGTTTATTCTCGTTAAACCAGGAGGTCTCAAAGCACGCCTGATGTTCAGTTCGCCTTCGATGCATTCTTCCCCTCCTGTACCAGCTACAATAAGACTGGTAACCCTGCCCCGCTCATCCCTTGTCTCCACCTGTAAACCGGAAATCTCACCGAGCTCGAAAAGACTCGCCAACTCTATCTTGGTAAATGTACACCTCCAGCGGAACCAGGGCGAATTACCCTCAAGATCCAGGCCTGAAGTGTCTTTCCAGGTGCCTAGATCTGTGAGGATGGTTCCAGGGGATGTGGAGTAGAAATACGTAGAATTAATGGTACCATCAGATTGAGCTAAAATCTGACCAGCCGTCTCATTAATGGCCCGTGTCGTGCTCGCTGCTTCGGGCTGGTTATTGTATACCTGAGAACTTGTGCTATCAGCCACATGAAAGCCTAAATGGCCCTGGCGAGAGTATATTGCCTGAGCAACGGCATAGGTTCTTGCAGCCACTGCCTGGGCCTTAAGCGCTTCTAAAGGCCAGTTGATAGGCATCTCGCTTGGAACCACCTGATAAAGATACTCCTCTAGACTCACCTCGTTAATCACTAGAAAGCGATTATCATCGGCAACGGTGAGCTCAAAACGACCCCTATAGCGAGGAAAAAATCTCGAACCAGTACCACGTTTAAAGGAGTTGATCTGAATGAGCCCTTCTGGGTCAGACCAGATGTGTAAGCGTTGATCAAATTCCCAGATGCTTCCTCGCCCATCGTAAACATGTAGCTTGCCGTTTTTCACAAAGACTACTGCTTCGTCACCCACATCTACTTGAAACCCACGTCCTGTGCCCTTTTCTTCCACATAGAGCCTGGAGGTGGGACTAAGAATTAGCTCTTTATGTTCAATCGTTCCGAATTGATCCGTACTAATGGCTACGCGCATGGTGCGAATATAAAGGGGATCGTAGACGTCAAAACGTACAACCTCTCCCTGTAAAATACTGGCTACCACCTGTTCAAAACCTACCTTTACAGCTTCAAAGGGCATGCTATGAACCTGGTCCTCCCAGTGCTGGAAGACTTCTACACCCTCACTGATGGGCAGGAAGCCATGGTGTTCAAACTCCACCCACGTTTGGGAAATGCGCAAAATCTTGTCGGCAGGCAGTTCCAAAAGAGCCTCATAGCTACTGGCCGGGTTAGCCTTGACGACAAGCACAAACAACACAGAAAAGAAAACCGCAAGTCGCCTCATAGCACACTAGACTCCTTAAGCCTGGCATGCTCCTCCTGCACGGCTTTAAACAGCAGCGGATCGGTCAGAATATCGGCGACAGTGTAAGCCAAAGCCTCGGCAGCTGTGATAGATGCCTGCAGCCCCTCTTGACTCACGCTTGCCTTTGCGAACTCCGGTGTATGGGAGACCAACCCATCACCGATACTCAAATAGGGGTGAATGGCTGGAACCACCCGAGATACATTGCCCATATCGGAGGATCCTCTCCCCTCGGCAAACTCCTCGATATTTATGACGTTAAGCCTTTGAAGATTGGCTCCGAAAGCTAGTGCCAGGGAGTGGTTGGGCACCATGTTATCGGTCCCTAACTCAAATTCATTCCACTCCACCTGCGTCCCTGTGATCATAGCCGCCCCCTGAGCCACGTTTAATACCTTCGCCGTGATGCCACTAAGCACCTCCCTCCTAGGAGCGCGAATATAGAAGCGTGCTACAGCCCGTGCCGGTACAACATTGGCTGCTGTTCCGCCTTGGGAAATGATTCCATGAATACGCACGCCATCGGGGAGATGTTCTCTCAAGGCGTTAACTCCGTTGAAGAGGGCGATGACCCCGTCTAGGGCATTAATGCCTTCTTCAGGACAATCCGCGGCATGGGCGGCCTTTCCGATAAACTCAAATTCATAAGCATCCAGTGCATTACTGGTAGCCATTAACAAGTTTTGGGAGGAGGGATGAAACATCATGGCCGCATCCACTTGATCAAAGAGGCCCGCTCTTACCAAGACAACCTTGCCGCTTCCCGTCTCTTCAGCCGGTGTCCCAAAAACGGTGATGGTTCCCCCTAACTTCCCCACGAAGGGTGCCAACCCCAGAGCGGCACCTACACTCGCCACACCGATCAAATTATGACCGCAGGCATGCCCCAGCTCTGGCAAAGCATCATATTCGCAGAGCAAGGCTATATTGGGCCGACCCTGACCGAGCGTTCCACAAAAAGCCGTGTCTAGCCCGGCTATGCCCAGGGTGACCTCAAATCCCGCCTCTTGCAAAGCGCTCGTCAGGAGGTTAGCGGCCCTAACTTCTTCAAAACCTAATTCTGGATTCTCTCCAATCGTCAACGCCAACTGTTCCAACGTGGCTCGATTAGCATTGATCTCTGCACTAATCTGTGCCTTCCAATTCACACAATCACCTCTAATGTCTAACGCGCCCATCTTCGATGTTCTTTAAACATACACTTGTCTTGTACAAAGACAAGACCTCTCTCAGCTGCAAGAAGCTCCGCCTCGGGGCTAGTAATTCCCTCCTGTAGCCAAATGGCCTTGATGTCATCACGTGCGAGGACATCTTCAACGACAGGTAGAACCTCAGCAGATGGCCTAAATATCACAACCATATCTACGGTTCCTTCTACCTCGCTTGCCTTATGGTACACTTTTTCTCCAAGAAGCTCCTCGCCTCCAAAGGGATTGACAGGGTAGATCTTATAACCATGGTGCTGAAGATACCGTGGAACACTGTGTGCTGCTTTGACGGGATCTTTGCTGAGCCCAACCACCGCTATATTTTTAAGTTCTAACGCCTTTTCCACTGCAGTTTTCATGGCCTTCTCCTTTCTATGTCCCCCCAAGAATCAAATATGATATAATAGACCCAATGCTATTTAAAGGAGCCCGATCGTTGTCTAAAACTTGCCTGATCCTTGACTGTTTTTCTTTAGTATACCGTTCTTTTTTCGGATTACCAACAACTATTAAGAGGCAAGATGGGCAAGCCATCAATGCCGTCCTTGGCTTTTACAATACCGTTACGGGACTCATGGAACAGTTCCGTCCAGATTACTTATTTGTGGCGTCGGATCATCCGAGCCCCACCTTTCGCCATGGGCTTTACCCTGACTATAAAGGTCAAAGGCCCCCCATGCCAGAAGAATTGAAGAGTCAAATCCCCCTCATCGAGGATATCGTACACTGTCTAGGAGCTCCCCTCGTGAAGCTCGAAGGATACGAAGCCGATGATGTCATCGGCACCATCTCTAAGCACGCGCCCAGTGATACCCATTGCTTCATCGTCACCACCGATCATGATGCCCTGCAACTCGTTTCTGATAATGTGACGGTGATCTCGCCTAACAGTAAAGCAAACAAAGTTTTCACGCCCGAGCTCGTGACCCATGAAATGGGAGTGCCTCCCGAACGCGTTCCCGATCTTAAGGCTCTTATGGGCGATGCCAGCGATAACATCCCCGGGATTCCCCTGGTGGGGCCGAAGACGGCCAAGCGTTGGCTTGGCATCTATGATTCCCTAGACGGCGTGATCGAAAACGCACACCTTTTGCCGGGAAAGGCAGGAAGGAACCTGATGGAGGGCAAACAAGATGCCCTTCTCTACAGGCACCTGGCAACCATTGAGCAGAACGTGCCGACCTTCTGTTGCTGGAGGGCAGGGCGTCTGGCCTTTGATGAAAGGCAAGTCCGCCAGACCCTTGATTTCATGGGAATCAGAGCTTCCATCCCTCAAGTTTGTTAGCGGAGTCTGACTAAGTCTTCAATGGAAGATACAATCACTAATTGCAGTTGTGCTCGCGGCTTTTTAGCTTCCTCTAAGGCCGCTTTTTGTTGTTCATTCAGTGGTTTGCCTGGTGATTCTATGGCGTCTAAAGCAATGGTGGCCACCCTCGAGAGGTCAAGGGAGAGGGTGCTCACTTCACGAAGAATGGGCGAACGGTTTATGATGGAAACTAGCGCTACGTGATTGTCTGCCCACAAGCGTAACCTTGCTTCGAGCTGAGTCCGAATCTTCCTCTCTTTTTGGTACAGAGCGACCAAGTTTCGAAACTCCCTAGCACCTCGGGCATCGGGTCTCGCAGCGTCCACCGCCCGGGTTAAGGGCGAAACCGCAGTGTGCAGACGCTGCGTTACCCGTTCATAACCTTGTACAGGTTCACACAGATCGAGGAGATTCTGGAGGGGCGTTATATCAGCACCACCACAGAGCCTTCGTAGCATCTGGGGATAGTTTTTTTCATGGGTAAGACCAAGCTCTTCAAGGGCCAGACTGATCACATCGAGCCGCTCGTGGAGGTTTTCTACTGTGCAGTCTTCGCGACGCGACCACAGCCGTTCACTAATGGCAGCCGTCCTAGGCCATATTCTAGAGTCGATGGTTTCAGGGCTCACCACCTCGCTCCACATGGTGGCTTCTCCACCCAAGATATACTTGCTTTCCTCCTCGGTTAACTCCAGATCCGCCGGCAAAGGATCGTTCATATAATGATATTCGGCCGGTTGACAGAGGTCAATATAGTAACCGTTGGAAAGAATAGTCTTATGCCCTTGTTTGGCTCCTTGAATGAGACTATCTCTCCCGCTCCAAGATTGGATCACTGCTGTAGACGGGAGAGCGGGAGTGAGAATTTCATCCCACCCGATCATCTTTTTGCCCAGTTTTGTTAAGATGTCTAACAGCTTCTTGTTAAAGTGACACTGGAGATCTAAGACCGTTTTGAAGTCGTGTTTTTCCATAAACTGTGTTATCTCAGGGTTGGCGAGCCATTGTTCACCATTGTTCTCATCTCCCCCAATGTGGATGTATTCGTCGGGGAAAAGGGTTGCCATTTCGGAAAAGAACTTCTCTAAGAAAAGGTACGTTGACTCCTTTACGGGGTCTAAGACCGTATCCAAAACGCCAATATTTATCTCTCGAGAGAAGGGGCCCGGTGCACTGGCCAGCTCAGGATATCCTATGGCCCAACTTGCAGCATGCCCGGGAACATCGAACTCAGGAATAACTCGAATGCCACGATCAGCAGCGTAAGCCACAATCTCCCGAATCTGTTCCTGCGTATAATACTCCCCATTTGATCCCATCTCATGGAGGCGAGGAAACACCATGCTTTCGACGCGAAACCCCTGATCGTCTGTTAAATGCCAGTGAAATACATTTAGCTTCACTGCTGCCATTCCATCTAGGTTGCGCTTTAGAACATCCATAGGCTGAAAACGCCTAGCAGAGTCAATCATCAACCCACGCCACGGAAAGCGAGGCTCATCGCCTATCTCGACCGCGGGAATGAAGTAGCCCTCTTGATCGGCACTCACCAGTTGAAGCAGGGTTTCTAAACCCCTCAGTATACCTAGGTCGGTTTCTGCACTGAGCACCGCCTGGTGAGGTGTAACATCAAGGGTATAGCTCTCATTTTCATGAAGGGAAAGCTCCCCTACACGCTCGTATCTTAACACTAAAGAGCTTTCTGAAGATCCACCTAATTCTAGAAACAGTCCTGTTTTATCAGCCAGGCGTTTTTGAAAACGCAAGGCTGCCTTGGCTACCCTGTCCCCTGTCCCACCCTCAATTCGAAAGGAGAAACCGGCAGCAATCTTTAAACTACCGGGTTTTAGATTCACGCTAACTGGTTTTGGCAGCAAAACATTAAAGTGCAATGGTCTTAACACCCTTTTCAACTCCTTCAGGATTTCTGACGGTGATGTTATACGCGCACCACGCCACTTTCATGTCACTTGGGATTCACCCAAGTGAGTTGGGATGCAAGGAACCACAATTAGCTCGTCAAAGGCGAGACGAATACCCAAGATCCCTTCCTATCACAAACTGGCCGTAGGAATAAGGCTCAGCCTGCCTGATTTCGATCTGGTCATGCTAATTGTAAGGTAGAAGAGCGTCCTAGAGCTTCATAGCACACCTGTGCGTTGCGATAGAATTTCCGTGGTCTTGTCCAAGACTTCTTGAGAGCGGTGCAGATCGACGAGGGCTACTGCCATAAATAACGTATCAATAGTGGTAAGTTGTGCAATTCTTGATGAAATCCCACCCTTGCTAAAGAGATTCCCTTGTGTGCAGGTTAACAAGACTAGATCAGCTTCCTTAGCCAGACTCGATGCAGAGTGGTTCGTAATGGCAATGGTCACTGCACCGCACTCTCCGGCGGTACGCACCGCTTCTACGATTTCCCTAGTTTCACCTGAACGAGATAGTCCAATCACCACATCACCCGGCTGCAAAAGCACAGCACGGGTAATCTGCATATGGGTATCCACAAAGGCACTAGCCCTGCGCCCGATACGAGAAAACTTCTGCTCCCCATCGAAAGCCGCAATACTTGAAGCCCCAAGACCATAAAAGTGAATCTCTCTGGCCTGAGCTAGAGCTTTCACCGCGAGGCCTAAAGCGTCCGCGTCTAATACTTGGATCGTATCTTGAAGAGCACTAATATTGGAGCGGAAGACTTTTTCCTTAATAGTGCAGATGTCATCACCAGGTTCTACTTCGCCCTCTATAACGCTCCGCTTTACGACTACATCCTGGGCCAAAAGAATCTTAAATTCCTGAAAACCTTTATACCCTAGACGCTTGCAGAATTTGACCACAGTCGCGTCGCTGACTTTGGCCTCTTTGGCCAATTCTGTTATGGATAAATGCACCACATGATTAGGGCGCCTCAACACTTCATCAGCAACCCGTCGTTCCGCAGGTTTAAGGACTGGATAAATACTCTTGATATGTAGTAGGGTATTGACTCTTTGATTCAAAACACTCTACCTCCTTAGACTCGTACTCTAATAAAGGCAACCATGCTCATTGCTTACGCCCCCTGTCTATACGTTTCTTAAGAATTCATGTTATTGAGTAATTCGCAATCCAACTACAGTATCCTTCCTAATCATTCCATTCTAGTATAGGCTACTCTCTCAACCCTGAGGGCCAATTGGTTCACCCGCACCCTATCATACCAGAAAAAACACTAGCACTAGGGCTCTGTGATCTTTGCAGTGAACGAAAGATGGGCCCTAGGGGCCCACCTACAATACACGAGAAACTCGGTCTTGACCTATGAACTCCATCACACCACGAAAGACGGTAAACAGCGGCAGTTTAAGCTACAGCCACTATCTCGATGGCTCCCTGCAGTGTTTGGGGTTCAAGATTGCCCTTTAGAGCGCAGTGTCCGCCAGATGCTCTAGTTCGCTGAGGAGCTCCTCAAAGACGGCCATGGCCTGTACGATGGGCTCTGGCTTGCTCATATCCACACCAGCTTTCCTTAGCAGGTTAATCGGATAATCGGAACCACCACCACCGAGGAATTCTAGGTAACGCTGGACCGCAAGTTCCCCTTTCTCCAAAATCTGTCTTGAAAGGGAGATGGCAGCGGAGAAGCCAGTGGCATACTTGTAAACGTAGAAAGAACGATAAAAATGGGGAATTCTAGCCCATTCCATAGCGATTTGCTCGTCCACCACAATATCGTCTCCGAAGTACTTTTTGTTCAGATCATAGTAAATCTCTGAGAGCTTGTCACTGGTGAGCGATTCCCCTTCACCCATTTTGCCATGGACGATCATCTCAAATTCTGCAAACATGGTTTGTCTAAAAACAGTGCCCCTAAACTGTTCAAGGAAGTGATTTATGAGATACGCTCGCTTTTTGGGTTCTTGAGTCTTCGCCAAAAGATTGTTCATGAGTAAAGCCTCATTGAGCGTAGAGGCCACTTCAGCCACAAAAATGGTGTAGCCAGCATTCACAAACTCTTGGTTTTGACAAGAATAGAAGGTGTGCATAGCGTGACCGAGTTCATGGGCCAAGGTAAAGACATCACTCAGGGTTTCATTGTAGTTCATCAGTACGTAGGGGTGCACTCCGTAGGTTCCCCACGAGTAGGCACCACTGGTCTTACCACGGTTTTCTAACCAGTCAATCCAGCCCTCCGTGAAACTAGCACTCATATCCCTAAGGTACTGTTCTCCTAGGCGGTGTAAGCCGGTCCGAACCATGTCCACTGCCTCTTCGCGAGGAATCTTCAGATCCTCATCAGCAACCATGGGCACATACAGATCGTACATGTGCAACTCGTCTACTCCTAGGAGCTTCTTGCGGAGACGCACATAACGATGTAACAAAGGTAAGTGGTGGTGAATGGACTCCACTAAATTGGTGTAAACTTCAGGATCCACATTGTCTTCGTACAAAGCTGCCTCTAGAGACGAGTTGTATTTGCGAGCCCTAGAGAAAAAGAGTTCCTTTTTCATGGAAGCCACAAAGGTGGTTGCCAGAGTATTTTTCCACGACGTATAGGTTTCATAGAGTGCCTCGAATGCACCTTGTCGGACCTCACGCTTCTGCGACTCGAGGAGCTGACCATAGCGACCATGTGTTAATTCCACCATTTCCCCGTCATCATTTTTAACTTCGGGAAACTTCAAATCTGCGTTATTAAACATACGAAAGATGTTACTAGGTGCCTGCGCTATCTCTCCAGCTTCGGCCAAGAGCTGTTCTTGCTCAGCAGACAGGGTGTGGGCCTTCATGCGCAGAATGTTTTCCAAATGATGCTCATAAAGTTGAAGGCCAGAGACTTCTTTAATCCAACCTCGGACTGTGTCTGCATCTAGGCTTAGGATTTCAGGTACAAAAAACGACTGGGCTGCACCTAGTTCCACGGCCACAGCCATAGCTTGCCCGGCATAATCTTGGTACAAGGAATTTGCGTTATCCTCATCCTTTCTCATATACGAATAGGAGATAATATGGTCCAACATGAGGGAGATTTCATCCCTCTGCTTAAGAGCGTGGAGTAAGTTCTCCCCTGAGGTAAGTGTTCCCCGTAGATCAAGCATCCTTTGTTTACTAGCTTTCAGATCTTCTAAATCCTTTTCCCACTCTTTATCGCTTGCGTAAATATCCTCTAAGCGCCATTTTAAGTCGGAAGATACCTCGTCTCGTCGTTGAAGCTGTGCCATCCCGTCACTCCTTGCTTTTTAGTTATACCTGTATCTTTTCTACTTTTACCAAAACTCTCCTCTATAAAGAGGCAAAAACAGGATCAGGGCAGTTTGTGTGGAAATAGAGCATCGAGGTGAGGTTAAATGCGTAGGGAAGAGGTCTTTGCTCTAGATATTGGTACCCGCACAATTGCAGGGTTAATCATGGTATCTGCAGATGATGGGTTTGAGCTTAAAGAAGCCCGCCTGCACCAACAGTTGCCTGGTGCTATGGCCGACGGACAAATTCATCACATTGGCGCCGTTGCCCGCACCATCGCTAGAATTAAAGAAGAGCTAGAAGCGACTTGCGAACTTCCTCTCAAGAAAGCTGCGGTGGCCGCGGCCGGGCGGTCCTTGCTCACCGAGATAGGAAGAAGTAGCTTTGACCTTGTGCCTAGAGGGCGTTTAAGTGCGGACGAAGTGAGGGCCTTAGAGCTTGATGCTGTCCGTGATGCCGTAGAGAAACTCTCCTGCGACAAGACCAATGGCGTGATGCACAGCTACCTGTGCGTAGGATATAGTGTGATTCAGTATTATCTCGATGGTGAGCCCATCGGCTCTTTACAGGGCCATCAAGGTCGCGTGGCCCAGGCAGACGTTATTGCCACTTTTTTGCCGCGCATTGTCATCGATTCGCTGGGAACATCCCTAAATGAGGCTGGATTAGAGATGAAGACCCTCACCCTTGAACCTATTGCGGCCATGCACGTGGTGGTCCCACCGACTATGCAGATGCTCAACATTGCCCTAGTTGATGTGGGGGCCGGAACGTCGGACCTAGCCATCTCAGCAGAGGGCACAGTGAAAGGCTATGGAATGGTGGCCTACGCCGGAGATGCCATCACCAAAGGGCTCGCAGATCATTACTTGCTTGACTTCAAAGTTGCTGAACAGGTTAAGATAGAACTAGAGCCTGGACAAATCTCTGAATGCCAAGACGTTTTCGGTAACACTCTGCACCTGGCCTATGATGATGTACTGGCGGTAATACGGCCGCGGGTAGAACTCTTGGCAGAAAAAATCGCCGGGGAAGTAAAAAACCTCAATGGCGGTGCGCCTAAAGGAGCCATTTTGATTGGCGGAGGTAGCCAGGTCCCTGGATTTGCCGAACTTTTGGCGAAGCACCTGGAACTGCCAGAAAACCTTGTGCGCATCCGCAATCGCAGCAATTTGGAGATCGTCCACGGGTTCCCCCATTTTAACGGACCTGAAGTCATTACGCCCATCGGCATCGGCTGTACCCATCTCGATGGACGGGCTATGGAGCTCATCCATGTCACAGTCAATGGTCAGCATCTCCAATTCTTAAAACTAGCTTCATCCACAGTGGGAGAAGCCCTCTTGCATGCAGGCTTGGCTCCTTCGGAATTGGTGGGGCGACCTGGTTCCGCCTTCACAGTGGAACTCAATGGTCGGTACATTCCCCTCCCTGGAACTCTAGGCCAGCCAGCTGTAATTAAAAAAAATGGGGAACCGTGTGAACTTAGTGCACCCCTAATGGACGGAGACCATCTACAAGTGCATCAGGGTGAAGCGGGCGGCGAGCCCCACATCACTTTAGGAGAATTCGTCGACGAAAAGGCACACTTTTTCTCCATTACTCTCAATGGGACGCCCCTTGAGATCAAAGCCACGATCTTGGTCAACGGCTGCGAAGAGCCCATGGACTATATTTTGCAGGATCGCGACAGGATCACCCTAGAACCCCTCACCGATTTTAGAGATCTCTTTGGGCATCTAGGCATTCCCCTAGAACTAGAGGTTCCCTTCTCGTTCAATGGTGAAAGTAAAGTGGCCGTGGAACGTGCGGAGCTTCTTGTAGGGGGCACCAAAGTGTCATTTAAGACCCCCTTGCGCTCGGGTCTAGAAGCTAGGTACTTCCGTAAGCCTTATACACTGCGGGATTGTATCTCGATACCAGCGGAAGAAATGCCTCAGATCACAGTGAACGTCAACGGCGAAAATGTTCCGCTCACCCGCAAAGAACCCACACCACTAGTCAATGGGCAAGAGGTATCCTTTGACTATATAATAAGACCCCATGATCGCATCGAGTACAACCCGGGATCAACTGGGGTCCTTAGTTCATACATTGTCACAGATATCTTCCGTGATTATGAACCCGATGGGGCCTTCGTCAAAAAGGGCGGATACATCCTCGTCAACGGAAAGGCAGCTGGTTTCACCACCCCCATCAAACACGGTGATACTGTGGAATTTGTACCCTATGGCGCTGAAATCGCAAACTCTTGAATACCATAGGCATAAGGTGCTAAGTCATAGAGACCAAAACAAATCACAACCTGGGTGTCTTTGAGATAGAAGCCCTGGTCTTCGTTGAACTGATCTTGAGCGAATGTATCAATGAAAAAATGGTCCTGTTCTTCCTTGATTCTCGCATCAATGACCCCAGCAGCCCGCTCCAACTCAGCATCGGTGTTGAACAGCTCGCCAAAGCCAATAGGGTGCCCCGAGGTGAGATCTACGTTAATGTAGTCATAGTACGTCATGCCATGGGCTCCGCCTGTGTAGGTATAGTTCAAAACGGCGATACTTAAAAGACCGCCTTGATTTAGTTTTACCTCGAAATCCACGATCCCTTCATAAGGAAACGGACGGTATTCGGACTCGGCACCGAGACTCCAGGCTTCCTGCGCTGACTCCTTCAATTCGGTCACATAAGCATCTAGACGATCGCGCAGGTTTTGATTGAAGTCTGCTTCCCACAGAGAATCCGCTACCCCAGCCAACTGGGGAATTCTAGCGGTGATCTCTAGTTCTGGCCCCCTATACTCATAGACATATTCATGGACCAAGGTGGGATTAGGAAAACCCTCAGCCATCCGCTGCCAATAAGAATTCACTATCTCTGCTTGTACCATGGCGCTTGCGATGAGTAGAATAACTAACACAGACACAGCACTAGCCATCCGCCATCTTCTCATTACGAACACCCTTTCATTTGGTCGCCAGAGCATGACGCGAGGCGGCTATACTGATCTATCCCCTGTTCATCCTTACTCAAATCTGATCTCTGCTGTATCTGATGTGGGGTTCTTCCCTGTAATAGTAACGGTCAGTTTGTAGACCTTGTCTTTCCAATTTTCGTTGTAATACTCGCTAAATTGCTCCTTCAAACGTTCATGATAGTTCTCATCATCAATGGGGATATCTAAATCCAGATCCACATCAAAATCAAAAAGTTCTTTTAGTGAGATATCCGGTACCTCTTCCTCGCGTGGTATACCAGGCACTATAGGTATTTTTGTGTCAATGTCGACCAGCTTCTCAAAGATAGCTTCATCGTCGTCATCGAAGACTACCGCCTTAACCCCTTCGATCGTATAGCCGGTACTAAAACCTGAAGTCCTTAGGTTTTATTTGATACCCGTGATGACAAAATCATTATCGAGTAATTTCTCGGCAGTTAGTTTGATGGGATTCGGCTCGATCCCCACATTCACCTTCGGAGTCAAACAACCTGTCAAAAGCACTGCAACTAAAACTAAGCTAATCAGCACACTGAATCTCTTCACCATGGCAACCTCCCTATTTTGGATATTATTCTTATTCCCTTCCATTTACCATTCGCCTGCTACCCCTGTGAATTTTTCTGTCAAAAAACAGGAACCGGACACCAAGAGGCGAATTGTTTGAGCTGTACGTTTCCGTCAGAAAGGGCGATACATGTGGCATTACTACTTGGAGCATTAATCTTGGGGTTTGCAGTGGCACGTCTGAACTTGCTTCCTAACACGTGGAGCAAACGAGTGGGCGTCGTCGGTCATCTCGCCCTTGTTTTGCTCCTCTTCTCCATGGGTTTCTCTCTAGGGGCTAATTCTGAGCTCACCAGTGCTCTACCTAGTCTAGGTCTGAAAGCCCTTGTTCTTAGCCTAAGCACCATTCTGGGCAGCGTTTTTCTGGTGTGGTTCGTTACTCGAGTCAGGAGGCCTGCGAAATGACCTTGAGAATCCTTGGCAGCTTGGCACTTGGTGTTGTAACAGGTCTATTTTTTTTACCAGAGGGTATCGCAAACATGATCGGACCTCTCACCGATTACTCTCTAGCCATCCTACTCTTCGCGGTAGGCTTTGATCTCGGCCAAGATGCCGACCTGCGGCAAAAAATCAAGGACCTGCCCAAGATGAACTTGGCGGTCCCATTCATGATTGCCATAGGTTCGCTGGCAGGAGCCGTTTTAGGAGGTCTTGTAGTTCGCCTTCCTGTAGGAGATGCGGCCTTAGTAGGCGCAGGTTTTGGTTGGTACTCCCTTTCGGCCGTAATCATTACCCAGACCTATGATGTGACCCTGGGGGCCTTAGCCCTCTTAACGAACGTCTTTCGTGAGGTTTTTGCCTTCCTCTTGATTCCCCTCGTCGCCAAAAGAGTGGGGCATCTCCCTGCCATAGCTCCCGGCGGTGCTACCACGATGGACGTTACACTACCCATCATCGCAGCCAATACTGATGCCCAGACTACCTTAGTCGCGTTTTACTCAGGAACAGTCCTCTCAATCCTTGTTCCCATCTGTGTCCCCTTCATCATTGAGCTACTCCAGCATTTCCTTTAGTCAAGGGGTTCTAAGGGAGCTACCCAATCACCAGAAAGTGGCTTCGATAAGCTCAAGATTGGCGCCGCCCACCGCACGGCGTTCTTGATCACTTGTTGCACCTCTTTTTGATAATAAATGGGGTGTGTTTCATGACCAGGTGCAAAATAGAAGACTTTGCCGCGACCGCGATTATAGCAACAACCACTTCGAAATACTTCTCCACCGGCATACCAACTGATGAAAACCAGGGTATCAGGTTCTGGTATATCAAAGCGCTCTCCATACATTTCGGTCTGGGGGATCTCAAAGTAATGGTCTAGACCCTCAGCGATAGGATGTCCCTGCTCAATCACCCAAACTCGTTCCTTTTCTCCCGCTTCACGCCAGCGCAAACTGCATGTGGTTCCCATGAGCTTTCGGAAAATCTTCGAAAAGTGGGCCGAATGCAAGACAATGAGACCCATTCCCTCCAAAACTCTCTGGTGCACCCTTTCCGCGACAGTATCTTCCACTTGGTCGTGGGCTTTATGTCCCCACCAGATCAGGACATCTGTCTGCCGAAGAACATCCTCCGTCAAACCGTGTTCCTCCTGGCGAAGTGTGGCATAACGAACCTCAATATCGGCTTCTTTCCCCAAGAATTCGCCAAGGGCACCGTGAATCCCCTGGGGATAAATGGAGCCGATAGAAGGATCTTCTAATTCATGGAGATACTCGTTCCACACTGTGACTCGAATCCGTTCACTCACAGCAATCACCCTTTTCTAAAGAGAATCGCGTGTTTCTTTGTGCCAGTAGCCAAGGAATCAACTCCGGTTCTGCATAGGCCCGGTTCCAGGAATTATGGCCTATTCCCGAATATCTTGTAAAACGAACCGGTGCATTTAAGTTCTGTAACACCTCAACGAGCTGCTCCGACTGCTTCACTGGAACAACTTGATCATCGTCACCATGAAATACCCAAATGGGCACATCCTTTAGTAAGGCGACTTTTTCCGGGAAACCCATGAGGGGCATGGCTCCTCCGCAAATAGGTACAAGAGCGGCAAAAGCATGAGGATGGCGAGCTGCCCAGTGCCATGTTCCATACGCCCCCATACTCAATCCCGTTACATAGATTTGCCGCCTCTCCACTGGGTAGTCGGCGATGATCTCTTCGAGAAGACAATCCAGCTCATCAAGACTGCGATCCCAGGTACAATCATTAGGACACTGGGGAGCCACTATGATAAAAGGAAACTCCCTGCCATCCAGTACTTGCTGCACGAGTCCGTGTCTTCCCACGAGCGTCAAATCATTCCCCCGCTCACCCGCACCATGCAGAAAAATGACCACAGGCCACTTTGTTGACTGCTCCTTTTCAAAGTCTCGAGGTAAGTATAAGAAGTAAGGCACCTGCACACGCTTGGTAATCGTTTTGTCAACAACCTTGGAGATCAGACCCAAACCGCATCACCCTTTTCTGCCTAGTTAAACAAGTTGGTGATCACTTCTTGCTCAAACCCCGATCTCCTTGTTAACACAGAAGAAAGATAGGCGCCTTTCGCGGGAGCTAGAGGTACATCTACAATTCTACACTGGGGGAAGAGCAGACTAAGCAGGTGGTGTACCCGAGTTCGAATCGTCTGCGACCCCAGTAGAATTTGTCCATACAAGCCTATGACAGGCTCTAAACCACGAAAGTGCGCGGACATACTAGTTACCATCTGCACAAGATCGTAGGCAAGTTCGTAAGCTACCTCAAGGGCTAGCGAACTTCCCTGACTAACACGCTGATCGAGGATGTCAGTGAAAACACCCAACCCTTTACCAAGTGCAATCTGAGACTTCAGGTATAAGAGGTCTTCGACGCATTGGTTGCGGTCAACCCCAGCTACCTCTTGCAGTTTGCTATTCAAACGCATGATAGGATTCCACATTAGTGCTTCTTGCCTCGTTTGCAACTGCCTACCCGTAGAATCTTCAAAAACGGCTAGACCCGAATGGCCTCCCACCAGAAACAATCGATCCTCGCCGCCATGCATGCCCAAAAGCGAGCTTGTGGCAAAGTCTTCGACCATAACATCGGTACCTTCCAAAAAGCCCGACACCAAGTCAGGCATTTTCCATTCCGTAACTGCAAAGTCCGCTTTGTAGGTAAAGCAGGCTCCCGCTAAACTGGCCCGACGATCCCAACCCACTGTCTGATGGACTAGATCCATTAGATTAGCCCTAGCTTGTTCCAATCCCCAGTAATGGTAGTTTACTGAACCTCCGACACTAGTGGCAATAACCTTACCCGAAGGATCACCCACAACAACCGACGCAAAAAGGTCATTGTCCGCTATCCCCAAGAAAAACTTCCTTTCCATACGTAGCGCCCAAGTAGTCGTACTTGACTATACATCAACTATAACTAAAATTCTGTCTATTTTGCCCAGCGATGAAGAAGACTACTCAAGGCCCCCTTCCCCCCCTTTTTAGATTGTACAATCTTTCAAATTATACCACAGATGTCAAAATAAACCTAGATCTGTACAGAATTTTGTCGACATATTATGATTTTATTAGGAATCATCCTTTGTCTCAGCACCCACGTCCACTTGGTGCAAGAGTTCACCTATAAGGCTGGATGCAGTAACGCCGCAAAAGTGAACCCAGATGGGAGTGCGCCATTTCAGGTAGGACGTGGCATAAGGCGTCTACAAGCACAAGGGCCACAGCCAGAATGGAACCGCAAAAGGAGGGAAAAGTAAGCCCATATACTGGAACCTGAAGCGACTACAGTAAAACTAAAGAAGGTCACTACAGCAGGCAACAGTTGCTTCATTCTCATTACTCGTTCTTTGGAATGGGGTTTGTTTACCTGTCGAGCAAGGAGGCTGCGATCACCGGGAAATAGATAATATTCTCCATGAGAGCGCTCCACCACAAACTCTTCATGCCGTGTTTGCCAAATCCTGTTGATTTTCAAGATGAGTTAGGTATACTGAGGACAACCTCATGTAACGACACCAAAGGAATGATGATTATGAATTGGGAACTAATCTTGCTACCCATTGTAGCAGCTATCATTGGTTGGGGAACTAATGTTATCGCCATTCGCATGCTGTTCTGGCCCAGAGAACCCATCCGCATCCTTGGTTTCGAATTCTTAGGCGTGCTGCCCAAACGAAAACCCGATATAGCCCAAAGCATTGGCGAGGTACTCAATGACGATCTACTACCCACAGAAGAGCTCATTGATGCAGTGAACACAAAAGAAACCCGGGAGAGGGTCTCCCACATCATCACCAATAATTTGTCGGCCAAAATCCAGCGTTTCTTGCCCCGTTTCATCATGGAACATGCAGAAGACAAGATTCGGCACCATCTAGACGATTTAGTGAGCGCGGAGATTGAAGACCTGTTTGCTCAATTAGGCGACAGCGTTAGCCAGGAACTAAAAGACAAGAAGCTCCTGGGAAATCTAGTAGAATCGAAAATAAACTCCTTCGACCTTGTTCATCTGGAAAAGCTCGTGCTCAAAGTGGCTAAGAACGAGCTCCGATATATTGAGTGGTTCGGAGCTATCGTGGGTCTAGTTATCGGGCTGATCCAAGTTCTCTTCGTGGTAGTTCTCTAAAAAAGAAACCCCCGAAAGCGGGGGCAGAAGACTCTATTTCTTGATGAAAATCTGGGTAATGTGATAGCTTGTCCCCTGTTTAACAATGCCTACACCTATGTGGGTATAACCGGAATGTAGGATGTTGGCCCTGTGGCCAGCACTATTCATGAACAGAGGATGAGCTCTGGAGACACTACCGGTGCGTGCGATGTTTTCTCCGGCACGAGAATAACTTATGCCTGCGTTATCCAACATGTTATAAACAGTGCCCAGTGTGGGGGATACATGGGAAAAGTAGTTGTTTGCCGCCATGTCATGGCTCTTTTTCTTCGCCAATGCCACTAGATCATAATCAATCTTGAGTGCCTGTTGGCCGTTTTTGGCCCGTTCCTGATTCACCTGGTTGATCAGGTTTTGTTCGTCACTGGTAAGGGATGGATTAGGCAAGGGAACTTTGCTGCCGGGATTGCTAGGTTGCGTCGGAAGTATGGGACTTCCTGGATTTGGATTTGGATTTGGGTTTGGGTTTGGTTCCGGATCCGGTTGCGGACTCGGACTTGGCCAGCTTGGTTCACTCCAAGACGGAGGCTGAATATTGGGTACAGTCGGTGCCCACCATCCCCAGGACGCCTCTGCTAGAGGAGCTACAAATAGAAGACAGACTAGAGCAAACAAAAGAATTCGTTTCAAGCTGATTTCCTCCTAGAAAAAATTTGCTAGGTCCTATTATAACAGGAATAGAAATCAGCTCGAAATGTAAATTCTGGCATTGTCACAGGCTAACTCTTATTTCTGCGCACTTCCTGAATGATCTTTTGTGGGGAAAAACTTCCCCTAAAAATAACTTCGTCGTCGACGATCACAAGCGGTAAGGGCCTTTCTGTCCTCCAATGGCGTCCAAGAGCTTCTCGACTCGTAACCTCAAGAAAACGAACCTTGTATTCAGGACCAAGACCCCTTTTTACAGCATGTTTAAGGTACATAACAGCCTCTCCCAGAGGCAGATTTTTCCTTCAACCCCCGCAAGACGACAGGATCGAATTAGCCGTTCCATATATGATTATGTCCACATCTAGCCCTCCCATTGCTGGTATTGGACTAGTATATGCGTTACCCCCTCCCAAGGACCCTCTGCCACAGGCTACGCTCCTTGTTTTTTCCCACCTCCTCCAAGTCTCGCAGACGGTTTTTCGTCCGTGTGATCCCCTGCTCCACTTGGGCGAAATTCTCCTCCCAGAGTTTTTTGCTTTGCTCATGGCTGTGCTGCAAACTGAGTATACGCCGTTCTAGACGTTCTACACGTGTCAGAAGAGGATTTAGATCAAGAGGCTCTGGTAACCTAAACTCTCTTTTCCAATGTGCCATTTCTTCCCTCACCTTTTCCCACTCCTGCAGAGTGCGAAAAGCCTGTTCCACAAAGGCTGCCTGTAATTTCGCTTCTTCACTCTCCCTCTTTGTTTGCGCCCTTTCCTGCGGTGTAGGTTCAAGTTCGGGTGTCGGTTCTGGCACAGGTTCTGGATCTGGTATGGACTCTACTGCGGGCTCCACCAGAGCTGTCTGCGGTATCACCTTGGGCTCAGGTGTTACTTCCCTTACATCTTCCTTTTCTTCATAGACAGCGATCGTGTGCATTCCCTCCACCATCCATACGTAATCAAAGTCCTCTCGCTGGAGCGCCTTGCGATCGGACCAGTGGTCGAAATGCGCCGCGTAGAACCCACTTTCTTCGCCCCACAGAACCTTCCATTGATCATTTTCGAAAGAGTAGCCCACATTCGATACATGCCCCTTACCCGAGGAGACGCGCGTAATGGGAGACCAGTGTTCTTCCTTGTGACGAACGCGTAGAATCGTCTTTTCCTTCTCTTCCTGCCAGAAAAGATAAAGGCGCTCTTTGGTTGGTATAAACTGCGGATTACTGCATCGCTCCTCTGAAAAAACCACCGCTCCACTCCACAGACGATGTTCTAGGTTGTATACTCGGTAAAGCAGGTGTTGATGGCTATGCCCACAGTACACTAAATGCACATAGCCATCACTATTCCAGCTGGCACTGAGGCTTGATCGCTCTGCGAAAACATTGATAGACACAGTCTGGGCAATACCCCACTGGTCACTGAAGGTCAGGTGCCTTAATTGGGCGCCATGTCCCACAGACTGTTTAGCGAAGTAGAAAAGGTGACTGTTTCCAAGGCCGTCGTTAATCAGACGACCCCCTCCCCCATAGAGCTGGTCAAATTCAATGCGTTCACTCCGCAAATCCTCTGTGCCACTAAAGTACCAAGCGTAGGTTTTGTCTAAAAAACCCACAATGCGTACTGCCTCACCGTTCACCACTACCGCAACATCAGCCACATTCTCCTGTAACACCCTTGCCTTTCCCTGCATAGAGTGGATTACCAAGGAACCATCGCGCAGCTCAACACAACTGAATTTTGGATGCCTGATCTTTATTAACAAAGCCACACCTCCCCACAACTAAGATATGCAGGAGCCTGGACCCTCAGACATTTTCTTGTGAGCCACGCACCCCATTTCATAGTTAGCATAGTATGGTTTAGAGAAAGGAGGATTAAGTATGAATTGTGATTATGAGCCCGATTTCCAGCGGGAGGTAATTTATGTCAATAAGGTCTACAACGAATGCTCCATTATTGACTGCCCTACCTATCGGATTCCCATTCCTCCCACCTTCCCGTTAGCAGTTAACATCGTTGATTGCGCCATCACCGACATTGTTGCCGAAGGGGTCATCGTGGGAAACAACGAGATCGACATCGTTGTCAACTTTGTCATGAACGTGGAGTATGACAGCAATGGAACGAGCCAGTTTATCCAACAGAGCGCCCAATACCGCCGTCGCGGGGTCCGTTTGGAGGGTGCTGTCCCTGGGATGAATGTGGTGATTCTACCCCTGGTCCGTTGCTTATCTTGCAGGGCTGTTGATGGAGGTACAGTCATTGAGTGCGATGTGGGTATCTACCTAGTTTTGAAGGCCGTCGCCCTGGTTCAATTGGAGGTCCTGGGTCGTTTTGCTCCCGAACCACCAGAGTGTGAGCAGGTGTCTCCCATTGGTTGCCCAGAATGGTTCGAGCTGGCGGAGTCTGGTGCGTTCTGGCCTCCATTTCCACCGCAGCCACAAAGAGAGCATCGGTAAGGAAAGCCCAAGTCCAGCGCTTCGCTGGATTTGGCTTTTGCAGAAGTGGGGACAACCATAGAAAGGACGGTCACTCTTGCGAATTATCATTACCACTCGCTTCTACAAAAATGGTCAAACAACCCACGTAACGGATCTTTGCGCAGAGCTGATGCGACAGGGACATCAAGTCCTTTTGATCATGAACCAGCTCCATGATCCTGAGTATGCGCGCTGGTTGAGACAGACAAAGATTCCCTATGTAACCGCCTCCGATCCCCGTAAGCTCACAAAATGTGTCGAAAGATGGCTCCCTGCCTCGCACATCATCCATAACCATTCATCCCATACCCTCTCCACTGCAGAAGCTTTGAGTAGTCTTTTGAAAATCCCAAGTATTACCACTGTACATTACCTGGGCTTCGGATCCGCCAGCGTCTTGGAGCGGCAAGATGCAGTGATCGTGATCAGTCGCGAGATGCAGAAGGCCTTCGAGCACCTTACGATTCCCACCTATATGGTGGAAAACGGGGTGCCCTTACCACCGCAGCACCAGCCCATGAAGCCCTGGCGCCGGAACGCCCTTTTTCTAGCCCAAGCAACGCCAGAAAAGGAGAAGAACTTCCGAAGTATGACCGAAAGCCTTTTGGCATGGGGATGGAACATCAGTAGCGCTGGCAACTGGCGTCATGAAGGCATAACGTCTCATGGCTGGATGAATGAGGTAGGGACCTTGCTCAAACAGACTAACTTGGTGATTGGTACCGGTAGAGCGGTGCGGGAGGCAATGGCTTGGGGTACTCCCGCCTGGGTTTTAGGGACCTATTGTGATGGATTGATCACTCCAGAGAATATAACTCAGCTCGAAGAAACAAATTTCAGCGGTCGTTTCAGCAAGAGACTATTCTCTCCAAATGAGGCCGCTTTACATCTTAAAGAACCATCTTCAAGGGATCTACAAGCCTTAGGTACCTTCGGAAGAAAATATGCTCAAGAGCACTACAGTATCCAGAGCATGGTGGAGAAAATCCTTGCGATTTATGGGAAATGCCTTTTGAAATGTTCTGGAGAAAAGCAAACGTAGACAGGAATACCACGGGAAATGTCTAAATAACAGGGAGAGGGAGGAGGAATTCTCATGAAACTTGTGATTACAGTGGTTGAAGACAACGACGTTGCTTTTCTGATGGAAGCGCTGATAGATAACGGATTTCAAGCCACTAGGCTAGCCAGTACGGGAGGTTTTTTGCTGCAGGGGAATACAACGCTGTTAATTGGCGTTCAGGATGCTCAAGTAGAGTCCGTCATCAGTGTCATCCGAGCCACATGTGCACCGCGCAAGAAAATTATTCCTCAAATAACACCCGAACTACCGACTGCGATTGGCGTCCCTGTTGAGATTGAAGCCGGCGGTGCCATCGTGTTTGTGATTGATGTAGATCAATTTTGGAAGCTATAGGCCAAGGAACCAGAAAAATAGAACAAGACTATTAACGGTAGCATGAGCTATGATTGGGACAAAGACGTTCTCAGAACGTACAAAGAGGATGCCTAGAAGAATCCCTGCGATTAAGACAGGGATGAATTGAAGCACATAAAAGTGTAGGAGTGCAAAAACGAGTGCCGCAAGGAATATGGCTCTTTTGGTCCCCATGCGGTCCTTCCAAAGGTCCACAAGTAAGCCCCTGAAAAATAGTTCTTCGCCTATAGGTGCAACGAGAGTCAAAAGGAACACCATTCCGAAGAACGTAAGGGGCTTATTGCTTGCTAAAAGGGCCTCTACACCCGCCCGCTCAAACATAGTTAGGTTTTGGACCATGGCAGAGCCGAGCACCTCAAGGGCAACCCAAACACTGATAAGTCCCAGGACAGTGTTCACCACATAAAGACCTATTCCACTTATTAGACCGCCAGCAAGGGTTTTACCATCTGGACGATGAAATACTTCTTTACGAGCCCCCAGGGTGCCACCTACAATGAAAAGCAACTGCTGCCAGGCGAGCAAGGCAAGCCTGGTCCCTTCTGTTTGGGGGAGAAAACCTGCCACAAGGCCGGTGATCAGTACTGCTATTAGAACAAAGAAAACCCAAAACTCACCTGCATCTACTGAAATCACAGTCTCTACCCCCCTAGATGAAAGGAGCGCACCTGCGCCCCTGTTAACATCACCCTCTATACTCTACCTTACCGACAAATCCCTGTGTATTGTACACTCCGTAGGCCGGCGTGCGGGTCATGATCTCCCACCAATATCGATATGCTTCACCATGAAGTACATTCCAGTAAAAATTCATATCCGAATAGCCTATGGTGATCCCCTCCTTTATACCACTTGTACGCACGTACCGGAAGGTCTGCCATAGTCCTTTTTTCCTAAATTCTGTAATTCGGTGCCTCTTTGGTTATCTGAACATGGTGAGGATGGCTCTCTTGAGTTCCCGCGGCAGTGATTCTCACAAAACGACTGTTGGCATAGAGACTTTCCAGGTTAGGGGCTCCGCAGTAGCCCATTCCCGCTCTCAAGCCGCCGATGAGCTGAAATATGGCGTCGGTGAGAGATCCTTTGAAGGGCACTCGACCTTCGATACCTTCTGGAACCAGTTTGTTGGCATCGCTTTGAAAATACCGATCCTTACTCCCTGATTTCATCGCTCCTAGAGAGCCCATTCCCCGGTAAACTTTGTAGCTGCGCCCTTGATAAATCTCTGTCTCACCAGGGCTCTCTTCCGTTCCTGCCAAAAGGCTCCCTAGCATCACCGTCTGACCACCCGCGGCCAATGCCTTCACAATGTCTCCAGAATAGCGAACACCACCGTCGGCAATGATGGGGATTCCGTGCTGCGCTGCGACTTGTGCACAGTCCCATATGGCGCTGAGCTGAGGCACGCCAACACCTGCCACAACCCGGGTGGTACAGATCGATCCAGGACCAATACCAACTTTGACTCCATCGGCTCCAGCCTCAATGAGTGCCCCCGTTGCGGCACCCGTAGCCACGTTCCCAGCCACAATCTCAACATGCTGTCCATAGCGCTCTTTCAGCTCACGCACGGCATCAAGGACACCCCTCGAGTGTCCGTGGGCGGTGTCGATAACTAACGCATCCACCCCTGCATCCACCAAGGCCGTGCTGCGTTCGATGCGATCTGGTCCCACTCCCACCGCGGCCGCAACCACGAGACGCCCGCCTTCATCTTTGGCGGAGTCAGGATATTGCCTAGCTTTCTCGATATCTTTAATGGTAATTAGACCCTTCAACGTGTAATTGTCGTCAACTAGGGGAAGCTTCTCAATGCGATACTTGTGCAAGATAGATTTGGCTTGTTCTAGGGTTGTATTTACAGGTGCAGTGACCAAGTTTTCTTTGGTCATGACATTGCCAATAGGTTGATCCACATTCTCCTCAAAAACCAAGTCCCGATTCGTCAGAATACCCACCAACTTGCGATCCTTGTCCACGATGGGAACGCCAGATATCCTATAACGAGCCATTAAAGCCAAGGCATCACTTATCAAATGTTGGGGACTAAGATAAAAGGGATCAACAATCACTCCGCTTTCCGAACGTTTGACGCGATCGACTTCGCCGGCCTGTTCATAGACGGAGAGGTTTTTGTGGATTACTCCTATTCCGCCTTCTCTGGCCATGGCAATAGCCATGCGTGACTCGGTAACAGTATCCATGCCTGCACTTACTAGCGGTATGTTAAGACGGATCTTTTTAGTAAACCAAGTGGCTGTTTGTACGTCGGATGGCAAGACTTCTGAAGCCATGGGCATCAACAATACATCATCAAATGTTAGTCCCTCACGCCCAAATTTCTCTTGAAAATCCACTATGTGGCCCCCTCTGTGTTTAGAATACACCGTTCATTTTGTGGATATTTTATCATAACCGGAGTAAATAGCAACCAAAAGCGGGGAAAAAAGCAGGAAACCTGACAGCGGATTAGAATTAGCAACATGTGAGGAGTGAATTTAGGAGGTATTGACAGATGGATATTCGTAGAATTGCAGTACTAGGCGCAGGTCGGCTTGGTCGAGGTATTGCCGAGAACGCCGCCAGCAAAGGCTATGATGTAGTACTTTTTTCACAAGGAGCCGGAGGGAAAGATGCCCTCACGCGCATCGAGAAAGGTCTAGATCGCAAATTGGCCAAATGGGGCATCACCGAGTCCGAAAAAAGACTCATTTTGGGCCGCATTAGTTACACACAGGATCTCAAAGAATTGAACAAGGCGGACCTATTGGTTGAGGCGACCTTAGATCACCTGCACATTAAACGCGAATTATTGCGCACCGCCGATCAGCTGTGCCGCCCAGAAGTAGTCTTCGTTTCTGCCAGCGCCACCATGAGAATCTCTGATTTGGCCAGGGAAATAGACAGAAGTGATATGTTGGTTGGATTGCACTTTATCCCCCCTGTCACTCAAGTGTCTGTGGCAGAACTCGTGCGGGGTGAACGCACTTCCGAGGAGGCGGTAGAGACTGCTAAAGCTTTCGCGGCTCGACTCGGAAAGCAAGCGGTGGAAATTGAAGAAAGCCAGGGCTTAGTCAATCCCCGCGCCTTAGTGGTAATGATCAATGAAGCCGCTTACATGGTGGATGAAGGAGTCTGCGAGGCACAGGATGCCGAACTTATCCTCAAAAAAAGCTGGGGCATGAAGCAAGGTCCTCTGGAAATGGCTGACCGTCTTGGCTTAGACTTAGTCCTCAATTGGATGGAACAACTGCAGCTCGTGTTTGGTCCCCGTTACGCACCCTGTCCCATCCTCCGACGTTATGTCCGCGAAGGACGGCTCGGCGTCAAGACCAAGCTAGGCTTTCTTGCTTATACCGAAGATGATTCCGTCTTAACTGAAGACGAAGGCGACAAGGAGGATTAAATATGAATATTTTTGTACTGAACTGCGGTTCCTCTTCCGTAAAATACAAATTGTATGCGATGGAAAATGAACAAGTCTTGGCGGAAGGACGAGTGGAACGTATTGGGCAAGAGAACGCCATAATCACTCACCAATCTACAGGAAAAGAGAAGATCTCCAAGACCATGCCAATTCTGGAGCACACCGTAGCCATTCAAGAGAGCTTGAACTTGTTAACACATGCTGAACACGGAGTTATCAAGAGCGTTAATGAAATTGATGCCATTGGTCACCGTGTGGTTCATGGTGGCGAATCGTTTTCCGATTCTGTACTGATCAATGAGCGTACCAAGGAGATTTTGGATTCCCTAGCGGAGCTTGCTCCCCTACATAATCCAGCCAACGTCACGGGAATACGGGCCGCTGAGAAAATTATGCCGAAGAAGCCACAGGTGGCCGTCTTTGATACAGCATTTCATTCGACAATTCCGCCCCATGCCCACCTTTATGCCATTCCCTACAGCGTTTACCAGAGGTACAAGGTGAGACGCTATGGGTTCCATGGAACCAGTCATAAGTACGTGTCGCAGCGTGCATCTGAGATGATGGGCCGCGACATTGCAGATCTAAAAATCATCTCTTGCCACCTAGGCAATGGCGCCAGCATTGCAGCGATCGACGGAGGCAAGTCCGTTGATACCTCCATGGGCTTCACCCCCCTAGAGGGTTTGATGATGGGTACCCGGAGCGGAGATATTGATCCAGGGGCCATCTTCTACATCATGAAGAAGGAAGGCCTGTCTCTCCACGAGATCGACTCTATGCTCAACAAGCACTCAGGTCTGTTTGGCATTGCAGGAGTCAGCGATATGAGGGACATCGAAAAGGGTATCGAAGAGGATGACAGACTATGTAAAGTAGCCTTTGACATCTACGAGTACCGTATCCGCAAGTACATTGGTTCTTATGTGGCAGCCATGAATGGAGTCGATGCAATTGTGTTCACGGCAGGCATCGGTGAGAACACCCCGGCCATGCGCAGCAAACTGGTGTCCAACCTGCCTTATCTAGGGATTTCCATTGATGAGGACCAAAACAAAAAACGCGGCGAGGACGTGGAAATCTCCACGCCTGACTCTAAAGTCAAAGTCTTTGTAATACCTACTGATGAGGAAGTCGTCATCGCTAGAGATACAGCAAAAATCGTTTCATAAAAACGAGGTGCCGCAAGGCACCTCTTAACTTGTGAAGCGATGACTACCAATAGTTATCTTCGTAGTACGACCATGCATAAAACGATCCGATGACTGACGAGGATTGAAAAAAAACAGTGCGCCTCCTGTGGGATCATGTCCATACAAGGCTTCTAATGTTGCCTTGCGTGCGCTCTCGTTAGGAGTCATGTAAAAACTGCCATTTTGCACGGGCTGAAACGCATTTCTCTGAAACAATACGCCACGCAGTGTGTTGGGAAACTGCGAACTCAACAGTCGGTTGATAATCACGGCCGCAACTGCGACCTGCCCTATGTACGGTTCGCCTCGAGCTTCAGCATGTACCATCTGGGCCAACCATTCAACCTCCTGCGCTGTTAAGGTCACACCCGCGGGATAGTACTTGATGTGATCCAAAGGGACCACCAAACGTTGACCCACCCTGATCGCATCGGCCTCAAGACTATTGAGCCTCTGCAGATCCTCCACAGAAATGCCGTATGTGGCAGCAATCCAATACAGACTGTCTCCCGGCTTTACTTGATACACCGTTACGGCATTGGACTTCACAGGGACTGGATGCTCAGAAGCTGCATACGTAGTTGTATCGAGAATTGCAGCCGCAGGCATGTCCACCTGCCTGTCTGCAGTATTGGCAAACCCGCCCATCATGGATATCTGGAAAACTAGTAAGAGCGCCACAGCCAGGTAGCTGAGGGTTACTACATTTTCCTTCTTCTGATGTGGTTGTTCAACCATTTTTAAACCTCTTTCTAAGAATGATTGTCATGTAATTATACTCATAAAATGGAGTAGTGTCAATTTTCAGGGGCAACCTAGGGTGCCAATTGTTGCAAACGGCTCTCCGACATTATATACTAAAAACGTAACCAAAGGAGGTTAATCGGTGAGCTTCTTACGTGAACTTCTGACTCCCAAACGGGTGATTATCTTCATCCTCATCGCTGTAGGCCTGCTCTTCTTCTCCAAGCAAATCGCCACTGCCCTTTTGCCCTTCATTATAGGCGTGACTTTTGCCATCATTTTGGAACCAGTCATCACCTTTTTGGAAAGGCGTGTGCGTGTGCCTAGGGGCCCGGCCGTTTTTGCTACCCTCATCGCTACGGGGGCGATGGCTTCCTATGGTGTTTTCATGGTTGTCAGTCAGTTGATTGGAGAGTTGGTGGAGTTAGCTTCATTATTGCCAGAATACCGGGAATCAATTACCAATTTAACCACAGATCTACTGGGACAATTCGAAATCCTAAATGAGAACCTTCCCAACGTTATGAGCATGAACATTCAAACGAGCGTGCAAGAGTTTCTGGTGACCTTGGAGAAGGGCACCAGAGAGTTTCTTAACCGTGTCTTAGCAACATTCTCTAGCCTTCCCACCTTTGTCTTGGTGAGCGTCATCACTCTGGTGGCCACCTTCTTTATCGCTAAAGACAAAGACCTGATTATTAACGCCTTTATGCAATTCGTGCCTCCTGGTGCGCGGGACCAAGCAGGGAAGTTTAGAGAAACTGTGAGCGTAGACCTTTTCGGGTACATTAAGGGTCGCGTCGTCATGCTCCTAATTTCGACCCTAGTTGCCGCGCTAGGGCTTTTTCTCATTGGCACTCGTTATTGGATACTGTTGGCCATCATCATTGGCATATTGGACCAAATCCCAATTGTCGGTCCAGGAGTTATCTTCACTCCCTGGGTCGGCATGAGTGTCATTGCAGGCGACGTTGATAGGGCGGTTTATCTGACAATACTCTACTTCATCATTTTCGCCTTCCACAACTTTGTTGAGCCAAAAATAATGGGTGATTCGGTGAATCTTCATCCCTTACTTATGCTCCTAGCCATATACGGAGGAGTAGTCTTTTTCGGCGTTGTAGGGATTTTCGTGGGACCCATCATTGCGATCTTGATACGGGCCACCACAGCATCTGGTTTGTTCAAATGGCCCCCTTATTCGGAGAAATGACAAAATGATGGCGATGGCCCTTACATAAAAAGGGGCCTTTTTTTGTACACTAAAGGCAGTATGCAGACAAGGAGATTCAACGATGGCTTCCCTTCCCTTTAGTGTCACCCTGCTTGCTCTCATCACGATACTCATTTTTCTGGGTCTAGGACAAAGGGTCCTTGATCATATGCGGCTCACAGATTCTGCCGCTATCATAATCCTGCTCCTCATGGTCGCAGGACATTTCTTACCTACCATTTCTCTAAGTCCACATCTTGCAGTGAATCTGGGGGGGTTCATCCCCATAGGCGTAGTCATCTATCTTCTCGTCACCACCTCTAGAGTCGAGCAAAGGCGGGCGAGCGCGGTAAGTCTTTTGACTGCACTTTTGATTCTTCTATCAGACAAGCTTCTGCCACTTCTACCCGGTCTACTTGATCCGGTCTTGAGCGGAGGCATCTTCGCAGGTCTGCTAGCGACCTTCTTCGGTCGTTCGCGGCGAAGTGCCTTTATCGCCGGGCTTCTTGGCGTCTTTTTGGTGGATGTGGCCAATGTCGTTCAGCTACGAGTAGAGGCGATTGAGCAGCAGATCACCGTTGGCGGAGGCGGTTTGTTTTCTAGTATGGTGGTAAGCTGCTTCTTAGCTGTCATCATTGCTGAAGTAATCGGTGAAATACGCGAAAAGATACAGCTGGGCGGTGATCATGATGAATAGAAGGGTGACCTTACTGGCTTGTGTCATCATCCTGATGGTATGTTGTTCCGCTATGGCCAATGAGGAAATTTGGGGGGAGTTACTTCCTACGGGAGAATACTACACCTTGCTAGACCCTGAAGGGGAAGTACTCTTGGAAACGGGTCGTCAAATTTATCTTCAAGATCAATATCTTGCGGCGGATAATAGGCTCTATGAAGTGGTAACAATCGATGAGGATACCCGAATTGCCCACAGCGAGCTTGTGGAGGAGGCGAGACTGGAGATCTTTCCATGGAATGAACTGAGGCAAGAGCTAGGTCTCACTGTTAGCGAAGGCTCTCAGGAGGGTCCAAGGGGCACGATCGCCATCTATCACACGCATAACGCCGAAAGCTATGTTCCAAGTGATGGAACCGATAGCATTAATGGCAAAGGCGGAATTCATCAGGTAGGTCGAGCCTTTGCTGACGCTTTGGACGACTTAGGTATCGCGATTGATTATTCGGAAAATCTCCATCTTCCCCATGATCGAGGAGCCTATCGTCGTTCTAGGGAAACCGTGTTAGAACTCCTTTCAAGCAATCCCGATGCCATCTTCGACGTGCACCGCGATGCGGCACCGCAGTCGGCTTACGCCATTGAACTCCAGGACGAATGGATGACCCGTGTGATGTTCGTCGTAGGCAGACAAAATCAAAACTTAGGAGTCAATCGCAAGTATGCTCAATCGTTGAAGGCCACCGCCGATGAGATGTATCCTGGCTTGGTCAAGGGAATATTTTATGGAAGAGGTAACTACAATCAGGATCTGACCCCATTAAGCCTGCTTTTGGAGGTGGGGGCGCACACCAATAGTCGACCATCAGCAGAACGAGGAGTCAGCCTCTTCGCAGAAGTGGTCGATCATTATTTCTACGGTCCTGTGGCAGAAGCTGCCGGAGGGGACCAAGACCAAATTGCCCAGCGAAGCATTGTGGGAGTCCTTGTCTTCACAGCCACTACGGCCTTGGTCATCTATGTAATTAATGTGGGGGGATTTGGCCCCGCACGAGATCGTCTTTGGGCCTTGCTAGGGCGCCGCAGGCTAAAGTGAAGGCAAATTGTGGTCTATCCTCTTTCGCCCTGTAAAGGAGCAATAACTGGTGTACCCAGCATCCTTAGCTATAGTTTCCGCTTCTTGCCAGCGGTCTCCTACATCGAAGGGAGTATGGGCATCAGATGCTATGGTAATGGGGATGTTCAAGCGGGCTGCCTCCTTAATCAGCGTAGGATGGGGATAGATCTCACCAACGGGCTTGCGCAAGCCAGCTGTACTTACTTCCATGACTAGATCCGCCTCGGAAATAAGTTGGAGCAAGGCCTTCCATTGTCTATCTAGGTTCTCTTGTGCTCGATGACCGAAGACTTTGATGACGTCAAGATGAGCCAGAACATCAAACAGGCTCGCCTGTGCCATCTTCTCCAATAGACCCAGGTAAGCGAGGTATACATCATCTGGATTTCGTCCAGGCCATCCTAGTTCAGGATTCCAATCAAAAGACCAGTCATCCAGAAAGTGCACTGACCCTAGGACAAAATCAAAGTTATATCGGTGCAGCAAAGTTCGTATTTTCGCTTCACTTTGGGGAAAATAATCACACTCCAAACCTATCTTTAAGGGGATCCCCGACTTCTTCCCTTCCTCAAGCAGACGAAAATAATCCTCGACAGAATGCTGAAAGTGACGGCGAATCCAAGAAGCTGTCATCCCAACACATGCTGAATCTTCCCAAAGATGCTCGTAAACCGATTTGAATTCCCAAAACTCGTGGGCATGTTCGGTGACTCCAATTTCGGATATGCCCCGAAATTCTGCTTGATCCCAAAACTGTTTTAGCCACTCCAAGCTATAAGGACCTCGTTCAAGATGAATATGGTAGTCAATCATGAGACGATCAACTCTTCTATGTTAGCCTTCGATACAGCAACAAGGTCCTGTGGGGCTAGTTTGAGCTGCGCTCCCCGCACTCCCGCACTTATCACGATAAAATCGAAGTTCAAAGCCCTGGCATCGAGAAACGTTGGGTATTGTTTTTTCATAGCCAAGGGAGAGCAACCACCCCGCACATATCCAGTGAGGCCTAGAATCTCCTTCATTGGAACGAGATCTACTTTCTTGTTGCCCGTTAGCCGCGCAACCCCCTTCAGATTAAGTTCTCCACTTCCGGGAATACAACAAACGAACTCTCCACTTTTATCGCCACGCAGCACCATAGTCTTGAAAACTTGCTCCGTAGGAAGATTCAGCTCTAATGCAACACGATCTGCACTCAGGTCCTCTTCATCGACCTGGTATTGGAGAAGCTCGTATGCTATCCCAAGGCTGTCCAGGAGCCTTGCTGCATTGGTCTTCTTCATACTCCTTCGCCCCCACTCTCTTCTGTAAGACTTATTGCCATTACATTCGACGCCTCCTTGGTGCTTCCTTTAGAATTTCTCCAATCGCTGACAGGAAAAAGACCACTTTACTACGAATTCACTAAATGAGTGATTCTGATCAAAAAGGACGTGTTCTATGAATAGTGCTAACTGGTTGATTTTGGCAATCTTGGTACTGGCAATGACCCTATGCAGCAATACAACAACCTCAAGTGACGGGGAGTCCTTAGTGATTGCCCATCGCGGTGCTTCATCCCTCGCTCCAGAAAACACCATGGCTGCACTTTACGCTGCACTACGCCTGGGGGTTGACATGGTGGAAATCGATGTACATAGATCCTCCGACGGCGAGCTTGTGGTAATTCATGATGCTACCGTTGATCGTACGACGAATGGGCAAGGCGCGGTGAACCGCCTTACCTTAGCGGAATTGCAGGCGCTTGATGCGGGCTCTTGGTTTGGCCACTCGTTTGAGAACGAGCGGATTCCTACTTTGAGAGAAGTCCTGGAAGCCGTAAGGGATAAAGCGGTTGCATTGGTTAAGCTTAAGGGGCAGCGTACAGAGGTGCGTACGGTAGAATTAGTTCGTGAACTTGGTATGTCTGACCAGGTGTTCATTCAGTCCTTTGATTTCCAACAGATCCAAAAGGCCAAAGAAAAGGCCCCAGAGATCCCCACGATATTCCTGGTACGTAACCCAAAACATAGCTCGGAACCTGCAAAGGCAGCTCAGTGGATGACGAATATTGCTGAATTCGTCGGTGCCAGCGGAATAGCTATACGCCACAACTGGTTCACTCCCGAATTAATGGAATGTGCTTCTGAACGAAACTTGGAAGTGTTCGTTTGGACAGTAGATAAGAAGGCGGATATGCGCGAGTTCCTCAAAGCGGGTGTCCAAGGAATTATCACGAATAAACCCCAGGATCTACTTTCATTACTTGACTGAGTGAAATAAGACTAAAACACCGATTTACGTTTCAAGGGTCTCAAAACGTTGGCGACGTTTAACGAACCAGGTTATAGAGGATTCTATCGATATGTAGGATAGCTTTCTGCAGATCACGTAAACAAACAAAAGGACGGACGAGGGGATCCTTGTCTAGGCCCAGAAAAATGGAAAAAAAAGACACCACCTTGGTGTCTAAAAATGGCTCCCCGGGTTGGACTCGAACCAACAACCCTTCGGTTAACAGCCGAATGCTCTGCCATTGAGCTACCGAGGAGCGAAGTCTCCAATGCAACACCGGAACGTTCACAGCATCGCATAAGAGGAAAATTAATCTTGTGCGACGTCGCCGCCTACGCAACGCATTCGCACTAGAGAAAA
>ENA-UOOH01000393-UOOH01000393.1-fermentation-metagenome-genome-assembly--contig:-NODE-393-length-51722-cov-10.881027_pt1 | contig 51722 bp, 42 predicted proteins | sample MGYA00245778_ERZ724025 | MGnify/ENA primary metagenome ERZ724025 (study PRJEB28704, sample SAMN03018313) | fermentation metagenome | biome: anthropogenic terrestrial biome; feature: soil; material...
TATCAGGTTAAATTGCAAATGTCAAGCACCAAAAAGTTCTATGTAGTATTAAGTATCGCAGCCGTTTAGCGAGCAACGGGAATATAACCCAAATCCTCAACCACTTTCAGGCCTTTATCAGATTGCAGGTAATCCAAGAACTTTTGTTGTTTAGCGTCTGGCTTTTCTTTGCTGAGCAGCAGCAAAGGCCGTCCAATCTTATATTTTCCCGAGTTGATGTTTTCCAGCGTCGGAGCAATGCCATCTACGCTGAGAGGTATTATCTTGTCCGGGTTCTGGTTAACCAGACCACTGGAAACATAACCTATGGTGTCCGCATTATCCATGATCTTCCCGCCTAGCGCACCCATAGAAGGAATCTGTAAGGCCTCGGGCGAAATTGGGATTCCCTTCATAATCGCCTTATCAAACACTTCGCTGGCACCACCACCCAGATCGCGAACCGCAACTACTATAGGACGATCAGGCAATGCGGGATCCAGTTCTTTCCAGGTTTTTACCTGGCCGGAAAAAATCGCTACCAATTCCTCGGTGGTCAGGTTAGGCTTGACCTTGGCAATTGGATTAGCAGCATTAACACCGATATCCAGCACATCAGAACCTAGCTGAGTAATGCTGCCATTGGCAAACTGAGCTTTTTCTTCATCTTTAAGGTCCTTGGTTACCATACCAAAATCAAAAGTCCCGTCCACAGCCGACTTCAGGCCAAAGCCGGAACCACCGGTAGATACAAATATTACGATAGGTTCTTCCGGTAAACTGGAGTCAACCTTATTCCAGGTCTTGAATTCCTCGGTAAAGTTATCTGCACATTTGGCTATGATAGGAGCCAGGGTGCTCGATCCACCAATTTTTATGGAAGCTTTTTCAGTCGGAACCGGGGTTGTTTCGCTTCCCTGTTTATCGCCCGCACATCCGGACAGCAAACATAAGGCCAGCACCGAAATCAGTAAAATACTCAGCCAAGTTTTTCCTCTCACTACGATCATCCTCCATTTATGTATTCTTACCACTCATTATATAGTTGCCTATAGTTATCTGTCCAATAACTATAGGTTATAGCTATTGGTAACCAGCAGGTTATATGCATCTCATTAAAGTGAACCTGGAGAGGATAGCGTAGAAATCATTTCTCCATGGCTTTATAATTGCGTAAAGTGTGAGTGGCAGGTGAAAATGCAAAAATGATTGAGGTGTTTGCCGTGGCAATTATTCTTAATGGCTGGCATAACAGCCGCGCCGGTGTGCTGGGGGAAAGTCGGCATGTATACAAAGTTTTTCCAGGAATTATAGTATCTGTCCCCTCAGGAGTATAGCCGTGACGGTCAGGGCAAGCGAAATGATCACGTAGTCAGCCCAGCACAAATCAAGCCGCCGCAGGTAAGTGCGCCGGGGATAAGCTCTGAACCCTCGGGCTTCCATAACTATCGACAGCTGTTGGGCCTTCAGCATGGTCCGGTATACTACTGGAAAAGCCAGGGTGCGATACATGCTGATTTTCTCACCCCAGGCTATCTTCTTCAGGTCCACTCCCCGTAACTGTACGGCCGTTATCACATTTTGCATCTCATCGCGAAACAGGGGTAAGAACCGCAGGGCTATGGAGACCATAAAGGCAATTTCGTAGGGGACTTTCCATTGTATCAGGCCCAGTACAAAATCCCGGGAACCACAGGTGGTAAGCAGCAGAGCCGAAGTTACCACCACCAATATCCGTAAAACTACTGAAGCCCCGGCGATTACCCCGGCACTGCTGACCAACTCCAGCTGACCTATCATCAGCCAAACCTGACCCCCTTTGGTGAACAGGCACTGAATCAGAAAGAGAATTAATAATAATGATACCAGGGGGCGCAGATAACCGCCCACTACCCCCATATCAAAGCGGAAAGCCACCAGCATGGTCAGGCTTGCAGACAGTAACAGGGCCAGCTGGAGCGGTTGGTTGTATATTAAAGCCAGGCCGGAAATACAAATTACTAAAAGCATTTTACTGCGGGGATCAACCTTCATTAAACAATCTTCCTCTTCGCTCTATCTGATTGAATCCGACCCTTTTCCATGCTAATGAGCCGTTCAGCCAGCTTATCAATAAAAGCCATGTCATGACTTATCAGCAGCATCCCCCTCCCCAGACCTGTCACTTTATGTAAATAATCGACTAATTGTTGCTTGCGGAAAGCATCCAGGCCGATAGTAGGCTCATCCAGAATCAGGTACTCCGGTTCATGGGCCATAACAGCCGCTATAGCCAGACGCTGTTTTTCACCCTGACTTAGATGCATAGGAAAAGAGTTGCGGTAACCATCGAGTTCAAAATATTCCAGGAAGAAATTCACTTTCTCATTTATCCGCTGCGGATCCTGTCCCGGTCCACTCAACCCGAAAGCAATTTCCTCGGCAACGCTGCGACAGAAAAGCTGCAAGTCAGGATTCTGAAATATATAACCGATGCGAGCCCCAAGCTCGGCCAACGAATATGTGGTCAGGGGTAATCCGGCCAGGTATATCTCCCCCTTGTCCGGCGGCAAGATTCCTATTATCAACCTGGTAAGGGTAGTCTTTCCGCTCCCATTGGGACCCACCACAGCAGTTATGGCTTGCTTCTCCAGCTTAAGGTTAATATCCGTCACCGCCGGACTGTTCTGACGCGGGTAAGAAAATTCAACCTGCTTCAATTCTATAAATGACATCCCTTACGCTCCCAACTATTCAGCGCTATAATAGTTAAATATCTAATTATCCAACAACTGATGGACCAGCAAGAAATCTCTGTCGGCGAGAATTACTTCCGGCTTATCACAACGAATTAAATGACCGCTTTCCATAATCAATAGACGATCTGCCCCAGTTAGTACCTCGAGATCATGCTCTACGGCCAAAACGGTTTTTCCCTGACTATGCAATTTATAAATAGCGTCAGCAACCGCCTTTTTGGCGGCAGCATCCAACTGAGACATCACTTCATCCAGAATCAGCAGAGGGGGATCCAGCGCCAACACCGCCGCCAGGGCCACCAACTGTTTCTCCCCCCCGGACAGATGCGCAGGATTGGCATATCTTAAGGAGGTAATCCCCAAAATCTCCAGAACATAATCAAGTCGCTCCTGAATACGCTCCGGAGGCAGGCACAGGTTTTCCGGGGCGAAAGCAATCTCGTCTTCCACGGTGGGTGAAAACAGCTGGGTATCAGGATCCTGAAACACTATCCCAACTTCCAGGGCCAGTTCCGCTCCCCGTATGTCCCGGATATTCTTGCCGTTCAGCTCTACTTCGCCGCTCATTATACCGTCCCGTTGATGCCGGATGGCCCCACAAAGGCAGAGACACAAGGTGCTTTTGCCACAACCGCTCAGACCGCTTACCACCGCTAATTCCCCCCGTTGCAGCTGCAAATTTATATCACATAAGACTGGGGGACTATCCGGCCGATAGCGATAGTCGAGATTCCTGGCTGCCATGACTTCCATTACCATTTGCCTCCCTTTTAACCCCAGATACCGCTCCAGGTATTGTTTCCACCCGCAGATCAGTAGTCCGGGTGTTAGGCTGTAGGGGTTAACTCCTCTTAATTACTAATTTCCCGATCTGGTTTGGATACGTCCCGGATCTGCTCCAGTATTTTATAAGCCAGCAGACCACCTAACCCGCCTGACAGAGCTGCTACACTCAAGCTCAACAGCAGAGGAATCAACGGTAAACGGAAATATACAAAATTGACCATAACGGTACCGCCGATATTAGCTAACAGGCCGGCCAAAAACGCGCACGGCAGACAACATACCCGGTGTCCAATCAGAAGCAAGCCTATATCAGCTAGAATACCAGGCACTGTATAGGTGATAAGGCTTAACGCTCCATGGGAGCCTAATATCCCTGTAGCTATGACCAGGATGGCTTGCACCACACAAATGAGGGTCATGGTGCCTCTTTTACCGGTTATACCAAAACCCAGAACCAGCCACATCATGTATAGCCCACCGGCTACTGCTCCCGAGGGGATAAAGAGGGGGCCGGTTATAATGTGGGCCAGGGGGACAATTATTTGTTTAGTCGCCACTCCCAGGGCAGCCATCATGGCTATAATGACCAGATCGTAAAGAGAAAAGCGGTCCAGAAATTTCTGCATCATATTTATATTCTCTCTCCTTCGGCGCAGTATTCCGAAATCGGCATCATGTCCATTAATAATCCGTCCGACTTCCGCCTGGATTAACCCCCCCAACCTTATAATAAATAGTATAGTACGGGGCGAAATATGAGACTCAAGCAGAAGGTTGCACTGCTTTCCGCCTTACGCTTTAGATGTAATGTATATCTTCTAACTGAAAAGTCTCATATCCTGCCAGTCTCTTATTTTTGCTAAAAGTATCTCCTGCTGGTTTACCCTTCGTTGGGCAGCACTTCTCATTTCCAGTATAAAATACTCCCTGACTTTTTCCAGATCAATGGGCCGCCTTCTGGCATAGCTATTCACTAACCGCCGTATCGCATCATATTTGGCCGGTGTGAACATAGGATCGCTGTTGATAATAAAGGCGGACAAACCACCCAGATCTCGTTCCGGCCTATCCCATACTGCTGCCTCAAAATCCAGCCCCACTATATCGCTGCCGGTATAAATAAAATTGCGTAAATTCAGATCAGGAAAACAAAGCACCTTATCCCCTTGGGGGCAAAGGGTGTGGAGTTTATACAGCCAGGTGCTTAGAGCTTCAACCCAATCTTCCCGCTGAATCAATTCCTCCCGATACATAATGTCCGCCAACAGTATTCCCGCACTATATTCCATCAAGATTGTGTGCTCGTCACTCCAGACAACGGTGGGAACCCGAAGCCCCGCAGCGCTTAAGCCCTTTAAAATGGATACTTCCGGTGCGACGCTCGTACGGCGATTTAACTTAAGCACATATTTAACATGCATATCTTCTGTATTTAAGCCTTGCAGTAAATATACTTCATTGCGACGGCTAAATACTTTTTCCATACTCAATATTTTTAGGCCGCATTTTCCCCCTACTATTTCAGCTATATCTGTTTGCATCGACCGGCTCCCTTATTTGTATGGCTGCTTGCCAATTTGCCTGTACTATCCCAGGCAGTTCAAGGCTCCTGCTCCAGGTTAACGTTCTGGAATTCACCACTATGTCCTTTGCGAAAGCGTTTCCGCTCTATTGCTTCGGCAGGACAATCCAGACATTCATCGCACCGCATGCAATCCCGGTGGTTGGGTTCCTGGTAAACCGTTATATCCATAGGACATTTGGCCTGGCAGACCCCGCAGGACGTACATTTGTCCTGGTTTACTTGGTAGCGGTATCTGCTTATGGGGTTAAAAATTGAATAAATAGCCCCCAGGGGACATATGTAGCGGCAAAAGGGTTTAAAGACGATTATTGCCATACCAAGCAAGACCAGCAAGAATACCGCTTTCCCGATTACCCATACACTCATCGTCATCATTAGCGCGGGCCTGACTATCATTTGGGGCAGATGGGCTTCCAAAACCTCTATCGGACATATATAGCGGCAAAAAGCCATAGTGCTAAGGCCTTTAATACCTAGAAAAGGAATTGCCAGCACAAAGACAATTAGGATTAGATACTGCAAATACTCCAGTTTCTTAAACCTTTCTATCCCCGGCAGTTTAGGCCCCGGTATCTTGAAAAGCAATTCCTGCAACAACCCCACCGGGCAAAGCCAACCGCACACAAATCGCCCCAGGCTGAGGCCTACAATCAGCAAAAATGCAATTATGAAAAATGTGCTGGGAAAGCTGAGCATACCAGCCACCCCGGCCTGCAGCATGCCTACCGGACACGTACCCCATGCTCCCGGGCAATAACTGCAGTTAAGTCCGGGCACGCAGATTTTTTTGAGGCTTCCTTTATATATACTGCCCTGCATAAATCCAATCACATAACTGTTGATAGTCAGAGCAGTAATTATCTGTACGATTCTGCGGCGAAGTTTGTTCATAGCTCTTGCCCCTCCCCATGCCATAACTGCAAGTATGCGGGCCAGCTATTCCAGTTCGATCTCCACCAGATAATTGGTAAACCGCTGCCCGAAGCTGTCATTCATTATCACGATTCTCATAGTGTCTTTACCGCCGATTTTACTCCGTAAAGGCTGTCCATTATCCGCATAAACCAATAAAACATTATTCTTCTCCAGGACTTCTTCCATGGTTACTCCCGAAACATAATTATCAACACCCCGGGTAATCACCCTTTGATAGCGTTCAACTATTTGCGGGTCCACTTGGTCAAATGCTCCCCGCAAAGGGGTGCAGGTAAAATTATGCTTGCTCAATCCGGCGGTGCTGCTTATCGCCATCTTCTTGTTAACCGCCGGGAGTTGTTTGACCTGGTCCAAAGTTATTACCCCTATGATTTCATGGCCAGCTTTCAGTGTAATACTGCCTTCTTCGAGTTTTTCTCCCCGTGAATTCAAGTAACCCAAAATACCGATTATTATTGTTAAAACTAAAATGGCAGCCCACATAATACGGCGCAATTTATTTTTATCTGCCACAGGCAGCATCTCCTTTTCATTACCCGTTTGTTAAATTCGACCAGGGCGCTATATTCAGAGATAAACGCTGCAAATTATCTGGAGTCGTTTTCTATATATCCGCGCTCGCTTATTGGATCTCGGTGATGAAACCCTCCACATTTAATGATACCGGTTCAGACTCCTGCCCCAGCACCAGTTCACGATAAATGCCCATCGCAGCATTGACTCCATTTAAAACCCCCTGGGTAGAAACAGTGGCGCTGGTAATCTGGATGATTTCGTTATCCTTCTCAGCTTCCAGAATTGCCCTTTGCAGGTAGTTATCGACGCCTTTCCCCTTAAACCGATCCGCAAACCATGGCTCCACCAGCCACTCTCCCCAACCCGGCGTCTCGTCCTGCTGCATTATCCTGATCCCCAGCACTTCGTTCTTGCCCGGATCGATAACGACCATTATGTTTATGGGAGCGCGATACCCCAATGGACTAACTATAAAGCCATATTTTTCTTTTCCCTCAGCCTTTACCTTAATCATCTTATCAACTGCCGGAAATTTTTGCCCTAACTCATACGGGATCTCAATTACTTGAATTTGTTTGTTAGTAATAGCACCATCGGACACTATTCCATTTAGAATCGCCAGTTGCTGCTTATTTATGGGTTCACTGCCAGAGCATCCCGCCATTCCCACCAGCCCCAAAACAACGGCTATCAAAACTGTAAATCTTATAACTCGTTTATACATGGTCTCACCCGCTCTCAATTATTAAGCAATATTCTTATTGAACGGATCGGATACGCAATAGATTACCAAGTGCCGGGAAGTTAGTCCCCTCCTGCCAGACGACCGGGTAGGTGCCATCTTCTTTGCTCACCAGAATGCCCTGGGATAGATCCTGGCCGCTTAGTTTGACACTTTCTCCCCCCGTTCCCATTAGTTCAAACTGTTTCGCTTCAATGTCCCGCAGCTGTACCTCCTCCAGCATGTCCGCCAGGGAGATGCCCTTTATACCGTTAATCTCTTTTTCTCCAATAAGTTCAGCCATTTTCGGTGGGAATACTGCCGCATCGGCATTGGCAGAAAACCAGGCAATGTGTTTCACATTCATGCCCAGTTTGATATTAGGAGATATATTCATGGGGGCGCCTTCGCCGGTCACCTTGATATAGTACTGCTGACCAACCATGTTAAGTGCTTCGTTTTTAAAGAAACCATCACAGGACTTCATGGTAAAAAAGGCTTTGCTGTCAACATAGTCGAAACGAGTCAGAACCTGGGCCAGTTCGATGGCGTCATCTTTGCTCCCGTAGTATTCGTAAGGATACGGTTCAATTCCCTCGGCTAGATTATTGAAAACCCATACCGAAGCAATATCTTTCTCAGGTATTTCTTTATATAGCACAATCTTATCTACCATCCGCACCCAGTACGGACCGAATTCATCAATAATACATAATCGAGCCGGACGCAGGTTTTCCGGTAATTCCAATTGTTTATCAATGGCCAGGCCTAGAATCATCTCCCTGTTTTCGATTATTTCTGGAGTCACCAAGCAGTAATAGCCATCTTTGGCAATAAAACCAATGCCCTTGAATTCCTTGACATCAACCCCTACAGAGGCCATAACATCCGTAAAATCAGGGCCAGCCGCCTGAAATTCTTCCATTTCTCCGGTTGCCTTTTGGAAACTGCCCTTCCTTTCCAACTGAGGAAGTTGACGCATCTGGGCTACCGTAATCTCCAAGCTTTTATCTATATCCCCCTCAATTATTATCTTTTGGTTTTCATATTCGGGATTACCGGTGCTCTTGCTGCTAATAACCTGTTTTTCAGCACATCCGGCCAGAATAAGACAGAATAAACAAACCAGTAAAAAAAGATATGTATTCCTTCTAGACAAGATCTCGCCCCCTTACTCTACCTCATATTTAAATGTTGCCACAGTTCATGGCGTGGTGATTGGTTTTATAAAGCGCGCCTCACTCCACCTCATATTCAAATGTTGCTGCTTCGCTGTCATGTTTCCCTAAGCCAATCGCTATAGCTTTGATGACCATATCGTTATCAACCTTGATCGGCTTGGTCAGATCCGGCTGGTAATAGCTTGTGCTGGGATTATATACCAAACTCCTTCTGTCCGGAGTGCTGCCGTCAATGGTATAGTATATCTTGACTAGATCTTGATCAGGGTGGCTTAAAAGTATTTCTGTCCCCCCCTTAATCCGGCCGGGTGCCGTTTCGGCCTGAACCGCTGCCCATTGGCCGGGCGGTGCTGTCAATACTTCGATCATAACCACGTCCTTGATAAAAGCATGAGCAACCACGTCGTTTAAACTCTTTTGGCCTAAGAGCAGGCAAAGATTCCCGGTGATTGCTTTGGTCAAATCTTTTCCTTGCCGGTACTCCCAGGCCAAAATGGCTGGAACTTCCTGGGCTCCTTTTTCACTATTTTCAAGCAGGTCAGGAAAGCAAAAACGCTTTTCGTCCAGCTGTTCCCTGGTAAAGGCTGCATTATAACCGTCCGCAGCCCTGACAATGATCGTCTGGGCCTCATCCTTGATACCAGCCTTTTTCAACAGATAGGAAACCTTAATTCCCTGGCCCGCCATAAACTTCCTGGCGGGCCAGTTGTTTACGGCCGAGTAGCATGCACTGGCCCGGGCTTCCTCAATTTCCTGCAATTCATCAAGGCTTAACCTGGTTGGATGCTCTACTCCGTTGCCCGTAATAATCAGGGTGCCCGGTATAATTTCTGATTGCCAATCATTACCGCTGCCCGGTTGCTGGGGCGAGTGACAGCTCGCCAACAGGCTCATGCAAAGGATTAGTAAAACAGCGATAGAAGCTTTACTTATTCCAGTCTGTCTATTCATTAAAAACATTACTATTAACCTCCATGCCCCGTTGCGGGAAGTCATCCGCACTCATTATTTAACCTGATACCTGAATTCCGCCACCTCACTGTCATACTTGCCAAAACCCTTCACTAAAACCTTGATGGTAGTATCTTTTTCAATCACAATAGGCTTGGTCAACTCAGTTTGATGGGTGCTGGGATTATAGAGCGTACTTTGCTCGGTCGGCGCAGAACCATCCAGCGTATAATACATTTTCACTTTGCCCAGTTCTTTATGCTGCAGCTTCACCGTATCCCCCCTGGCAATCAGGCCCGCCTGCGGAAAGACGGCAGCCGCTGCCCATTTTTCCGGGTCCTCCACGCTTACAATTATTTCTTTGATACCCTTCACAAAGGCATGCTGGGTCTGCTCTTTAACGTTAGCTTGAGGTATAAGCAGGCATAAATCATCTGCCCTGACCTCGCTTAATTGGTCACTATTTTCCGCATATTCATAAGCAATTATCGGCTCTACCGGTTCAGCCCCGGCCGGATCACCCTCCAGCACCCCCGGGAAGTAGTATCTCTTGGTTTCCAACAACTGCTCCCGCGTAAATAACGATTTATACCCATCGTCACCTATAACAGCGATACATTTGGCCTCATCCTTGATGCCGGCTGCTTTAAGCAAGGCACTCAATTTTACCCCCCGCGCGGCGTACTTCTTCTTGGTTGGATAGTTGTTAATGATGGAATAAACATGCTCAAACTGAGCGTCAGGCAACTTGATCATCTCTGCCCGAGTCAATTGGCTTGCTTTCCCAAGCCCATCACCGGTCATAACCAGCACCTTTTCGCCGGCCTGGTCAGCGTTATTATTGACTTGAGCGGGTTCACTGCTTTTACAACCCCAAACAAAACAGGCGCAAAATACCAAAGCTAATACGAGTAGTACCGACCTTTTATTAAATAAGGATTTTACTTTCACTCCATTTCCTCCTGTTGCAAATAGTACCTGGGCGGCAATATTTTCTTTATATACCACAGTGTGCTCCTTAGCTCGCCAAGGACGCTGCAATAGTACCTAAGTGGCCATATCTTTACTGAGCTGCGGCATTTTTATTGACCGCAGCCTACAATCACCGTCACCGCTTCAGCCTTGGTTGCTTTGCCCTGCGGCTGGAAAACGTTGCCCGGGTATCCCTTCATGATCCCTTTTTGGTAAGCAGCGGCAACAGCGCCTCGAGCCCATTCCGAGATAGCACTGCTATCGACAAATTGGGGGCTTTCTGCTACTGGGGTCAGTTTAGCTGCCTTGTATATCATCAAGGCCATCTGTTCACGAGTAATGGGATCATCGGGACCGAAACGGCCATCACTATAGCCGTTAACTATTTGGTTAGCGTTGGCAGCAGCGATGTAATCCTTGGCCCAATGGGTGGCAGTATCTGTAAAAACCTTCGCACTTTGAGATTCCAGCTTGAATGCCTTGACCAGAATCGTCGCAAACTCGGCCCTGGTGATAGTATAATCTGGTTTGAATGTACCGTCCGGGTACCCCCCTACGGCACCGGCAGTCACCAGCTTTTCTATATTCTGCTGGGCCCAGTGATTATTAATGTCAGATAGATTTACCACCTTCCCTGGTTCTACTGGCTTCTCTACCGGCTCAACCGGCTTTTCTACAGGGGCAGCTCCAGGAACCGTATAGGAGAAGGTAACCACATCACTTTCCGTCTTGCCGGGACCTATCGTTATCGCTTTGATGGTTGTGTTTTGAGTGATAGGACCTATGGGGCAATTATAAACACCCACCACATCTGCTCGTGCTGACCACCAGCGTTTGGCAATCCAGTTATACATCGTACTATCCACAGTCGGGGTAGTGCCATCTGTAGTGTAATAAACCTTATCATCATCCATATGGACATTGCTCAATGCTACCATGGTTCCCACCGGTACCTCCCCGCTATCTGGGTTAGCTTGCGGATTATCCCACTTGGGAGGTTCAGTGGTAAGCACCTCGATTTTACTTAAATACTTGACAAACAAATTGCCATTTTGCTCGGTAACTGATCTTTGCCCCATCATCAGCAGGATTGTATTCAAATCGTTCATATAGGCAGGATTATTACTGCCTTCTACGCTTATCAGGGCAACTATCGGCTCTATCGGCTGCTTATCTGTGGTAGAGCCGGGGATATTCCCATCACCGTCACCACCGACACTATTGTCCTTGAAATGAGGGTAATAATAACGCTTGTCTTCCAATAACTCCTTGACTGTCAGAGTGACTGAATACCCATCGTTGGAAGTGAATTTTAACAGCCGGGCATCTTCTTTTATCCCCGCTAACTCCAGCAGGTGTTTTAAACTAACCCCTTTGCCTACATACCATTTTTTAGTGGGCCAGGTATTAATAGCACTATACACGTTCTGGGTTTGTTTCATTTCCTTTAGCTGGTCCATAGTATAAGTGGTAGAAATCGTCACCCCATCACCGGTGATTTCCAGCGAGTTCGATGTTGCGGCAGCAGCGACTGTCGGCACCAGCAGACTAAATGCACCGGCCAGCAACAATAAAGCTGCTATTACTAAATACCTGGAAAAGCATCTCTTTTTAACTAATTGCATAGTTTAAATTCTCCTTTCACCTATTAACCTGAAACCAAACTCCGGGTTATTCATCGGTAAGCATAAAGAATTTCCCGGTAGCCGGATCTTTGTAAACAGTACCCATCCTTTCATAAAGCCGGCCCTCTCCCTTGGTTTCTATAAGGTCGTTTCTTATTTGTGTGTCCTGGGATACTTCCACCCCAGTGGTCACATCGACACGACCCTTGGCCTGACTTAAGTCGACGTCATAGCGGATGACCAGAGCCAGCATCAGCCCGCAGGCAAATACCAGCATGGCATCCACAATATTGATGGCACCCTCCAGAGGGTTGACCTCTTCACTTCTGAGCCTGCTTCTACTTCTCAATCCCGCGTTCATGCGCAAACACCCCCAATAAGCCTTCCATCAGAGCCTCCAGAGAACTTAAGTAATCCTCATACCATCGTTTGCGCAGCCGTGATATAGCATAGGCAATACCGGCAGCAGCCAGGCCGGTCACCGTGGCGTCAAAGGCCGTGAGCAGAGAATCAGCCAGGGTTTGGGTATCACCCTGCCCCATGGCAATCAGGCCCGGTCCCAGCGGAATCAGAGTAGCCATCAATCCCAACATGGGTCCCAGCCGTGCAACCAAGTCAGTCAGATTAGTCTTCTTGGCATAATACAGTTCTTCGCTGCTCATCAGTCGGCGCGCCAAAGCCTCCCGGGAGACAGCGGGCAAATCACTGTGTTCAATCAGCTCATTTAAAGCCACTTTCTGCCGTTGGAATAGATGACTATTGGCAAGCACATCCTTTATCTCACCGGCTTCTTTCTCCTGAAAAGCATCCAGCAACTCTGGTACATTGAGCTTGGCTCGGCGCCTCTCGGTGAAGACCTCCACCAGCAAGCTGCCCAGTTCGTAGGCCATGAAAGCTACAAATAGCAGCAGGATAACGATCGTGGGAGCCAATAATCCCGACGAAATTGTATGCATTGTTTCTTTGAGCGGTAGCAACATAGAGACTGTCAATTAATTACCTCCTTCTTATATTCGAAATACCTTCTAGCTGCCCCTGAGAAAAATAAAATCATGAAAATAATTACTGCATAAATGTCCATACTATATGGTTCGATTAGTAAAGGTACAGTCCCTACCGATACCTCCAATATCTGTCCGTTCAGGCTGCCGTCCGGCTGCTGGGAAGCAGCATCGGCGGCTGAATCAGGCTCCGCTTCCCCCTTGGTTGCCAGGTAACGCTGATTAGCTGGCGGTATTTCCTGCTCACCTTCAGTCAGGGCTGAATCAGGGGGTGGAACCTCCTTCGCTGCCATCTTATCTTCCGGCTCAACCGGCTTGGGCGGCTCCTCCTTTTCCAGGTTAAGGCCAATAGGCGCATCAATCTGATCCGGGGTACTTTCGTTGCCCGCCTTAATTGTACAGGTGGCTGTAAAACCGCCCACCACAGTCTTGGCTGTGATGATAGCCGTACCCGAACCAATAACCGTCACCAGGCCGTGGTTATCCACCGTGGCCACCCCGGTATCACTGGAACTCCATGTCACTCGTTTGTCGGCAGCATTATCCGGGCCCACGAATGCCTCCAGCTCAAAAGTGCCCCCGACTTTGAGCTCAACCTGGCTCTGGTCGAGGATGACCCCGGTGGGGGGACCACCCGGTATATCAGATGTGTTGTCCATCGTGCCAATCTGGTAGGAAAAGGTAACCACTTCACTATCTTCCCGGCCTGGGCCAATAGTTATGGCTTTGATAACCGTATCCCTTTTTAGCTCGATCGGTTTATTGATACTGCTCAAATTGTCGGGGCGTTGGTTCCACCATCGTTTAGCACTCCAGTTAAATATGGGGCTATTCACGGTTGGAGTGCTGCCATCAGTCGTGTAATGAACCTTATCCGAGTCATTGCGTTTATTGGTCAGTTCTATTAATGTCCCCGATGCTACCTCCCCGCTTCCGATGCTGGCCCTGGGATTATCCCATTTAGGCGGAGCATCAGTGAGTACCTCAATTTTACTAATGTATTTTAGAAATAGGGTATTCGTCTGTTCCGTAACCGCTCGCTGCCCGCATATAAACAACAACGCATCCATGTCGTTCATGTTCTCCGGGTTTTGATTGCCTTCGGTACTTATCAGCGCCAGGATAGGCTCCACCTCTTGGGCACCTCGGGGAGAGCCTGGAATAGTTCCGTCGGTGGCACTATTGTCCTTTAGATACGGGAAATAATAGCGTTTATCTATCAGCAACTCCTTAACCGTAAATGTTACTGAATAACCATCACTGGAGGTAAATGTTATCATCCGCGCATCTTCTTTTATCCCCGCCAACCCCAGCAACTCTCTTAATTTAACCCCTTCCCCAACGTACCACTTCTTGGTGGGCCAGGTGTTAATGGTGCTGTATACATGCTGGTACTGTTGCATGGCCTGAAGTTGGGCTCTGGTCAATGCAAGCGGGTTCATCACCCCATCCCCGCTTATTTCAAGCGTTTCCGACGGCTCGGCCCAAGCCACTCCAGGCGCCATCAGGTTTAATGAAACGGCCAGCACCAAAATCAAAAATGTTATGAAGAACCTGTCGGACCATTTCTTATTAACCGTAACTACCTCCTTTTTCTGCAACCGCCCTGAGTTTAAACAATGCAGCTATTGGTTGGAATTCAGTGTATTTATAATGACTGTCACAGCCTCGGCTCGGGTAGCATTGTTCAGAGGCCGGATGGTATTGTCAGGGTATCCCATCATAATTTTATGGTTGGTGGCAACATTGATGGCACCCCTGGCCCATGCGGAAATTTGGTTGCTGTCGGTGAAATAGGTTTCTTCTGCAGTAGGAGGCAGTTTAGCTGCATTGCAGACCATCACCGCCATCTGCTCGCGAGTAATCAGGTCGTCGGGAGCAAAAGCATTCATATCATAACCGCTTACTACCCCATGGGCGGCTGCACTGCTAATGTAGTCTTTAGCCCAGTGTGCCGCGGTGTCAGCAAAGCTTTTATCCTCCTTGTTTTCAAGCTTGAACGCTTTAACCAACACGGTGGTAAATTCCGCTCGGGTGATATTGTGGTCTGGTTTGAAGCTGCCGTCCGGATAACCGTTGATAGCACCCAAAGCCACCAACTCGTTGATAGTATTCTGAGCCCAATGGCCAGCAACATCTGTAAATTTCGGGGTTATCACAAGCTCTTTTTTAGTGACAAGTACCGCAAACTTGCCAAAGTAATCCACCTGTACACTAATGTAATTTTCAGATACGGTTCCGCCGATATTTATCCACTGGTCCAGAGCTTCATCGTAATAATGAATAGCCGGGCTCTCGCCCTCACCAAGCATCTGGGGGTCAAACCTTAGTTGTATGTTTACCGGCCTGGCAAATTGGTAGCTGCTGTTACCATCCACACTAAACTTATATACATTGCCCAACAGCAGCAAGCCGGTTGGTAAAGCAGGCGGCTCAGCGACCTTCTCTATGGTCACTTCCACAGCGCTAGTTTCTTGCAGCGCATAAGCTGGGATTACCAGAATGACGTCATCACCAAGAGTTAAGGTGTTCTCTTCATCGGGTAAGACTGTTTCGGTCTTGTTGCCTATAGCTTCACTAACCTGATAAGTAAAGGTAGCCACATCACTATTCTTCTTACCGGGCCCAATCGTGATGGCCTTTATAGTTGTATTCTCATTAATCTCTATGGGGTGATTGATGATGTCCAACACATCTTCCCGGGACGACCACCACCGATGGGCAATCCAATTGTACATGGGACTGTCTATCGTCGGAGTAGTACCATCAGTTGTATAATGAATCTTATCATCATCCATGTTGTCATTGCTCAACTTTACCAGGGTTCCTGCCGGCACCTCGCCGCTGTCAGGATACGCCCGGGGAGTATCCCACCTGGATGGGCTGGCATCAATCACTTCAATTTTATTCAGGTTTTTAACAAATAATTGGCCATTTTGCTCGGTGACTGCCCGCTGACCCAGCATAAACAGCAACGAATTCAAATCGTTCATATAGCCCGGATCATCGGTACCCTCCGCACTTATCAAGGCAACCATGGGCTCTGCCTCCTGTTCATTATCAGAAGAACCAGGCATATGCCCATCACCGTCGCTTCCATCCTTAAAATTGGGGAAATAATAACGCGTGTCATTTAATAACTCCTTAACCGTAAGGGTCATGGTATAGCCATCCTCAGCCGTAAACTTAATCAGCCCGCTGTATGTTCTCATCCCGGCCAAATCAAGCAAGTCCTCCAGGCTAACCCCCTCTCCTATATACCACTTTTTGGTAGGCCAGGTATTGATGGCACTGTAGACCTGCTCAAGCTGTTCCATGGCCTCGAGCTCTTCCAGCGTTAATTCAACTTCCTTGCTCACACCGCTGCCGGTTATGGTCAGCACCACATCTCCGATGGGCTTGATTACCCCACCTTCTGCTGTAACCGTGAACGTGCCGGTAATAGGATCTGCCGAGCTTCCCCCGTCCAGAGTGATAAGGTACTTACCAGTCGGGGCGCTGGAATCAAGCATGAAGCTGGTTGCAAAATTTTGATCAATTATTTCAATCTCCAGAGGGCCGTAGACAGTTTGCCCCTGGGGGCCGGTCACCTGCACTTCAAGGGTAGTCCAGGCAGCCTCTGCAGTTCCCTGGATGACAACCCGGGCACCCTGCGTAAATTCCTGGTCTTTAGTCGGGGTTGTAAGCTCGATGGGTGCTATCATGGTTTGTGTCACAATGGCCTCATCGTATCCTGAAGCCTGGATGACTATGGCATACTCACCGGCGGCGCGGAATACCTCAGCATTAATGGTAATTTCACCGGGAGTATCTTTAGAATACTGCTCGTCATCCAAAACCACCCCGTCAACACTTACTTCGCTAATAGCCCCTCTCCAATCCGGATCATCCGTAAAAGTCAGGACTACAGGCGAGCCAACAACATTCTCGGTTGTGTCGGCCGTTAATGCCGGTGCTACTTTCAGATCGGAGGCAATTATGGTCAGAGTTATACTGGCATCCTCATAACCGGTTGCCTCGATTACTATGACATACTCCCCGGGTGAGCTGAATACATCGCCATTAATGGTGATTTTACCGGGGGTGTCCTTCGAGTATTGTCCTGTGTCCAACGTTACACCATCGACGGTCACCGCTTGTATGGCCTCAACCCAGGTCGGAACATCCGTAAATGATAAATCCACTGCCTGCCTTACGATATTAGGGGTAGTTTCCGCGCTTAAAACCGGGGCTGGATTCAGGACAACCTGATAATTAAAGGTAACAATATCGCTGTCTTGCCTGCCGATGCCGATGGTTATGGCTTTGATGGTAGTATCCCGGGTAAGCTCGATCGGTTTGTTTATTATAGCTACATCATCGCCCCGCGAACTCCACCAGCGACTGGCAATCCAGTTGTAGATAAGACTCTTATAGCTAGGGTCGCTGTCATCCGTAGTATAATAAACCTTATCAGCGTCATTGAATTCGCTTTGCAGCTCTACCAGGGTTCCCGCCGGGACGCTCCCCTCGGCTGGTGTTGCGGTCGGATTATCCCATTTTTGCGGAGCCGCAGTGGAAACCTCAATTGTACTCACATATTTCGCAAAGGCATGATTAGTCTGTTCAGTAACCCAGCGCTGCCCAAAGACTAGCAAGGGCGCAACTTGATCATTCATATAATCAGGGTTGTCACTGTTCTCCACACTCTTCAGGGCCAGAAGGGCCTCAACTGGCACCGCCTCCTCAGGTGAACCCGGTACAGATCCATCGTACTCAGCATTTTCCTTCAGACCGGGAAAACAGTAGCGGGTATCATTCAGCAGTTCCTGGCGGGTAAATGTCATTTTATAACCATCAATTGATTCAACCGTGATTAAAGTGGCCTCTTCATTGATTCCGGCCTTTTGCAAAAGGTCAGTCAGCCGCACACCTTCAGCTACATACCACTTCTTGGTGGGCCAGGTATTAATCGTGCTATACTTGACTTGCACCTGGGTCATGGCCTCCAGATCAGCCTGGCTGAAAACAGTCTCCTTCTCTACGCCATCCCCGCTTACCGCGACCGATGATATCTCGGCATGGGCTGTGGCAGGCACCAGCATACTGAACGAACCAGCCATCAGCAGCGCGGCCAAAATAGTCACCAGGACTGTACCGAGCCATTTTTTTACACCCTGAAAATGCCGTACCACCACCGTTTCTAAGTTAACTTCCTGGTCTTGCCTGGCAGGTCTTACGTGTACGTCCATCTTATTCACTCCTTCAATGATCCACGAACACTAATTCATTTACGTCCCGCCGGTTCGAGTTCAACATCCCCATAACCGGCCAGATCTTCTCAAACTGGTGGGATATAGCTGCGGCTTTACCTGGGTACAGAGGCAGGATCTCCATTCTAATTGCCCGGAAATCCTGCCCAACTGCTCCCTGACTGTCAACACTTCATGAGCGCATATATTACTGCAAAATGATCGGGTTAACAGTAGTAGAATTGGTCAAATCATCCACAACATAAGTTTTAACCACATCTCCGGCCAGTACATTAAAGCCGGCTTGAGCCGCCCCTACTGAATCAAAATCAGCTTTGGTTACATTGATGGTCATCTGGGTATTGTTCCTGGTATGGGTAAAGACCACTGCTTCGGTGCCCTCATGGGGTGTTACCGAGGCCACATTAACCCCGAAATATTTTAGCCCAGTAACGCCTGCATTGACCGTCATTGTGGTAAAGCCATTCTGATCTGTTCCTGCAGTATAAGAATCAGGATCTTCCACGGCAGCCACAGTGTAGACTGGCGCAGCAGACTCTGCGCCGAGCAGCCGGATGCTCACAATGTTTCCGATAGATGTTGCTCCGCTTACATTCGGTCCCACCAGACGGAGCGGCCAGCTGGTATCAGTATCGGGTATGAGCGTCCCGTTCAGCGAATTGGCGATAATGTAGTTGTTGTTGCGGATAATATCCGCACTATCGATAGTTATTGAATAGTTATCGGCAGCAGTAATTACTACCTGGTACCCGGCACTAGCCAGTGCATCATTAAAGGCGTTATCGGAATGTTGGTCAGCGTCATCCACGAACCCAACCAGGAACCACAGAGGCATGCCTTCCCAGACCCGTTCGTTGGAATCGGTATAGCTCGCCTTGTGGTTAGCTCCGAACTGACAGGCAAGAGCCGATTCAAAATAGGTTTTACTCACATCATAGTCTAAACCGCCTATATCCAGTCCATCCAACTCCAAGGTCCAATCACCCTGCGGCACTGAGTATATCTTGATTTGGGTAATATACTTGGCTGATAAGCCGGCACAGGAAGGATACTGGACACCGTTGCCGTAATAGTAGTGCCAGTAGTTTTCCGGAAGGGTCTCATGCATATCCCATTGGCTGTAGACGTGGTCACCCTCCGGAGTAAAGAATAAACGCATACCATCTGCATAATCGGGTACGTATTTACCATCAGCCCACCAGGCCAGAATGGCATCTCCCTGGCGTGCTTGAACCGATGGGTCGGTATATATGGAGGAATAGGGAAGCGTGGTCTCAAAACCATCTTTGGCAACCAGTACTATTTCAGTACCTGCACCCATACCACCCACAAGCTCACAGAGGTCCTTGATGCGGGTACCCTTCACGGCATTGGCTATCTTATAACCGCCGGGATAGGTCTCATCAGCATCCCATACATCATCTGGATTGTTGGTGATTCCCTCGTAGCGGTATACCGTAGTGCCGTCTCCAATCACGTCGAGCCCACTGTCTCTCTCCATCCATAGATAATCGGCCGTAGTTTCGTCAAGGATAGTAGTGTTGTCTTCCGCATATTTTATGATACGGACTTCCGGAATAGGCAGGGCAGTCTCAAAAGACGTCAGTTCAATCTCCGCAATATTCCCCACACTAAAACCACCAAGTGCTCCATCATTGGCCACACCGTTACCGACCAGACGCAGTGGCCATGAACCGGTAAGGGGTGCACCGTTTAACTTATTCGCAATTATATAATCGCTGCTCCAGGCTATATCCGTACTGGCAAAATCCTTGGTATAACCGTCTCCAGCTTTCACCAGAATTGTGTAACCAGCCATGGCCTGATTAGCATTGTAGTCGTGGGGCTGCCGATCATCGACCCATCCTGTCAGTAACCAGAGCGGTATACCGGACCAGACATTACTTTCCGCGTCAGTCCATTCTACCCAATGGCCCGAATTGGGACAGGCAAGCCCGGCCTCGAACTCAGCCTGGGCAATAACATCACTGATTTTGCCGTTCAGAGTGAGATTCCAGCTTTCGGGAGCAGCCGCCGGTGTCTGCAGCTCTGGTATTTCTATCTTGGCGATATTGCCTACACTGGAACCGCCAAGAGAACCATCGGTTTCAGTAACACCGGCTCCAACCAGGCGCAGCGGTCCTGAGTCGGTAAGGGGTACACCATTGCATTTATTGGCAATGATATAGTCATCACTTCTGGCTATATCCGCCCCATTAAAAGTCTTGTTGTAGCCGTCTCCGGTAGCCACCTGCACTGAATAGCCAGAAGATACGGTATCATTGAAAGTCCAATGGCTGCCGGTCTCGATGTCATCCACTGCCCCCAACAGTACCCAAAGGGGTACGCCCGACCAGACATTGCCTTCAATATCAGTCCATTCCCGGTAGTGGTCTGAGCCCGTACAGGCCAGCCCGCCTTCAAACTCCTCCTGGGTGATGGTATCCCCTACTTCTCCGCTCATTTCCAGGGTCCATCCCGAGGGTGGTTCAGGCAGATTTAAAAGCTCGATCTTAACAATGTTGCCTACCTGTTGTCCGCCAAAAACAGCTGAACCCTTCAGATACAATGGCCAGCAGTCTTTTCCTGAATCAGTCTTAAGAGGAAGTGGTTCTCCGTTAAGGGTATTGGCTACGATATACCCATTGTTGCGGGCGATAGCAGCACTATCGAGGGTTGCCTTCCATCCGTCACCCGCAATAACATCAACTTGATAATTCTGAGTGGCGAGGTCGTCGTTAAAGTTATAATGCTTGGAACCAACATCGGGGTCATCATCAACCATGCCCACCAACAGCCACAGCGGTACGCCTCCCCAGACATTACCATCACCGTCGGTCCAGGAAACTTGATGAGTTGAGGACGAACAGGCCAGACCATTCTCAAAGAAGGCCTTGGTCACACTGGCATTCTTTGCCCCGGAGAGCTGAAGAGTCCAATCAGTTGGTGCCACCCCGGTAGACGCAACGGTTTTCACTGCTGCAGTAGCCGCTGCCTTAACTGCATTAAGGTCATTCGGATCGGTAATACCGGCGGCATAGTAGAATTCAACTTTGTCCCCATCCATCAATTCGATAACATTCAGCCCAGCGGGGGTGTTCATATATCCATCTTTATATACATCATTGACATAGGCGTACCAGTAGACCCCATTAGTTTTGTCACGAAGATAAGTGCCTATGTCGTCCAGGAGGAGTACCCCGTCATAAGACCAACGCTTATCAGTTACGTTATATGTGAAGCTGCCGGCATCTGCTGCCGCCTGAAGGGCTCCCAGCGGTGTAGTCTTGCTGACGGTATAAGCTGTACTTGAGTTGGGGGGAGTCACATCAAAGGTTTCGTCAGGTGTCAAAGTGACTGTCCCCTCGTAGAGAACATCAATTGCCGGCGCCTCTGCTGCCGTAATAAAGTCCGTCTTTATCTCATCGTCGCTGCCGGCGGTATTGGTTACCGTTAGCTTGACGCTGTAGATGCCGGCTACACTGTATTCATAGCTTGGGTTCTGGTCGGTAGAATCCACCGTACCATCGTTATCAAAGTCCCACGCATAGGTTAATGGCGCTGTACCTGTTGACTCGTCGGTAAAACTGACCGCAAGAGGTGCTGTGCCGCTGGTTGTATCAGCGGTGAAGGCCGCCGTCGGTGCCACTAGGTCCGAATTGACGGTGATGTAGTCGGTCTGAATTTCATCTAAGCTGCTGGTCGCATCGGCTGCCCCGGGCATCATTAAACCGCCGGGTCCCACCAATAGGGCTAACATTAAGCACAAGGCAACTAATTTGCCCCACCCTTTTCTCCTATTAAACATAAATAAACCACCTCTCCCCTGTATATGTGGTGTCTACTGTTCTTGCTTTGGGTAGCGCTGGTCACCCCCTTATTCCTCCTACTCCGTGCTCTGGCTGCCGATTCAACCCTACTGCAAAACTACCGGGTTATAATCCAGAGCACTGGTCAGGTCATCCACCATGAATACCTTAACCAAATCGCCGCTCTCGACGTTGAATCCCGCCTGAGCAGTACTAACAGCATCAAAATCATTTTGAACCAGGTTCAGCCCCACCTGAGACCCATCCCGGAAGTGGGAAAATATAATGGTTTCCGATCCTAGATGTGCAGATATCGGCTGAATATCAACTATAAAGTCTTTGGATTTCGCTACTCCGCTCTGGATGGTCAGCAAGGAAATACCATCATCTGTAGCGCCAATCGTATAATCAACATCAACGGCCGCAATAATCCGATAGGTTGGGTTTATTAGGCCTTTATTTATGGTGTAGCTTTCAATCAGCTCACCACTGGCGGTAAAAGCAGTCAAGGTTAAAACATCCCCATCAATATCCACAACCTGATAGTTGCTGCCGGTCTCTTCGGTTGCCACGTAGGGAAAAGCATCTCCCGCAGCATAATATTTGCAACCGGCATTGCCCATAACATAGACTATCCCGTAGGCCCCCGGGTTAATCCGGACTTCTCCCTGATAAATCGGATGAGTCCGCATATAGACATGTTGATGACCGACAAAAGCCATGTCTACCCCATTAGCTTCCAGAGTAGGCACCCAATTGGTCCGTATTGACTCGTCAATCCCTTTATAATCCTTGAAGGCAGGATATGCGGGATGATGGAACATCACAAACTTCCACGTTTTATCTGTGCTCTCCAGATCTTGCTGCAGCCATTGTTTGGCTGCCTCGTTGGTATTGTTGTTACTATTCAAAATAGTAAAATGAGCATTGCCAAAATCATAGGAATAGAACTCTTGTTTCAAACCGGCCGGTCCGTTATCGGGTAAAGCCATAAAATTAGTATACATATACCCTTCGTGATTGCCTAAAGTTGGCATCATCGGTATTCGGGCCAAGACAGGAGTTGCCGCAGTTAGAAATTGGCCCCATTCATTTTCGTCATTGCCGTTGTTAGTCAAATCTCCTCCCAAAAGAGAAAACTTGATATCAGGATATGCATCATAAATCGAGTTTAAAGTATTTCCCCATTCAGGGTATCCCTCCTGAACGTCGCCCATATACAGAAATGAATATGTATCTGTATCTGCCCCGGTGGTAAAAGAAAATTGCTCACTCCAGGCGCCTTCATCCCCCACCCGGTAAACATACTCGGTATCCGGGGTTAATCCTGATATATTCACGGTATTGCGGTAATAGAGACTGCCCAATATCGAGCTTTGGGCTTCAATTTGCGAGGCCTGGTCAAAACTGCCATCAAAACCATCTGCCTCCAGGTATTCAACCCAGGCTGGTTCATCAGTAGTCATTAACCAGGTTATGGTCTGGGTTATAGCTGGATCTGCCGTCCAGGTCAAAATTATTTGTGTAGGCGGGCTGATTTCCACCGCACTGGTAAGTGGAGTAAAAAACAAACAGCAAGCAAATACTGCCAACAAAAACACAGTACCCAACTTGCTTCCTCGGGCTGATATTCCTTTAAAATTATTAAAAGATCTTATTCTCATGACCATGTACCCCTTTATAACTTATATTTGGTCAGGCTGATTAAGTATCTAAACCGTTGGGATATAGCTCGGCCATATGGGTGCTGAGGCAGGATCTCCGATCCAATTATCCGGAAATCCTGCCCAACTGCTCCCTAGCTACCAACACTTCGTGGGCGCATATACTATTGCAAAATTATGGGGTTAATGGTGTTTGAATTGGTCAAATCATCTACCACGTAAGCTTTAACTACATCACCGGCCAGTACATTAAACCCGGCTTGAGCAATCGATACTACATCAAAATCAGCTTTGGTTACATTAATGGTCATCTGGGCATTGTTCCTGGTATGGGTAAAGACTACCGCTTCGTTACCCTCATGGGGTGTTACCGGCGCAATATTTATGCCGAAATATTTTAATCCTATAATTCCGGCATTGACCGTCATAGTATTAATGCCATTTTGGGTTCCTGGAGTATAAACAGGATCTTCCACGGGAGCCACAGTGTAAACTGGACGTTTAGTAATGGTAATTCCGGTAACATTCTTAATCACTTTGCCAGACCAGTACATCCGCAGGGTGGTAGCATCCCCAATTATCGGTTGGCCGTCAATTGCATAAGTCACCAGATATCTATTAACCGGATCCAGCGCGTCCGCTACCGTAATCGGAGCTACCGGATAGGTTGCCGCATCAGTAGTATTGATCTGTACTTCCCACTCAGCCTCACTAACATTTAAGGCAATCAGCAAGTCGCTCAATGCCACCCCGGTGCAGCTTATATCACCTGACTTGGATGTATAAGTACCTGTGGTTGGAGTCATGGCTTGCAACTCTGCCATAGAATAGGAAACCGGATCGGCCCCATCGCCTGCCACAGCCAATACTCCCGGGGCTGCAAGCATAGTCTGGGTTACGGCAGCATCGCTATAATTGAGTGCTTTTACCACGATCGCATAGTCACCTGCTGCAGTAAATACACTGGCATCAATGGTGAGCTGACCTGCTTCTAAGACATATTTGTCACTGGTTATAGCACTGCTGTTTACCGTAACTCCATTAATCTTGGTTCTCCATATTTCATCGTCTACAAAGGTCAGCTGTATGGGGTTGCCTACAATATTATCAGTCGCATCGGCGGTCAAAACCGGGTAACCTTTGCCAATCGTTTGTGATATGCAACTATCTCTATATCCGGCCGCCTTAACTCTGACTTCAAAAAGGTATTCATTTAAAAATACTCCTGGTTGAATGGTTAGTTTACCTTCCGTAAATGCATACTTGTCTGAAGGTACACTTACTGAGTCTACTTGAACGTCAGTAATAACTGAGCGCCAGTAAGGATCATCATTAAAAGTAAGTTCAATGGGTTGATCAATTGTGTTGTCAGTTGTATCCGGGGTTAACTTTAACGCCGGTCCCCAATTTATCCCCTGTGTTACACTGCTATCTGCATACCCGTTGGCCTTAACCAGTATTACATACGGACTGGAGTATGATGACCTGTATTCAGGAAAAACGCCGGGTTTGAAGGTAAGCTTCCCTGCTTCCAAAGTATACTTTCCAAATCCTAGCGGTATCGAGTCCACACTCACGCCAGTAACTGCGTCCCGCCAAGTTGGATCATCCGTGAAGGTAACATCAATCGGCTGGCCAACATCAGCGCTGCTGCGGTCCTTTGCCAACGTAGGTGATGCTTGCTTGATGGGCTGTATTACAGTAGCATCCAAATACCCTTGCGCCTGCACAACAATGGTATAATCCTTTACTTCATTCAATACACCCTTGTAAATATTAATCTTTCCACTTAATATGGCGCTGTACTGATCTGTTGCCAAAGGACTGCCATCTACCAAAACTGCCTTAATCGCACTTTTATAGGTCGAATTAGACGGATAGGTTATGGAAATCAGGGCACCCGTGCCGTTGTTAACGGTCTGGGGTGTGAATACGGGAGGAATAGCCACTACCGGCTGAACTACAAAAGCATTTTTATAGCCAGTAGCAGATATAACTATATCCTGCTCTCCGAGGGGGAGAACGCCAGCAAGAATAGTGATTTTACCCGCTTCTTGCGTATACTGCTCGGTTGTTAATTCGGTCGTCCCTGCCATCACTTTGGTGATCGCTGCCCGCCAATCGGCATTATCTGTAAAGGCTAATTCAAGCGGCTGACCAATGGCATTGTTAGTCGTATCCGAGGCTAAGGTCGGGGGTTCTAGCCCATCCGGCCAGATAGTCTGGGTTACGCTGGTGTCCACATAGCCAGTGGCTTGAACGGTAACAGTGTAATCCTTTACTTCACCCAATACACCGGCGGCAATGGTAATCGTTCCCGCTCCTACCGTATACTGGTCGGTGGCTACGTCTCCCACCAGCACTTTAGTAACCGCTGCCTGCCAGTTTGCATCCTCAGTAAAGGTCAGTTCAATCGGCTGAGTGGTTATAAAATCAGTGGTATCTGCATTTAGAACCGGAGGTATTTTTCTCATGGTCTGTGTTACGGTCACATCATTATAACCAATAGCTTGAACCGCGATAGTGTAATCCTTGGCTTCTGTTAATATGCCTGTAGCGATAGTTATAATGCCAGTTCCTACCGTATACTGTCCAACCGCTAATGCAACCCCATCCACACTTACCTGGGTTATCGCTGCTTGCCAATCAGCATCTTCTGTAAAGGTTAAACCAATAGCCTGACCAATGGCGTTATTGATTGTTTCTGCACTTAGAGCTGGCGGATTGATATTTTCTGCTACAATCTTTTGCACTAGGCTGGCATCTCTAAAGTCTGTGGCTGAAATAGTAATGGTATAATCCTTGGCCTCAGTAAATACTCCCGGTATAAAGGTAATTTTATTGGATGTTTTCGTATACTTATCGGAGGTTAGTGGCGTACCATCAACACTTATTGCCGTGATGGCATCTGCCCATTGCTGATCCTCAGGAAATGTTATCTCGATCTCCTGATTCACACAAACATTGGTTGTGTCCCGTGTTAATGTGGGAGGATACGCATCAGTAACCCGGTATTCATACGTAGCGATATCGCTGTCCGTCTGACCGGGACCGATGGATTTCGCTTTAAGGGTCATGGTCCGGTCTACAGTAATTTTGTGGTTTATGGTCGCCAGTTCATCCGACCGAGACCCCCACCAGCGCTTTTTAATCCAGTTATACATGGGACTCTCAACAGTAGGATTGGTGCCATCGGTAGTGTAATGAATACTATCTCCGTCCATATTGGAGGTACTTAATGCTACTTCAGTGCCTGCCGGAACGGTCCCACTCGGGGTATCTGCTGCCGGGGTTTCCCATTTTGCTGGGGTTTCCGTAGAGACTGTAATGGTCTTCACATATTTTACATATATCTCGTTGGTCTGTTCGGTAAGCCAGCGCTGCCCCATTATCAGATGTGGTGCCTCCCGGCTGCCGATGTAGTCAAGATTCTCGCTGCCTTCTATACTTTTCAGAGCCAAAATAATGTCAACTTCTTCTGGATTTTCAGGGGACCCGAGTATATAGCCAAAATATTCATGATTCTCTTTTAACCCGGGGTAATAATAACGAGTAGCATCCAACTGATCCCGCGTCATGCTCTTGGTGAATCCATCAGATGACTTAAATGTAATCGACTTTGCCTCGGGTTTAATGCCAGCCGCTGTTAAAAGGTCAGCCAGTTTGACGCCTTCAGCCCAATAAAACTTCTTGGTAGGCCAGGTATTAATCGTACTGTAAAGACGTACCGGCGTGCAGGTCATGGCTTCTACCTCAGCCCGAGTATATTCAGTAGGAGTTGTAACTCCATCTCCGGTTATTATTATCCAAGCATTCTGTATAGCCTGGATTACAGTGACATCTTCATATCCCGTAGCCTGAACCAAAATAGTGTAATCTTTAACTCCCGGAAATAGCTCGGGGACCAGGGTGATCTTGCCCTCTGCAATCGTATATTGTTCTTGAGTCAATTCGCTTTCATCGATGGTGAGAGTGGTAATGGCACCCCGCCAGGCCGCATCATCGGCGAAAGTTATCTCGATGGCCGTTTCCGGCCGGTTTTGGCTGATGTCAGAGTTTAAAACCGGCGGTGTCAGCAAGCTTTCCATCACTGTGTTCATAGTCAAACTGACATCTGGCACCTCGATCGCTACCATGGTCTGAAATACACTGGCATCAGAATAACCGGCGGCCTTAACCAGTACCTCATAATCACCGGCCTCAGCGAATACCTCGGCAACGATGGTAATCTTATCGCTTGAGACCTCATATTGCTCTGCCAGCAGTTCGATATCTGCGACGATTACGCCGCTGATAACCCCGCTCCAAGTCCCGTCATCACTAAATGTAATATCGACAGGCTGACCAATGATGTTATCAGTATCATCAGCATTTAAAACAGGCGCTGCCGGAATCTCATTATCGATTTCTTCTTCGGTTACCGTGGCTGACAGCTCCTCGGCTCCACTGGCCACTCCGGGCATCATCAAGCCGCTGGTTCCAAACAAGAAAGCAAACATTAAACACAGGGCAACTAATTTGCCCCACCATTTTCTCCTATTAAACATACTAAAACCACCTCTTTCATGTTTTACGTAGTGACCACTGATTTTTGTACAAGTAATTTATTACCCCCTTACTTCCCTTATTCCATGCCTCTGCCCACCGGTTCTAAACCCTGCATTGGAATTATTTCCATTATTAATCTCTCGCACAATCACAATGGGAAACCTTCTCTTCAATGTAATCTACCAGTCGTAGTACATCCCCATCTTCCAACGGGTTAAATACGGGCAGCAATCCGTAACTTCTTAATTCGTTCGAAATTACTCCGGATATTGCCAAGACCAAGGGATCCATTTTTGCTTCAATCTCCTCTATACTGCGTGCACATATTATTCGGGGGGAGGGGTAGTCTTCCACTCCCTCCATAATCACATAGTCCTGCTTATAAAACTTGAGTATGCTGCCAACCGGCAGGCGGCCAGGAAAGAGAATATTGCTTTCGTTATAACCCCGGGCCGTCACCAGCTCTGCACCGGCCTGTTTATGCCGATGGGTGTTGCTGCCTTCTGTCTCCATAGTGAATTTCTCGTAATGAATATCCTTAATGGAGCCTACCGAGTAATTTCTGCGACCCAGTTCCCGGATTATCTTTTCTATGGTGGTGGTTTTACCCGACCCGGAGAAACCCACCACCGATAATACTTTCATGCTAATCCACTCCCTGACTCATCAGCATCCCTGTTATTGGCATTTATAGTGATAATGCTTTGGCGATAACCGTAACTGCCTCGGCCCGATTGGCATTATTGCCGGGCTTAAAGCTCTGATCCGGATAGCCTGACATTATACCCTGACTGCTGGCAATGGCTACCGCATCCACTGCCCAGGCTGAAATCTGATCCTGGTCGATGAAAACCACCGTATTGGATGCCTTGGTCAACTTACTGGCATTAACTATCATTACTGCCATCTGCTCCCGAGTAATAAGATCATTGGGACCAAAACGGCCATCACTGTATCCGGAGACTATTTTGTGAGCCTGGGCAGTTGCGATGTATTCCTTGGCCCAATGGCCGGATACATCCGAAAAAACCATTTCTTGGCGCTGCTCCAGCTTAAAGGCCTTGACCATCACGGTCGCAAATTCGGCCCGGGTAATATTATTAGCGGGTTTAAAGGTGCCATCCGGATAACCCCCTATAGCTCCCGTGGCCAACAATTTATTAATATTGGCTGCCGCCCAATTACCAGCTACATCGCTCAGGTTTATAGTTGGGCTTTCCACGCCCGTATTGCCGCCCGGGTTGGTTGTCCCGACAGGGGCGGCTGCTGGTGGTTTACTGTCGTTGTTACCCCCGGAATTATTGTTATCACCGGAATTATCATCATCCTTGGGGGGAGTAACGGGCGGAGTAACAATGTCTTCCGGTTCGATGACTATCTCACCGGAGGCACCCACGGTAAAACTACGCACCGCCACATTGGTTCCATAACCGGCGACTACCTCCATCTGACCAACTGAGCCGACCGGCACTCCAAAGACAGAATCGTAATTGCCTGTGCTGTCTGCCTTTACCGCCTCAAAAAAGACGATGCTCTGACTGCTGTCCAGCACCTTGATAGACACCCAGGCATTGGGATCACAAACACCTGCTGCACCTATGCTGTTCTCGGCCGGGACGGTTAATGTCAGGGTAACATTGCCAGCATAAGCTGAACCGGCCCATAAGGAGAGCGTTAGCAGCATTGTTATGGTTATAGCTATAATCTTTCTCTGCAAAATCGGTCACCTCTTCAATCTGGGTTCATTAGACCCTATCAATTATTAATATGAAAGCGCCTTGCGTCTTCTAAATCTATACATCACAATAGCAAACAATATAAGCCCGGTGGCAATGCCCAGCATCAAGGGATGGAACAGCAGGTAAGCCATGGCAATAAAGGGAATCAAACCTACCCTTACTGCGGCCTTCAAGGCATCACTCTGGGCTATATAATTGGCTATTGGTGGTGAATTACGGTAGTAAAAGGCTACAAAAGCACTGCCAGGAGCGTTGCTTAACAGGAACTCATCCCGGAAAGCGCGCAAGAGTGCAACTGAAGGCTCAAATTTGGATCCAAAGGCAGCCGTGGCAATAAAGCACTCATCCACCGATTGAGTGATAATCAGGTCCTGGCTGGCAATAACCTCGCCGTAGCCGGCCATAACGTTCAATACTCCTGCAGCACCATCCGGTATCACAAATGTCAAACTGTAGTTGCCGCTGCTGTCAGCTTTGATCGCATCAAAAAACACAATACATTCATTACTATCCAAGACCTTAAGAGAAACCCAGGTATTGGGGGTAGCGGTGCCTGAGGCAGTGATGCTATCTCCCACCGCCCCGCTGACGGGGTTTAATGTCAGTGTAATCTGGCTGGTAACAGCACCAATGGTCAAGTTTCGACTGGCGCTAGTGTCCCCGCTGCTGGCAACAACTTGCAGAACCCCTTCAACCTCCGGTATCACAATGTCTAAACTATAGTTGCCGCTGCTGTCAGCCTGGACCTGATCAGAAAGTAATACATTCTGGTTATTATCAAGCATTTCAATGAGGATCCAGCTGGAAGCATCCGCGGTTCCCGATGCGGTCACAGTATCCCCTGGTTGGGCACTGCTTTTGTTTAGATTCAAAGATACCTGCTGGCTTATAATGCCAACAAATAAGTCCTTAACCGCCACATTGGGTCCATACCCGCTTACAACCTCTAATAACCCATCAGCAACATCCGGAACAATAAATGTATGGGAATAACTTCCGTCCTGGCCGGATTTTACAGCCTCGTAATAGACAATAGATTCAGTACTGTCCACAATTTTTATGGATACAAACGTATCCGGATCCGCCTGCCCGGAAGCGGTCACAGAGTCCCCGACCAATGCGGAATCTGTGCTCAAATCCAAACTGACATCAACAGCCAAAGCGGTTGCCGGCATTACTAAGAGGGTAAACACGGCCATCATTAATATAGTTGTTATTCTTCGGAGCATCTAAATCACCTCACATATTAATTCAGTTGTCTGGAATATAGAACGATATAAGCTACAGGACCATAAATAATCCTTCTACCCAAACCATTTATATGCAACTGCTCAATCCTCCCTCCATTTTTGCATACATCGTTGCGGGCCGACCCAAATCCTGATTCGATACCGTCCAAGCTTGGGCGCATATTTTTTCATTACATCTTTATCGGCCCCTTTCCGAGAAATGTGGTCAGCATTGGCCAAAAAACTTTTACCACCCCGTTCACTGGATAATTTAACGAAATAAATCTCCAGAAAAGAAAAACCACTGCATAAAGAATTACCGGACTCAGACTATCCAATCCTCAACAAATACCTGTTAACAAACAAAAAAGGTGAGTCACGAAAAGCAGACTCACCCCAATATTAATCAGGTTTTTGTTTCTCCTTTCCACAATGGGAGGCGTAACCGTTTCCAGTAACACCCTATCGGCCTAAACACCATAGATAATCTTTAGGTAAAAAGGCTCGGAGCATATTTAATTTTGTATACACCATACTTCGCTTCACAAACTAAAAATCCTGCAAAATATTCCAATATTTTTATAATACTATGCCCTCAGTCACCCTAAATAGTGCCCAAAGCTCGGATATACGGGCTTAATCGCCCTACAATATTTTCCAAAGCTGGCACCTGCCCAACTTACGGCAGAGATTAAGTTAAGGCATGTTAAAAGCCCGTTTGCTTCCAGTAAACGGGCTTTAATATACAGGCTTAGCCTCCGGGTAACGAGTTAACCAGAAATCTAACCCATCTTTTGTTAAGCATCAATGCTTCTACATCTTTTCACCACATTCTACGCAGAACTTGCTGCCCGGGTTTACTTTAGCTCCACAGGCCGGGCAATGCTGGGCAACCTTTAATTTGGCGCCGCATTCCGGACAGAATTTAGCATTACTGGCCAGGGGTGCCTCACATTCCGGACAACTTGCCCGCACGTTCTCACGCCAGTTTTCCAGACCGAGCTTCTTATCCTCCTCAGCCATGGCAGCATGTGCCCATACTTCCTCCACCGATTTACTTGCCTGGGCGGCGGCCATTTCCACTCCCAGGTCAGGGGCACATTCTTTACACAGACCCTTTTTGGTGTTCCAGCACTTCTGGCGGCATACCCAGGAAGAACAACGCGGGCACTGGATAAAATCAGGCTTGAGCTCATTGCGGGCCTCTTCAAAAGCTTCATCATGGGATTTCTCCCAGGCAGCAGATCTTACTCTTTCACTTACATCAGCCGCACTGCTGAAAAACCCACCCAACAAACTGCCGGCCGTATCCAGTACACCAGTTACTGTCCCAGTGATACTCGGTTTAAATCGGGTCCGGTAACCGCTTCCGCATCGATCGCAGTAAAACTCGAATTGAAATCCCTTATTAGTGCTAAGATCACTATAATTAGTGACAAATTCAATCCTATCCGCCATAAAACCCCTCCTTCAACAATGGTTCAGCCAACCTTATTTTTTAATATTAAGTTTAGCATATCCAAACGTTGCCGGGGGAGAAAAGTCATTCTACTAAGGTTTCATGTGAAGACTAATCCTGATGCCGCTTTGCAGCCCTCAAGCTACAGAATGTCAGTTGCGAGCAAGGGGTATTACCAATTCTGCTTTTTCGCCCACTTTCAACGCAACCTCGGGGGCCAAAAGGACTTTTATTTTCACACTGTCTTTGTTTTTATTAGCCGCCGTCTGCATTTCTTTGGGTGTATACTGTGCTTTGGCATCGATAAAGTTTACGGTCCCCTGGAACTGTTCTTCTCCCCTCTTAACAACCACTTCCTGGGCATAGCTGACCCTGTGTAAATAATCTTCCGGCAGATAAGCCACCAAATACTTCTCAGTATTAGAAGCTATGTCGGCCAGGTTATAACCGGCAGCGACTATATCTCCCAATAAATAGTTTTTGCTGATTATGGTGCCAGTACTAACCGCTGTAATTTTGCATTTGGCCAAATTTTCCTGAGCTTGACGGATCTGGCTTTCGGTCTGGGCAATATCAGCCTGGGCGGCAGCTATTTTCTCCTGACTGGCCCCCTGGCCAAGCAAGACTAGTTTTTGGTGCGCATTGTCGAGTTGACTCCGTTTGGTGGTTGCATCAATCTGCGCCAAATCCAATTGATATTTAGCCTCATCCCGCACAGATTTAGATATGCCCCCGCCCTCATACAGACTCTCAGCTTTATCGTAAGCAATTTGAGCCTTCTCCAAGAGTATCTGCGAACTTGCATAGGCTTGCTCGGCAATGGTCACATTATTCTGACCTTGCTTGATTTCTGCCTGGTCGGTGCCTCTTTCTAATTCAGCCAAGACGGCCTTTTTTTTATCTAAAGTTGTCTCCAATTGTTCCAGTGTATACTTTTGATTGCTGTTATCAATAATGGCGATTACATCACCAGCCTTTACCTCTTGTCCCAGCTCTATAGGCAGCTCGATAATTTTACCTGCCGCTTCACTATAATGGGAATACAGGTGTGTCTCCACCACTCCCTTCAGAACCAGGTCGGTCTTTTGTGAAGAGCACCCGCTCAGAGATACCAGTATTAACATCACCACCAGCGGCAGACATATCCTTTGCACAGTATAAATCCCCCTTACCTATTTATATTCGCCGGTATTTTTTCAAAAGCCGGGTATTTATAACCATAAACAATAAAGAAAACCCTAATATAACCACCAAATCACCAGCAATCACTGTGATTCCGCTGCCCTTAATCATTACCTGGGTCAAAGCATTGGCTATATAGTATAACGGCATGGCTCGTTCGATAATTTCCAGCCAGGCAGGCAGATCGAAGATACCGGAGAAAAATAACTGGGGAATAATAACCACTGGAATAAACTGCATCATTTGAAATTCGCTGTTGGCAGCAGTGGAAGCCAGTATCCCAAATGTCAAGGCCACCATTGCGGTCAAAAGGGTGATTAATAATACCAGGGCAAAGGAGCCGGTCATAGACATGTCCAGAACGTAAATACAAAACCAGGAAATCACGAATGACTGCAGGACAGTAACAACTCCAAAGCCCAGCACATAGCCTACTACTATCTCCCAGCGCTTAATGGGCATTGAGAGAAGCTTTTCCAGGGTCCCCGTTGTCCTCTCCTGCAGAAAGGAAATACCCGCTACTAAAAACGTAAAAAAGAACACAATAAAGCCAATAAATACTGCGCCATAATTATCGAACATAGATGAGTCTTCATACCCATAAACATAATGAACCTTCGGAAGCAGATCGGTTCGTGCACCACCTGTTTTCAAGTTGGCCATCTGCACTGCTGCCAGAGTCATTTTGGCTTTGCCGGGATCGCTGCCATCCAGCTCAATATAGGATTTGCCGCTGACTACATTGATGGTGGCCACAACCTCGCCCAGTTCCAGAGCCATTTGAGCTTCACTTTCGCTATAACGCAAGACGATCACATTGTTGGCTTCGAGATTGTCCACAAAACTGACCGGTGCATTTATTACTGCGACAGTCGTTGTACTGCTGGTTCCCTCAAAAATAAAATACATAAGGGTCAACATCAGCAGAGGAGCTAGCATCATTAAGGCCAGGGTGCGTTTATCATGGCGGATTTGATTCAGGATACGCATGGCCAATGCTCTAACCCTCATTCTGTTTACCTCCATAATATATGAAAGCTTCATCAAGACTGCTGACGCCTATGGCAGACTGCAAGTCCGCAGAAGTACCGGAAGCAATCAGGCTTCCTTCCCTCATCATGGCCAGACTATGACACTTGTCGGCTTCATCCATAACATGGGTCGTCACCAGAATGGTAACCCCTTGCTCCGAGAGTCTGTTCAGTTCGTTCCAAATGCTCTGCCGTAAGAGTGGATCTATCCCCACCGTCGGTTCATCCAGCACCAAAACAGGCGGGTTGTGCAGGATGGCAATGGCCAGCGAAAGTCGCCGCTTCATCCCGCCCGAATACTCCTGGATAGGTTTTTTTATGTCATCCCCCAGATTCACTATTTCCATCACTTCAGCTATTCTTGGTTTGAGCTGCGCTTTGTTCATTCCATAAATGGATCCAAAAAAGTACAGGTTTTCCTCAGCCGTCAGGACGCTGTACAATGCATCCGCCTGGGCCATATAACCTATCTGGTTCATCAATTCCAATCTGGGCATCAGCTCATTTAATACATAAGCTTCACCGGAATCAGCCTCCAGGATGCCCACGATAATTTTCACCAGGGTAGTTTTGCCACAGCCGGAAGGCCCCAACAGGCCGTATATTTTACCAAAGGGTATCGTCATATCAATGTCCTTTAGAACGTGATTGGCACCAAAGTATTTATTAACCTTGTTCAGGACAATGCAATCAGCTTCATTCATCATAAAGCTCCTTATCTGCTCTAAGATATTTATGTATGGTTATAACGACTACTGGCTATTACCCTCGACATGCACTATCTAATAACATTCTCGTATGTACCTGTCTTATCTCGTGATTAAGAAAATCAACTCCCATAACTTCTTTGATTTGCTTCCCCATTAAAAAGGGATAGGAAAGACCGCTTACCAGATGCAGCGTCTTTATATAAAGATGGTGGTCGTCTTGATCGGGCCTTATCCGCCCCAGAGTCAGTTTTATCAACTCAATACCCTCGGTTTTGAGAAACATGATGTACTCCACATGTCCATCGAGCAGCTGATTATGAATGACATGGTTGATCATATTTATCAGAATGTCGGGATATTGAAACATAATATCAGTGTATTCATTAATAAACATGGATAAGTTGGTTATGTCATCCCTATTATCATCTCTTAGATTTTGAAAAGCGTCTTTTAGAAGATCGGTTACGGCCGACAACGATTCATTAATGACGGCATTTTTACTTCCAAAGTGATAGTTTACGGCGGCAACATTAACGCCTGCTTTGGCAGCAATTTTTCTAATGGTGATGCTCTGCAATCCTTCTTCAGCAATCATCGTCATTGTAGTCTTAATAATTTTCTCTTTAGTTGTCAGACAATTCAGTGGACTTTCCATTTTGTCGACTTCCTTTGTCCAAAAATGTGGTAAGCTAATTAGTAAAGAATGATTCTAGCTATCGCTATCAGCAAAATCGTTGACATGATTTGTTTTATAGATTACCATAAAATCATGACCTTTTCAAACGCTGTTTTAATCGCAGATTTAATTGGGAGGGGAACTGGTGAGTAATTTACTGCGTATGGGATTGGATGTGGGTTCCACCACTGTAAAGTTAGTCATCATAGATGATAACGGCACTATCGTTTGGGCAGACTATCGACGGCACTATGCAGACACTAAACTGCACACCACGGAATTACTGCGGGATGCCTATAAACAGGTGTGTAGCCACCCGCTTACCGTCATGGTAACCGGCTCCGCCGGAATCTCTATATCATCATGGCTGGGGATTCAGCATATTCAGGAAGTTATCGCCTGCAATAATACCATTTCCAGATTAATCCCCGCCACTGATGTAGCCATCGAACTGGGTGGTGAAGATGCCAAGATTACCTTTTTCCGGGACGGACTTGACCAGAGAATGAATGGGATCTGTGCCGGCGGGACGGGAGCCTTCATTGATCAAATGGCAACCTTGCTGGGTACAGATACCATGGGCTTAAACGAACTAGCCCGGCAGTATTCGACCATCTATCCAGTAGCAGCGCGCTGTGGAGTGTTTGCCAAAACTGACATTCAAGTGCTCTTAAATGAAGGGGCGCGCAAAGAAGATATTGCCGCATCGGTATTCCAAGCGGTGGTGAATCAGACTATCAGCGGGTTGGCCTGTGGCAAATCTATAAAAGGCAATATCGCCTTTCTGGGTGGACCATTATATTTCTTATCTGAACTACGCAAAAGATTCCAGGATACCCTCAAACTTCGTGATGACCAGGCTATTTTTCCTCAGCATGCTCAGTTTTATGTTGCCATGGGCGCTGCTCTGGCATCAAGCGCCGGTGGGGCTGTCTATTTACCAACTCTAATCAGACGCTTACAGGCTGTAGATTTGTCCCACCATGAGTTTGAGCGACTGCAGCCTCTTTTCCAGGACGCTCAGGAGCTGACTGTCTTTCGGAAGCGGCATGATAAATATAGGGTCACTCGCCGGGATTTGGACTCCTTTGGCGGCGACTGCTTTTTAGGCATTGATGCCGGTTCAACTACCACCAAGGCAGTAATGATTGATTCCAGCGGGTCCCTTCTCTATACCTATTATGGAAATAATTCCGGCAGTCCCTTGAACTCTGCCGTAAATATATTGAAAGACATTTACCGGCGCATGCCAACCACGGCCAAAATCGCTAATACAGCGGTAACCGGCTATGGCGAAGGGCTTTTAAAATCGGCACTGCACATTGATGTGGGGGAAGTGGAAACGATCGCCCACTATACCGCCGCCCATTTTTTTAACCCGGGTGTGGATTTAATCCTAGATATCGGCGGCCAGGATATGAAGTGCCTCCAAATCAAGGATGGCGTTATTGAAAATATTATGCTTAATGAGGCCTGTTCTTCAGGGTGCGGCTCCTTTTTAGAGGCCTTTGCCCATTCCTTAAATATACCTATAAATGAATTCGCCGAGCTGGCTTTAGATGCTGAATCACCGGTAGACTTGGGTTCGCGCTGTACCGTATTCATGAACTCCATGGTAAAACAGGCCCAGAAGGAAGGGGCTACGGTAGGGGATATCTCCGCCGGTCTCTCTTATTCAGTTATTAAGAACGCCTTGTTTAAAGTTATTAAGATGAGAAACCCTGAAGATTTAGGTGACAAGATAGTGGTTCAGGGTGGGACATTTGAAAACGATTCTGTTTTAAGAAGCCTGGAGCTCATCACGGGAAAAGAAGTGGTGCGATCAGATATCGCTCCCCTGATGGGGGCTTTTGGGGCAGCCATGATTGCCCGGGATCGCAAGCAGGAAGGCCGCCCCAGCACCCTGCTATCATTAGACCAACTGGCGCATTTCTCCATTCAGACCAAGCTAAACCGTTGTGGCGGCTGCGCCAACAACTGCTTGCTGACTATTAATAAGTTTCCGGATGGCAATCGCTTTATTTCCGGCAATCGTTGCGAAAAAAGTCTGGGCAGAGAAAACAAAAATCAGTCTATACCTAACCTTTTTGATTATAAATACAAACGGCTTCTCGACTATCAGCCTCTGTCGGAAGATGATGCCCGCCGGGGTATCATTGGAATTCCCATGGTGTTGAATATGTACGAAAACTATCCCTTCTGGTTCACGTTTTTTACCAGGTTGGGTTTCAGGGTGGAGCTTTCGCCCCGTTCGTCACGCTCACTTTATGAACTGGGCACTGAGACCATTTCCTCAGATACAGCCTGTTTCCCGGCCAAGTTAGTCCATGGACATATTGCTGCGCTGATTAATAAAGGGGTTAAAACCATATTTTACCCCTCCATTATTCATGAGCGTTTGGAACAAAAAGATGCCAATCATCACTTTAATTGCCCCATGGTTATTTCCTATCCCGAGGTTATCAAAAACAACATGGACATGATCAAGGCTAACGATGTCACTTATATAAACCCCTTCCTTCCCTATGATGATAAGAAACGGCTTACCGTTAGGCTGTACGAGGAATTAGGTTATATGGAATTATCGAAAAAGGAAATTGCTAAGGCCGTAAACGAAGCCTGGCAGGAGGACCTGCATTTCAAAGCCGATATCAGGCAAAAAGGTGAACAAGTGCTGGCCTATCTGGATGAGTCAGGGACCCTGGGTATTGTATTAGCCGGCCGGCCCTACCACCTGGATCCGGAAATAAACCATGGCGTACCGGAGATTATTAATTCCCTGGGCGTGGCTGTTCTTACTGAAGATTCGGTTGCCCACCTGGGTAATGTGGAAAGACCGGTCCGCGTAATCGACCAGTGGATGTATCACTCACGGTTGTATGCAGCTGCTGATTTTGTAGCTACCCAGCCCCGTTTAGAGCTGGTGCAGTTGAATTCCTTTGGCTGTGGACTGGACGCCATCACTACTGATCAGGTGCAAGAAATTCTTCGTGCCAAAGGCAAAGTCTATACCGTCCTCAAAATTGATGAAGGTACCAACCTGGGCGCAGCCAAAATAAGGATTCGCTCCCTTATGGCAGCACTTGACGTTAAGCGTCAAACAAACCCGACGAAACATACCAGGACCTATGCACAAAAGAGGATCATTTTTACCAAAGAAATGAAGAAGACCCATACCATCCTGGTTCCGCAAATGGCACCTATCCAGTTTGATCTTCTCCAGGAGGTATTAAAAACAGAAGGTTACAACATTGAACTGCTGCCCACAGTGCAAAAGTCAGCTATTGATGAAGGCTTAAAATATGTCAACAATGATGCCTGCTATCCTGCCATCATTGTTATCGGGCAGCTGCTCGAGGCCCTGAAATCCGGTCGTTATGACCTGAACAATACCTCCGTAATCATGAGTCAAACCGGAGGCGGCTGTCGGGCTACCAATTATATTTCTTTATTAAGGAAAGCATTAAGGGAAGCAGGGTTTGAAAACATACCAGTATTATCTGCCAACCATTATGGTGCTGAAAAAAACCCGGGCTTTAAAGTTAACATCAAGCTCATTAAAAAGGCTGTCTATGCTGTAATTTATGGTGATTTACTGATGAGAGTACTGCACCGGGTAAGACCGTATGAAATCATTCCCGGTTCGGCTGACATGCTTTATCAAAGGTGGATAGAGCGTTGTAAAGCCCAGATCATTACGGGAGATAAAGCGGAATTTGACACCAACTTGCGCGGCATAGTTGAAGAATTTGACCAGTTGGAAATGTCCACCCAGCCCAAGCCCAAAGTGGGAGTTGTGGGCGAAATACTGGTAAAATACCACCCTGCCGCTAATAACAATATTGTTCGAGTATTGGAAAGTGAAGGGGCCGAAGTAGTCCTGCCTGATCTGCTGGATTTCTTCCTTTACTGCGCTTATGATTATATTTTTAACTACCAATATCTGTTTGGGAAAAAACGCTTTTATTTTGCTGGCAAATACTTGATTTACTACCTGGAAGGTAAACGCCAATATATGAATGAATTATTACAAAATAGTCGCAGGTTTACTGCTCCCGTCTCTATCTACCACAAGGCTGACCTGGCTCGCAACATTATGTCGCTGGGGCATCATTGCGGCGAAGGCTGGTTTCTTACCGCGGAGATGATCGATCTGATCACCAGCGGGGTTCCCAATATCGTGTGTGTACAACCCTTTGGTTGTCTGCCCAATCATGTAACCGGCAAAGGGATGATGAAAGAACTGAAGAGGCAGTATCCGCACGCTAACATCACCGCCCTGGACTATGATCCCGGAGCCAGCGAAGTAAACCAGTTGAATAGGCTGAAATTAATGCTTACCGTAGCCTTTAAAAACATCCACGCCCAGAGCGAATCAAATCCAGCTCCTACTCTGCCGGTGAGTCACGGGGACGGTTCTCTTGACTCACTACCGTAAGTGAGTCAGGGATGAGTCACGGGGACAGCAGACTGTGTGACAACACTTGTCTGTTTTCCTTTGAAATAATCAGCATAAACCATGCTACATGCTGATTCATTAGTTAATCTCCCGTTCCACAGACGGGGCTTGTGGATGCAAGAGCCAACAGGTTAGATAATATATTTTTTTGTTATTCATAACCAACCTGAGCCAAAACTTAGTTGGTCAAGGATATAAGGCTGACCACCAAAAATAAACCCCACCTTGACAATTTGCAAAGTGGGGTTTTAAATAGTCCTATTTAGACAGGAACTGTTGATATGGCCTATATTCCGCCTGTCTTTAGCAAGCAGAATGTATCAGGTATGCGCTTAATACAATAGGGGTATTTCCCCGTGTTTACCTAAATACAGAGTCCGTCGCAGAGCGAAGGAGCAAGGAGCATTGCATTCCAAATCCTTGTGTGTGCGTATTCATCTCCAAGGATTGAGGTCAACAAATAACGGACTTCGGGGTTTGGAGCACATCCTGCTAGCTCTGCATATCGCCTAATTGCCTCTAATTCACCTCTGATAGCTGCTCTAACATCTACCTCAAAGTTGCCAGTCGCTGGTGGGCAATCTGGAGGACATGATGCTGGAGGTGGACAGATGCCTAAGAGAGAAGCCTGTAGTCGTGCATGCCCATATTCGTCTCCTACAATACTCGTGATGATTTCACGCAGAATGTCTGTCGGAGCCTCATTAGCTATCTGAGCGTAAAATCCAGCATCGCAAATCTCATCCTGGATTGATTCTTCTAGCTTTTCACGGTAATTGGCACATTGGGGACATAGACATGTTACTGGGTGGTTCGGTTTGTGATGAGACATAAAAATACTCCCTTTCTTATATTTTGTTTTGCTTCAAGTACTGGTAAATACCTCTTACAATTTGTGGTTCTTAGGGAATTATCGTTACCTGTGACAGCAACAACGTAAAGAACCGTACGTGACCGTTCTCATCTCCAATAATGCTAGTAATAATGGCACGAAGGGTCGGATCGCTTATTTCATCGGCTATTTCTGCCAATATACCCATGACTTGAATATCATGATTTATAATCTGCTCGAATTTGGAGATAAGATGCGGCGACATTTCATAAGAACTCATTGATTCACCTCCTTGGTTCAATATATGTCAACAAAATCCAATGGGGGACAATAATCTTCCTATTTTTTCTATTCACAAACTTAACAACAACGGAATATTGTCGTACAGTTTGTGTGAGCGGTAAACTAAAAGAGAGAAAAACTGGCCAATAAAAACGGAGAATATCACCCATAAAAATTTACTCTTGGTAAAAGGTGCATCTTTACAACGAAAGGGTGCAAAAAGCTCGAGAAAACGGTGCTTAAAGCGGCGCCAGAATTGCACCCAAATAGGAAAAAGCCCTGTATTAGAGGGCTTTTTCTTCTCTTCATTTCGCTTAACGGTTAGGTATTCCCATTAATATTGAACCTTACTGTTATCTTTGGTTTGAGCCTATGCAAAAGAAAATACATACCCCAGCCGATAAAACCACCGAGCGTATTCATCCACAGATCATCAATGTCGCTACGCCTTGCCTGAGGAAGTTGGCACAATTCAATCATCAGCGAGGCCAGAAACGCGATCAGTACTGACTGCTTGCACGTCCAACGCCAGAGTAACGGGCATGGCACGCTCCAGCCCCCACACAACAAGAGAACCTTCGCCTTGTCATTATTTTTCTATATCATCAGAGTTTTCCTTTTTGTCGTTACGCACTTATATTAAGGCTTTGTAGCTTGAACCATAAATGCCCTCTTGCCGTGGTACTCCGATGTTATAGGAAGGCATTGCTTAATTTTTTGCCGGGCACGTGCTCTCTGTAAACAGTCTCCTGGCTGTCCAATATATTGTGCAGCCTCTTGCTGCTGGGCAAGAAGATAGTCCTTTAGTTTCGCCTGCAAAACTTGATCATTGGTTTGCGTATATGCCTTCAACGCAGAATCAACTCCAGCTGGCCCTGATCGATATAAGATCTCCACATCAAAGCTTCTGAGCGTTCCAGAAAGATAGCGTTCGGCGTTATAGCGGGCAACAAAACTATCCGGATCCAACAGGCAGAACATGCAGAGCATTACTACACCTAACCCAACCGCCAATCTCGTAATGGAGAATGACCATTTTTGTAAAGCTACCACACCACCGCATAGGACCGCTAGAAAGATCATAAATAAGCAGGGGAGAAGCCGGCGCATTGATAGTCCATAAGCCCCAATATACATAGCCATTTTGCTTAAGGCAGTGGCAATGAGTACTAAAGTGAGAATTGCCAGTAATGAGTTGAGAATCTTCAGTGCCATACTTTCCCTGTACTGCTTTTTGCCCAGAACATTTGCTGCCGCCAGTACAGTCAGGTTGATGGCTGCAATGCGACACAACTCAAAAAACCCGCTGCGGGCATATTCGGAATAGACCTGCCAGCCCTCCGGTCGCTCCCCAACAAAGGCGGAGAAAAAATAGGGCAGTTGACTGCCGATGAATACCACATAAAGACTACATAACAACCCCAACAGGATATAAACCGTAGCCGCGGGTAATACCTGCAAAGTTGAAATGGCCTTTAGGGTACTCTCCTCTTTGAATAAGTCACAGCCTCTCCTATGGGCACTGCCTGCGACAAGACCAAAGAGATAAGCTGCTATAGGGATGGCAAGAATACCATTAACGAAATATTCCCCCAACCTCATCCTCTGCAGGTAGGCTAAAACCCCGCTGGTAATTTTGGAAAAACCGCCACTGTCCGCCTTTAGCAGGAGGGGTAAAACCATAGCTGCTACAATGAAGGTCAAAAACAGACCCAGCGCTATGGAAAAGATTTGCCTTCCCTCCGCTCGTTTATTGCTGCCCAGAAAAGCCAGACTTTTATACTGACAGCCAAAATTTATGAAGGGAATGACAAATAGGCCGTTAAATCCGTCCAGCCCAATCAAGTTGCTGGTTTTGCCGAGAATAGTCAGACCGGTAGCCATTATGATCCAGTATACGGCGCCGCAAAATAATAACAGACTGCGCCATGGCTCCAAGCCGTTGTTGGTCCAAAGAGAGAAGCTGATTCCTGTAAGCACCACCACGGTCAGCCAGAACCACCCGGCCCGTGGAATCTGCACCCCTTTTTTCAGCAGATACACAGTTACTGCGCCGCAATAGCCAAGGGTAAACAGCGTTACCCCCCAGCCCTGCCAGGAAAACAGTACCCAACGCGCAAAATAAAATCCCAGTATAAAGGCAAACAGAGCAAAAATGCCGTCCTTGCGGTCTGCTTCAAAAGGTTCTTTTGCATGTCGCAGCAAGGATGCTTGCTGCCAGCCTGATACCCTGGAGATGCCCAATGTTGCCTGTTCTGCAGTCAAATTTGAGCAGTTTTTATCTTCAGAATGTTCGTTCATATGACTTGCCTCCTTGTGCTCAGTCTTGCTCTCTATATTCCAGTAAGTCTCCGGGCTGACAATCCAGCGTCTTGCAGATAGCCTCCATGGTGGAGAAACGTATCGCTTTGGCCTTGCCGGTTTTAAGGATGGAGAGATTGGCCTGGCTGATACCGATCTTTTCGGCCAGTTCACCCGAGGATATTTTTCTCTTGGCCATCATCACATCCAGATTCACTATGATTGGCATGTCACCGTTCCCCTCCCTTTATATGGTGTAATCTACCTCGTTCTTAAGTGCCACCGCCTGAGCTACCACATTTTTCACAACACGCACAATCAAGCCCATGAAGGCGGCAGCCACGAACATAAACAACCATGGGAAATAGTAAAATACCGAAACAAAAGCAATCCCCGCTCCCAAAAAACAACTCCAGGAAATCCGTCTCAGACGTTCTACATTCTCAGCTATGAACAATTGCCCTGCCTCGATACGGCGGAGCAGCAGCAACAGACTATAGAGCAGATATGCCGCAGGAATAGACCCTACGTAGATGGTGGCAAGAAAGAAGGAGTCAGTTCCCTTCAGCCCGGCCTGCGAAAAATCCAAAAACCAGCGCGTCAGCCAAGGGGCGGACACCACCGTGGTAATCAGCACACACATAAAACATAGAATACACAACTTGCTCAGACCGATAGATTTCTCTCCATTCCACACAAACTTCATCCTCCTTAATCGGGTGGGATGCACCCTTATAGTGATTGCAGTATAGCAAATCATTTATTGTTATGCAATATTTATTTATCGTTTATCGATATACACGACTGTCTCAACGTGGCCAACATCAACAATGCCTATTAGACGCAACGAAAATAAAATATGTTCCCCTACTCGCATCCAGGTGAGTAAGGAAACATATCTCTAAAATGCTATAAATCCCGATGTATCAACGTTCTTAGCTGTGTTTTCTTTCGAGGCAAACTATGGTCTTAATGTGCATTGACCGCTATCCTTAGCATCCTTTACTCTCATAAGGTTAAATTCTCAAGCACTGATCTGCTCCGTTCCTTTCTGGCCAACTTTATAAGTCGGGCTGACAATCAGACGAGCAGCGGGATCATACCAACCCACTGCCCTCATCCTAATTGGCTTTATAGCGTGATGACCTGATCTATATTGGCCCCGCCCAAAATGGCGTACAGATTCGGAAAACATCCGATCCCGGCACCTTCCACCAGTTTGTCATCAATACCTCTTTCAATGGTGCACATATCACACCCCATCAGAACAGTGCCATACTTCTCGTGTATTTCCTGGAGTCTATCCCCGGTACTGCTGCCTTTGGTCAGCAGGAAGGTGTTGTCGAAGAAAAACATCATCCCGGCCACCTCAACCCCGTGGCGATCTTCCAGCATCTGCGGAATAATCATTTTGTCTAGAATCCTTTGCGCGTTATTAGTGGAAAAAATATAGGCTACCCTCATTTTTTAACCTCTCCTTTAATTATATTATTTGGCCGCCCGGCCTTGATTAACGTTGGTATATCTGTTGTGCATGCGGTTATAGGCGTCGGTAAACCCGGAGTGGTCATTATAGCCGACGTCTTTTTCCGAAAAACCAGGCGGCAGTTCAAAATCAACCACTTTTTCATGAAAGGCCTGCCGCACCAAATCTGTCACGTCAGAAACACAAGCTTTAAAGCCGGCACTTTGTCGGTCGCGGGGACGGTCCAGATCAATATAGACATCCTGTACTATCTGCCCTTTATTGGCGGACATGACGATGACCCGGTCGCTGAGATAAACCGATTCATTCACATCATGGGTTACCATAACTACCGTAGTCTTGGCTCCCTCCACCAAAGCGGCCAGTTCTTCCTGCAGTAGTTCCCGCATCTGAAAATCTATGGCTCCCAGAGGTTCGTCCAGCAGCAGTATTTCCGGGCGGCTGGCTAAAGCCCTCACTACCGCTACCCTCTGCTGCATGCCCCCGGAAAGCTGCACCGGATATTTATCTTCGCTGCCATGTAAATGCGATATTTCCAGCAATTCCCTTAGGCGATCCTTCTGTTCCTGTTTACTGAACTTTTTTACCTGCAGCGAATACAGGATATTTTCCTGCACGGTCATCCATGGAAAAAGGGCATAGTTTTGAAAAACAAAACCGCGGTCCGGTCCGGGTTTTTCCACCTGCCGGTCGGCCAAAATTATTTGACCCGTTTCCGGAGTCAAAAACCCGCCCAGTATGGTCAAGAGGGTAGTTTTGCCGCAACCGGAAGGTCCCAGGAGGGAAACATACTGCCCTCTTTCTACTGCAAAGGACATGTTTTCCAGAACTATGTGGGCCGGCTTATTCTTTTGGGCAAATATTTTGGTAATACCTTTAACCTCAAGCAATGCCATCTTTAAATCTCCATGATGTTAATTTTTTTTCTATGGTTAGGAAGCCTCTATCGATTATATAGCCTACCAGGCCGGACATAATCATTAAGGCGTACAGCTGGGCAGTTTCCAGCCGCACCTGGGCTTCCACCATCAAAAATCCGAACCCGGCGCTGGTGGCTATAAATTCGGCACAAATAACTGACATCCAACCAGCCCCCATAGCCAGGCGGCAGCCGGTCAAAATACTGGGTAAGGCTCCCGGTACTACAATGTCCCGGATAATGTGCGGCAAAGAAGCCCCCATACTGCGGGCGGCATTATAGTAGTTAGGATCTATCCCGTATACTCCAGTAATAGTGTTGATAGCCAGAGGAAAAACTGCACTCATGGCTATTAAGAAAACGGTGGGACCGTCTCCCAGGCCAAACCAAATGATGGACAGGGGTACCCAGGCCATAATTGGGACCTGCCGCACAGAATTTATTAGCGGGGAAAGCGCCTGCATGGACGTTTGGGAATAGCCCATTAAAAGCCCTAAAGGAATGCCAATAATAAAAGCATATACAAACCCGGTGAATACCCTTCTTAAAGTTATAGCCAAATTGGACATAATTTCGGGGTCCACCCAGGCGGTAATGAATTCTTTGGCTGTATCCTGGAAATAGGGCAAGAGCAAGGTATTCTTAATTTGATTGGCCGCAATATACCAGGCAATTAGCAGGATACTCAGGATAATAACGGTATAACAGGTACCCCGGTTCTTATCCCAAAAATCGCCCCAGGTCAACTTGGAATGTCCATCGGTTGGAATTGTACTCCCATTTCTCTCCATATTTTTACCTCATTAACGCCATTCTCTATGGCTAAATATTTCGCAAGCTCCAGGGTTAGGATCTCCGGGCTGTTCAGATCTGCCGCTGCCTGGTTGTAGGCCTTTACAAAGCTGGCCAATTCAGGACTGGTCAGCAAATCCTGGTGTACCACCAGCACGGAGGTCGGATAATCCGAAGGCAGCGCCGTGCGATAGCCGCCAATCTTCAGCGCTCCCAGAATATCCAGGACGATCCCGTCCACAGCATTTCTTTCCAGAGCATAGGGCAAACCCGCCGGCAGCATAGGCTGCATCTCGATACTGGTGTTTAAATTGGACCATACCAATTTTTTCTGGATTTCGCGAGCATTCATATAACCTACGGTGTGCGGCATGGCATCCTGCTGAGTAACCAGGACCTTGCCATTGACTACTACTGTACCTAAAACTTTATAAGGCTGGCCGCTGGATATCAATTTGTCAGCCCCGTCGGGACAGAGCACTGCCATATCAAAGTTGCCCGCTGCCAGAGCCAGCTCGGCCTGACTGTTGCAGCAATCCTGGAGCTGTTGATAACTCATATTGACGACCTCCAGGGCTGCGCTGTTCGCTCCCGCCAAATATTTTATCAGCAGGCCGGCGGCATCATCATTACAGGCGATCCGCAAGCCGGTCATCTCGGTCCGGGGACTGAGCCAGTTGCTCAGCCCCACGCTAACACAGATAATAACTGTTACTGCTATAAATAGCAGACTTCTTTTATGGTTCATTTACAGACCTTCAGTGCCATTTGTCAGTTGGGGGCTTATGCCGTAATGTTGTCGACTTGTTTAGCTTTAACCTTCCAATCTGCAAAACTCATCCCCAGCGGGAATACCGGATCCACTTCTTCTTTGATGAAAGTATTGAAATTTTTAGCGCCAGAGGCCTCAAGATAGGAAGTGTTGACATAGTCCTCGATCTTTACGCTATTGACATCAGCTTGCACGTCGTATTTCTGCATAGCGGCCAGCTGGTTCTTCAGTTCATCCATTTTTAGGTCCCAGGAAATGGTGCGTCCTTCTTGATTGGTCTTCTTCCACATGGTCATTAAACCCACTTCCAGAGGAACACTGTAGTTTTTGGCAAATATTTCGGCAGCCTTATAGGGATGATTATACATATATTGAACCGATAAGGTATGGGCAAGTAAAACCCGTTTGGCTAATTCTGGGTGGGCTTCAGCGAATTTGGTGTTCATGGCCACCTTGCAGCAGGTTCCCAGTTCGCCACCCCGGTTTGTATTCTGCCGTATCACTACCCAGCCGGTGCCTTCATATTCCGCCATGGAGCCCCAGGGGTCACAGCAAATGTAAGCATCCAGCTTGCCGGCTTTGAGGGCCATATATTCATCCTGGTCGCTCATATTAAAGTTTTCGTACTTGGTAATATCAGCCGGAATCTTTAATTGATCGGCCCATTCTGCCCAGTTGATGCTTTCTTTCTCCGGATTAGTCCCAAAAGATACTCTCTTGCCGACTAAATCGGCTGCGGATTTAATTTCCTTGCTGGCTACCAGATATTCCGCTCCGCCCGTATGGTTTTGGGCAGCTATAAACAGCGGTGTACCTTTAGGAACCGCCCGCAGGGTAGTAGTCCAGCCGGCATAACCAACATCCATTTGTCCGGCCGCCATAGCTTCAGGCACCTTGCCATTGCCGGTTAAATTTACTTTTAGCCCTAAGGCTTCATAAATTCCGGAATCTTTACCGATACAGGCAGCAGTCATATGATCACAGTTATAATAGCCCATGTTAATCGTGTAATTGGCATCTTCAGCACTCAGAGCTTTCAGATTATAGGTTTTGGTCAGCTGGGCTGACAGACTATCCCCGTTTTTTCCTGTTTCCTGGGATGTTTTACTGCTACAGCCAGACAAAACCAGTACCCCCATCAGCAGTACTAACATCAGCATATAAGTCTTGGTATTTTTCAAAATTAACCCCCCCAATCTACTCACTCCCTATTTTTAATGACCTAACAGCAATTTCCCATGCCCTCTCCGAAGAGATCTACGAAACTCCCGTTTTCCCAACGATAAATAGCGTAACCTACATTCACCCCCTTTGAGCCAGAAATTATTAATTCAATCGGGGCCTTGTCATCAATATTCCGCCATTCCAGGCGGCAGTTTTCCACCGGCGCCGGGGTCGGTTCCGAAATAGCAACTTTTCCTTCCTCTTCCCAGATCGCTACCATCTTGTTGGTGACAGAGGTATCCTGATAAATTACAATTAAATCTTCCCGCCCATCATTATTAATATCATTGACTCCGGTAAGAAGAGGCTTCTTATCTCCATATGCAGCTAAAAAGTGCTCATACAGCACATGCTTTGTGTCTATAGTTTGGCTGGTCTCCTTAATCTGGCCTTTTCCGCTGCAACCCGTAATGCCAAGCAGGACCAGTAAAACCAAAGCCCAACCTTTCTTGCTAAGCATCTATGGCCTCCTGACCAAATTTACCGAACCATTCGCGGCATACTGGCCACCAGGCAGTAATACCCATGGCAATGACAATAACCGAACAAACATATTCCACCCAGGCAGGAACTGCTAAAGACATCTTATTAGCTAAATCAATACTGTTCTGGGCGTTGCTCAAATCAAAAACCGGGGTAAAGCCCGGCAGCAACAAAAGATTGGTAATATAGCCCACTATGATACTGAGAACTACTACTGTAACCGTATATATAACTACGGTTCTCTTGCCGATTAGTTTGTAAATACTTATTAATTCAGGCAAATTAGTAGCTACACCGGATAAAAGAAAGGTAACAGCTACTCCTGGTGCTGCTCCAGCAGCGATAAGGGCTGCAATAAAAGGAATATGCCCTACCGCACAAACATACATAACCGCACCTAAAATCACGACTCCTAATAAAGAAATCAAAGCAGGACTGCTTAAATAATCCTGGATAAAGGACATCGGAATGATTGTCAGTAAAAGGGCCGCAAATAAAATTCCCACCAGAACATAACGGCTTACCTGTAAACCAAGGCTGCGAACGCTCCAATCCAAGCCGCTATAAATCTTCTTATGCCAGGGAGTTTTGACTGTAGTAAAAGTTTTCAAGTCTGCCCCTGGGGGTGCATTGGCCATAGCCTCCGCCATAGCTGCTGCTAGTGGGGATACAAGCTCGTTATTACCCCATTTATTACCTATCACTCCAATAATCATCGGCAGCATAAATCCAGTGACAACATAAATGATGGTCAGTTTCGGACCCAAAAGAGCAAAAGCCAGTAAAACAGCGGCAGGGTTTATTATCGGGGTGGCAACCAAAAATGCCAGGGTAGGTCCTAAATAGGCACCCGAGTGATAAAGACTCAGTGCTAGAGGCACCACGCCGCAACTGCAAATAGGCAAAAGCATTCCCGAAACGGTGGCTTTTACCAGCGAAGATAATTTGGTGTTGCCCAGAGATTGTTGTAAAAATTCCGGCCGCAGCACTATATGTAATAATCCACAAAGAATAAAACTGCCCACCAGCCAAAATGAACTTATATTCAATAATTGCCAGCAGGACAGCAAAAAATCTTTAATCATTGGCAGTATCCAGAGCAACCTTAACTGCTCCTTCAATTACCCTCCGGCTTAATTCATCAAAACGTTCTTTCTCATTGATGATCAATGTTCCACGGCTTATTGGCCCGTATTTAGGTAGATAGTCAAAATCCTTGCCCATATAGTATATTTTCAGGTCTATCCGCTGGGGATGTTTAGCCGCCAAATCTCGCAAAACATCTCCATAGCCGTCACAGCAAGAGCAAGTATTGATAAATTCCACTTTAACCTTTTCCATTTGTACATCCCCTCTTGTATAATTTTTTATTATACATTTCATTCATTTTAGTTAACCTCATATATTATACTCTCATAAACAAATATTCGTCAATTTAATTGTATGAATGTTTTAACCATGGTTTTACTGGAATTAGTATAATTAACGGTTAATATATTTATAATTAATTATGCCGGCGCGCCATAAAATAAAACCTCCAAACTGATGCTTATTTTTTACACCAGCTTGGAGGCAAATGGAGAAGGCAACAGACTGTCATTGTAAGGTGCTACAATAACAGTCTGGATTCAACTTCTATCCGAGTATAAGTTTAATTAATTTTACACCCCTTAGGGCAATCGAAAATTTTGCGCAAGGGTATTAAGAAAAGCTCAACTATCAGCTTAAAACCGGAAGGTGAGGACAAAACTAGATATTTTTCCACTTGTAAAGGGGGAAACAAAAAGATTGAAACTCCATAGTCTGACCACCGCGACTTCCTTCTTCTTGAAAAAGTGCTCTTTTGCGTGTCATTGTTATGAATACTAACGGTCAGAAGGGC
>ENA-UOOH01000394-UOOH01000394.1-fermentation-metagenome-genome-assembly--contig:-NODE-394-length-51598-cov-9.193023_pt1 | contig 51598 bp, 47 predicted proteins | sample MGYA00245778_ERZ724025 | MGnify/ENA primary metagenome ERZ724025 (study PRJEB28704, sample SAMN03018313) | fermentation metagenome | biome: anthropogenic terrestrial biome; feature: soil; material...
AATTATTTGATTTATTTGTCATTTTTTACTTGACAATTCATAGTTGGTCTCCTTCTTGTTTTTTTGATCCATTAACTTAATATTATGTTCCATTTTAACAATTCCTTTGTACACACTATTTGTTAATTCAGCATCAAACCCTGTAAAAATTTGTTTCAAGAATTCTATTTCTCGTTTGTCTCTTTTTTTAAAGTATTTTACACATTCTGAATCAAGTTTAACTCGTAACGCCCTTGCATCATTTTTATCTTTCTGTAATATCACATACCCTGCTTCATGCAAGTCAGCTGCAATGCGTTTTGCATTTTGACGTGAGTATCCGATAAAATTTGCCACTTCACTGATAGTTGGCGGCTCTTGAAATCTTGATACTGCTAAAATAAAAAGCCACTGCTTAGTAGTTATGTTCTTATCAAATTCATCCCCAAGCGCCTGCAGCCTATTCGATAAAGTAAATATCGTTGCAAAAATATAAGCCTTCTGTTCAAGTTCATTCATTCTTAAGTCCTCCAAAATATGCAATATGTTACTTTTATGATAAGTGGCATATTACTTATTGTCAACGGTTTTAAATTTTTGATAAAGCTTTTTATAAGTATTAAGAACCATTTGATTAATACAATCACGCATTACCTTTAATGCGGCTATTGTATTATTAAAAATTTTTAACTTTTCTTCTTCAAGCAATGTTCTCATATACTCCTCATTTACCCGTTCGCATTGGCAAAATTCTTTTATACCATCATATATGTTTTTATTATATTCACAATTATATTTATACATATCACACCTCACATTTTTCATTATCATTGTTGGTTTTGCTACTGGAAAATATAGCATCATCACAACCAACCATGAAGATTAAACCACAAAATAAAATAATTGTTAAAATCAATCTGAAATAAACACCTTCAAGAAGCACCTCTTTGTTTTTATGTAACATATTACCTATACGGCAGGTAATATGTTACCATTTGTCAATAGTTTTTTACCTTTTTTATAATATTTTTTAAATATTATAATCCTATACTATACCGTCAACATTAACTTTGCATTTCTGACCTGACCATAAAGTTTCTATTACATTAAATGTAAAGTTTGGATTGATGCCTCTTATCATTCCTTCCATCGGGTCCAAACAGTAAATGTTGCATGGACACTGTGTTCCCATTTTTTTGGCCATTGCACAAAGCATGCATTTTGTTGCTTCGGCTGTTAAGCCTCCACTTTCATTTTCAACCGCCCAGTTTGCACAGCCAAATAGTTCAGAAAGCTTCAAAAATGCTTCTTCCGGTTTTTCAATCCCAAATTGTGTTGTGCGAAATTTACCTGTAATCATTTGTTCTTCTCTCTTTTCTGAAGTTACTTTTTCAAGTATTCCTTCCTTCCCCATTCGCAAAACCGAATCTGCCAATGCTCCTGCATAAATTGCCTGCAATAATTTAAATTTTTGTTCTAATTCCATATAAATAAACCTCCCATAATTTGTTTTCAATAAATTAGTGGAAGGTTTTTTATTCTTGTGACAACTAAATTTCAATTTATTAAATTGTTTTTTGTAAGTATTATTTCAGACGCTCTGTAAAGGTTTATTTTATTCACTGTCTGACTGAGTTTTTGATATTCTTCTTGGAGATGCACTTCCTTAACCCATTTGCTCATTCTGCATTTGCATTTTGCATTTGGATTTTTTAATATGCATTCATCATTCAAAAAATTACGCAATTTATTACGTGAACGAGATACCATCTTTCTTACTCCTGCCTCGTCTCTTTCGAGGATTTCAGCTATATCAGCATAAGGAACCATATTAATATCCCTTAAAATATATGCCATCCTTGATTCATTATCTAAACAGTGCAAAGTACCTGTCAGGCATTTATCACACATTTCTCTTACCCATAACTGTTTATCAAAATCATCATAATCAGGTGCCTCTATATCATCTCCGTGATAATAGCTGCTAAGAAAGTGTAGAGAATATTTGTGTTCTTCCTTGGCCATTTTCATGACAACCCTTGAGGCAATGGTATATAACCAAGTAGTAATTTTTGATTCACCACGAAAGTTTTTTAGGCTTTTACTTACCTCAAGCCAAACCTCTTGGGTAGCATCTTCTACATTATCTTTATTTTGTATCATCCTTCTGCAAATTGCAGAAACCATCTTGCCATAATTCTCAATGATGTATTCAATTGTTAAACTGTTATTAATTACATTTTCCATATAATACCTCATACTATACAACTAAATTTCATGGTAGTCGAAGATGATGCCATAATATTGACTGCATAACGAGCCATAGACAGTATTTTATCAGTATCTGTTTTTACAATGTATCCGCTAATGGATAAGAGGTTTTTCCATTGCCTCCAAAGTCTTAATATCCTCAGGCTTCAGCTTTTCATACAGGAATTGCCTGTATATTATAGCTTCCTCCGGTTTCTCTTTTTTTCTTTCCTTAGTCTTGTTGACATCATTCCAGTAAACTTTTTTATTTTTATAATACAAGTCAAAGTCAACAAGTCTTTTTCCGTCGATTGAATATTCAAGTGCCATCAAAATCTTTTTGACTTCCATGGGAGTAAAAAATGTAAACAATCGCACCTGATAGGTCAATACCGAGTAAAGTATCACGGCAAAGTCCTTAGTCCAGCTTTCCCCCAAAACCATACCTATTTCTAACTTTGACAGCACAAACATCAGCCTGTCATAGTGCTCCTTATATTTGCCGTAAGAATCGTATATATTTATTCTAAGCTCATACCACTGACTGTCATTTAAGCTTTGGGTAATCAGCCTCAATCCCTCTAACCGTATTTTCCCTTGAACCTCTCTGGCGGGCTTCGGAATTAGCAGCTTTGTATCCATTAAGTCAGCTACGGGACCGCTGATTACTTTATTGGTAAATGCAATGATGGTATCATTCTTTTCTCCGATACCTATGCCATCGACCCACCCAACTTCCTTGCCTCCGAAAATCTCCTTAAATTTATATATCAGCTTTTGTTCATTGCCGGGTATACGCACGACTATTGACGAGGGTCCTATGTCAACCTTATGTATGAGGCTGCACGCATGACTGTTGATAATTGAAGAAAGTATAGACGAAGAGCCGTCATTGATAAGAACAATCTTTTTTGCATCCTCCACATAAGTCTTTTCATGATTTAAATCTGTTATAAAACAAATACTGCTATACTCCGACGACCTTTCCATTCCCTGCTGAAAATCTACAATTTCACCCTTTAGTCTTTCCACTAAAAAATTTGTAACCTCATTAATATTTTCGGTTCTTAAAAACAAATAACGCGGTCCCATCCTAAATAACAGCATCAAAGATCCCCCTTTCATTTATAAGCCGATTCTATTTAATTTCATACGTCTTGAACTGTTTGTACCGATAGGATACTCCAAATGAAATACACTTTTATTCGATAAATCGATTATATTGATATTTAACAAGCCGTTTAGTCCGACTGTCCCATTATTATTATAATGCCCGGGCTCAAAGCTATGGCCATAAAGATTGAAATCCGTATTATACGAATATTCCTTGTAGTAGTGACCGACTGTGAAGCTGCAGTTATCCAATGTTAATAGACCTTCCTCTAAAATTATACCTTTCTTGGACAGCTTACTTACTGTTTCATAATCGTCATGGTTGCCCAATACATAATAAATTTTCGCGGATTCATTTTTCTCCAGCCCTTCAATAAGCCTTTTGGCACCTTGATGATAGTAACAAATTTTATCCTTGTAAATTTCAAGCTTAATATTATCCGCCATATCTCCAGTGTGTATAATAAATTGAGGTTTCAGTATATTTATTATTCTAAAAATATAATTGTAAATATCTACAGGGGTATCGCTTATATGCAATAAAATAGGCCCTTTTATATCATTTAACAATTTTTCCGAGATATGAGGGTAATTAAACAATGATAAAAATCCTATGAAGCAATCGTTTATTTTCATAAAAAGTCTCCCGGTACCGCAATCAATACAGCTTACATTAAATTATAACCAAGTAAAATTTAATAAGCTTCTCCATTTAATGTAATAACATTATATAAAATACTTATACTAAAATCAAGGACGAGTAAGTATTTATTATATTTATTTATAATTTATGAATTTTATGGTATTATGTATATATATTTAGCATAGAGTATGAAGTTAAATATGGGAGGGATATTGTGAGAAAAGTATTAATAACGGGAGCATTGGGGCAGATTGGCTCCGAATTAACCGAAAAAATGCGTAAGATTTACGGTTCGGACAATGTTGTAGCCAGTAACAGAAGAATAAAGGAAGGTCATGAAGAGCTGATTGCATCGGGACCATTTGAAATCGTAGATGTCAATGACCCTGTAGCGTTGATATCTGCAGTGGATAAGCACAAAATAAACACCATCGTAAACCTTGCTGCCATTCTATCGGCTACTGGAGAAAAGAATCCGCAGCAATGCTGGAACATTAACATAAACGGGCTGTACAACGTCTTGGAAACGGCAAAAGAAAAAAACTGTAAGGTTTTTACGCCATCATCCATTGCTGCATTCGGTCCTTCAACTCCAAAGGACAAAACTCCTCAAGACACAATTCAAAGACCCACCACCATGTATGGGGTAACTAAGGTTGCCGGCGAGTTATTATGTGACTATTACTATAAAAAGTTCGGTGTTGACACAAGAGGAGTCCGTTTCCCGGGACTTATTTCATACAAGACGCTGCCCGGAGGGGGAACAACGGATTATGCGGTACATATATATTATGAAGCCTTGAAAAGCCAAAAATACATCAGCTTTATCAAAAACGGAACCTATATGGATATGATGTACATGCCGGATGCGCTAAGCGCAATCATTGATTTAATTGAAGCAAATCCCGACAGACTTAAGCATCGAAATGCTTTTAATGTTACCGCCATGAGCTTCGAACCGGAAATGTTGGCTGCATCCATAAGAAAATTCATACCGGAATTTATACTTGACTATGATGTTGACCCTGTAAGACAGGGAATTGCCGATTCATGGCCTAATTCTATAAATGATTCGGCCGCTAAAGAAGAATGGGACTGGAACCCGAAATATGACTTAGATTCCATGACAAAAGACATATTAAAGAATTTAAGGATAAAATTAGGTATACAAGGATAAAGCAGTAATGCTGCCAATCTCCGGAGCCGGATAATTCCGGCTCGGAGTTTCCTTATTATTATAATCAGCAATTAATATACTTACTTCACTTGGTGAATTTCCAAAAGCAGATATGTCTTCTTTTTTCATTTTTATGTCTGATAAAGTAATACTAACATTATTCTCATTGATTTTAATATCAGAAATATATCCTTGCATGTTATAGCTAAGTCCATTGCCATCAATTTTATTCGAATCAATACTTAAGCCTTCTATCTTTTTTGCTTCAACTCCACTTTCTGTTATTTTGAATATTATAACGTGTCCATTTTCATTTTCTCCTGTAGTATAATTATATCCGTTAGTTGACATTACAAATTCATTTTCATTAGCTACTGTCTTTAGGTCATAATTATAACTACCGGAATTAAACAAAAATATTTTTTCAGGATTATTCTTATTTATATAATAGTAATCAGTTGAAATATGATTTTGATTTTCATCATAATTAGCTGAGGATACAATAATGAAATCTTTAGCTTTATCAGCAAGACCTACATATGTATTTTTGTTAAATATAAACATATTCTTATAGGCTTCATCAAGCAAAATAATTTCCGTCAAATAATCACTTACCGGTCTTCCCATTCCTATATTATAAATTAACACATAGTTTGAAGTTTTAAATCTTCCCTTTCCAAAGGAAGAAAAATTTTGCAATTGATCAAACAATCCATTTGTCTTTAAAAAACTAAAATCGTTAAAACCCTTCTCACAATAAAATGGGATATTATTGAAATATTCTTCATCAAAATGTATGCTACCCCTGTTCTCGTCATACATTAAGTCATAGTTAATAGAATAATATCCTTCACTTTCAATTTCTCCGGCAAATCGAATTTGAATGCCGCCATCAAATCTATCAATCCACTTCACTATAAGTCCGCATACATTATCTTTTACTTTGACACTTTCATCTAACTCATTGGTCTCATAGGTTTTTCCTTCATATAGCACCGTACCGATTTTATCAGTTAATTGGATATCATTTATTACAAGCCATTTGTATTCATCTTCTAAATCTATATCTACCTTAACTTTATAAATGCCTAATTCTTCAGGTAGATTTTCAACCTTTGATATATCATCATATTTTAATTGTAAACTTTCTTCTGTAACATTGTATTTTTCTTCAATTATTTTACTACTTTCTTCATCAGGCACAAAATATATTATTCCAAACACTTTGGCTGGATATGAATATACTCCATCGGTGATTATTTCCCCGGTTAAATATACTGATCTGTCTATTTCTTCATTCGCAATTGGATTTTGTATAGCGTCATTATCATTTAATAAATTATCCTTTTCATTGTCAGTATTTAAATCATTGTTGTTCACACTATCATCTGTGCAGGCTGAAATAAGTAATATCATTATTATTAAAACTAAAACAATTTTCTTCATGATACCTCCGCAATTTTTATATCTTATATTTAGACGAAAAAAAATTAATAAGGTTCAAAATAATTTTCATTATTCTTTTTTATAGGATATACCGGGCTTTATGATTTCCGTTCCGTACTTTTTGCGTATCTTCAGAATTGCATCTTCTAAATTATCAATTTTATCATCGCTTTTTGTTTCATTTGTATCCACCAATTGAAATAGAGATATTTGTTCGCCATCATCTTGAAAACCACTTAAACTTATGCCTAAAAGACGCACAGGCTCATTGCTCCAATTACTTTCAAGAAGCTTTACACTTGAAGCATAAATGTCCTTAATATTGCAGGTTGGACTTATGGACATTTGTCTGGTTATAGTATTAAAGTTTGAATATTTGATTGTTATTTGAACGGTATGTCCTTTTTTACCGTTTTTACGTGCAGTCATACCTATATCATCGGATAATTCCATCAATATTGCTTTGGCATATTCTATGTCCGTAATATCATGAGGCAGCGTGGTTGACCTGCCTATGGATTTCATGTCCTCCCTGTTCACTGTTACGGGAGAATCATCTATGCCGTTTGCCAGCAAAACCAGTTCAACCCCTGTTTTTCCTAATTTATGATAAATATTTTCCCTGTTTGTCAAGGCTAATTCCCTGATTGTGGAAATACCTATACTATTAAGCTTTTTAGCTGTCTGCTTACCTACTCCGTACATATAATTAACCGGCAAAGGCCACAATTTCTCCTGTACATCCTTTATCCATAGCTCTGTTATACCTAAAGGCTTTTTCATTTCCGAAGCCATTTTTGCCAAAAACTTATTTTCAGATATTCCAATTGAACACCACAAATTGAGCTCATTCTTTATTCTGTCCATTATACTTCTTGCAGATTTTAGTGGCTGACCAAATAAACACTCGCAGCCGGTCATATCCAACCACGCTTCGTCAATGCTGTTTTGCTCAATAACCGGAGTATATCCCGACAAAATTTGCATAACTTCCTTGGACTTCTTGTTATAAAAGCTATGGTCAGGAGGTATTATAATTAAATCCGGACATAGACGAAAAGCTTCCCTTAAAATCATGGTTGTTTTTATACCATATTTTCGAGCTTCATAATTTGCAGTAAGTATTATTCCTGTTCGGTTCACAGGATCACCTGCAACTGCTGCAGGCTTGCCTTCAATTTCAGGATGGCGAGTTTTTTCACAACTGATAAAAAAGGCATTCATATCAACTAAAAAAATTACTTTTTTCATATTCTTTTTTCCTTGTGTAAATCACTCTTATTTTTACCCTTTTAATAAAGGCAGCAAACTATTCAATTTGCTGCCTTCAATAAATTAATTAGTTATAGTACTAATGTTCTCCTGACCCTAATTCTTATTTCTTTGATGATAGTGAGTATGAAGCAGCTCATGAGCTAAGTGACCGTTGGGCTCTCCTAAAAATTCTTCATACAATTGCTTTACTTCAGGATTTTCATGAGATTTTCTTATAGGCATTTCTTTGTCAATATTATAAATGGTATGAATTCTCCGTGATTTAATCGATTTATTTGCTCCTACAGGCTGACCGCCTCCTCCAGCACATCCTCCTGTACAGCTCATTATTTCAATAAATGTATAATCCGCTTCACCTTTTTTAATCATTTCCATAACTTTATTGGCATTCGCTAATCCATGTGCAACAGCAACCTTAACAGGTGTGCCATCTAAATCTATAGTTGCTTCCTTTATTCCTTCAAATCCTCTTACTTCTTCAAAATCAATGTTTTTCAATGTTTTTCCAGTAACTACTTCATACACTGTTCTTAAAGCGGCTTCCATAACACCACCTGTTGCACCGAATATAACTGCTGCTCCTGTTGATGCTCCCATTATTGAATCAAAGTCTTCGTCCTCTATATTGTTAAAATCTATTCCTGCATTTTTAATTAATCTGGCAAGCTCCCTGGTTGTAAGTGCAACATCCACGTCTCTATATCCGGAAGAATTCATTTCAGGTCTTTTACACTCATATTTTTTTGCTGTGCATGGCATAATTGATACAGTAAATATATCTTCAGGATTTATTCCGCTTTTTTTAGCATAATATGTCTTTGCCATGGCTCCAAACATTTGCTGTGGAGACTTGCAGGTTGAAAGATGATCTAAAAGCTCGGGATAAAACCCTTCCGCATAATTAATCCATCCGGGGCTACAGGATGTAATCATTGGAAGTATGCCTCCGTTTTTAATCCTTGACAACAGCTCATTACCTTCTTCAATTATAGTTAAGTCCGCCGCAAAATCAGTATCAAAAACCTTATTAAATCCCAACATTTTAAGTGCTGATACCATTTTACCCGTAACTTTTGAGCCCCCTGGCATTCCAAATTCTTCGCCTAAGCCTACTCTTACTGCAGGTGCAGTTTGAACAATAACATGTTTTTTAGGATCATGTAGTGCTTCCCAAACCTTTTCTGTTTCATCATACTCATAGATAGCACCAACAGGGCACACTGCTGAGCATTGTCCACAGAATGTACAAAGAGTTTCATTATAATTTTCATTAAATCCTGCACTGATATTTGTATTAATAGACCTGTAGGAAGGACTTAATACACCAACCATTTGTGTTTCTTGACATGCTTCAACACATTTCATGCACTTTATGCATTTATTTCTATCCCTTACCAACACACCTGAAGTATTGTCTATGGGGTATATATCAATTTCATTTTCTAAATTATAGTTTCTGATATGGAACCTTTCACAAAGCTGTCTAAGCTCGCAAGATTCATTGCGTATGCAATTTAAACAATCATTGGGATGATTGGCTAGTATCAGCTCCAAAATACCGGTTTGCAGCTCTCTTACTTCTTTTGTATTAGTATGAATTTCAGCTCCGTCATAAACCTTTGTAGAGCATGAAGCAACAAATTTTCCGGCAGTTTTATCCTCTACTACGCAAATTCTGCAGTTTGCTTTTATTTCCTGGTCAGGATGATTACATAGAGTTGGTATAAAGTAACCTGCTGATTTTGCTGCTTCTAATATGGTAGTTCCTGCCTCAGCAGTTAATCTTTTATTGTTTATAAACAATGTACAAGTTTTCATGTCTTCCTCCTAATTATACATATCATAAAAGTGTTGTATTGCTGTTACCATTACTGTAGGTGCAGCAGTACCTAATCCGCAGAATGAGCATTTATCCATAACGTTAGCTATACGCTTAACGGTTATAAAATCTTCTACCGTTGCTTTTTTATCTGCAATTTTATGTGCCAATTTCAAAAGCTGTCTATTTCCCTCACGGCATGGTGTGCATTTACCGCAGCTTTCATGAACAAAAAATTCCTGCACAGTGACCATAAAATCTGCAACACTGTTTGTATCATCAGCCACCAATACAGCTCCGGAACCTATACTGTATTTTTCCTTGCTAAAATCTTCATAGGTGTATGGAATGTCTAACATAGATTTTGGAATGAGCGGACCTGAAGCCCCGCCTATTTGAGCAAATTTAAAATCTCTTCCGTCTTTTATTCCGCCACCTGCTTCATAAATTATTTCTCTTAATGTAATGCCGAATGGAACCTCATATACTCCGGGATATTCAACATTACCACATAAGCTTATAACCTTTGTTCCCTTGCTTTTTTCAGTACCATGACTCAAATATTCTTGTGCATCTTTCGTAAACAATGTTGGAACAACACAATATGACTCAATATTATTAGCGAGGGTAGGCTTTCCAAACAAGCCTGATTCAGCAGTCCTTTTAAATTTTATCTTAGGTCTTCCGCCTCCGCCTTCAATGGATTGTATGAGAGCTGTCGTTTCACCGCAAATAAATGCTCCTGCACCGGAAATCACTTTTATATTAAAGCATAACTCAGTCCCTAAAATATTATCTCCCAAAAATCCTGCTGCCTTAGCAACATCTATTGCCTTTAATACTATTTCCTTTTGTTTGCCATATTCTTCCCTAATGTATATATAACCTTCTCTGCCTCCGACTGCATATGCTGCAATTGTCATTCCTTCAATAACTCTGTAAGGATCATATTCCAAAAAATATCTGTCCTTAAATGTTCCCGGTTCTCCTTCATCAGCATTGCACAAAATATACGAATCTTCTTTTACTCTTGCTGCCTGTTCCCATTTCTTGCCTGTAGGAAAAGCTGCTCCCCCTCTTCCTCTTAAGCCAGAATCTTTAACAATTTCTATAACTTCCAAAGGTGTCAATGACAATGTCTTTTTTAGCCCTTCATATCCACCGGCTGATAAATAGTCATCAATAGTATCAACATTTATATTCTTTAAATTTTTAGTTAAAATGCTTACTGTTTTTCCCATATTCCACCTCTGTAATCATTAATAATATTAATTATTTTAGTCTCATCAAGATTTCCGTAAACATTTTCCCCAATTCTAACAGCCGGCGATATGTCACAAGCTCCAAAGCATGAGCTGTACTCAAATGAAAAAATGCCATCAGAAGTAATTTCGCCTATTCCTATTTTTAATTCTTTTTCTATTGCATCTTTAATTTTTTCATACTTCATTACCCTGCAACAGGTGCTGTTGCAAACCTGTATTACATATTTTCCTTTTGGCTTGTCTGACAATGCAGAATAAAAAGTAATAACATCGTAAACATTGCTTAAAAATATATTGAGCTTATTACTTATATATTCAGCTTGTTCCTTTTTAATGTAATGCTCAGGGGATATCGCTTGCACATCTAAAAGTATTCCTACAAGGTTATGCTTGCTCATATCATGCTTTTTTAAAATATTATCAATTTCTTCATACTCATTTACATCTAATAAATTTTTTGACATAACTCCTCCATTATTTTTTTGTCACAAACTTAATTTTGTTAACTATAATTTTCTTCAAAAAAATTATAGTCTATTTTTGTTAATATTGCAATAGATATATCTGTTTTTCATCAATAATCAAGAAAATCAAGAGAAGCCAAGAAAAGGGAATTGTTATCCCCTTTTCTTGTAATCTTTATCAATTTCCTCTTTCCAACTTGAATCAACCTTCTTGCCTTTTCTGAAGCTGCTTACCTAACTTACAGCTATGTAATTTAATTGTGTTCCAGCTTTTTTATAAGCTTCCACATCAGTCATTTCCTTTTCATCTATTAATCTTAAAAGCATTTCAGAAAAGGTTTCTTCTAAATGAGACAGGACATCTTCTAAACTTTTACTATCTTTTTTTACAATCTTGTTCAATTTTGAGGCAGAAGCCGAATAATTTATATCAGCTTCTTCATATAGTAATCTAAACTCTCTGCTTTCAGCCCTATCATCAACATAATTATCATCAATATATTTTTCAATTGATATATATAATTTCTCGCTTATTTCAACAGCACCTTTATCAAAAACAATCAAATAAACCATCATTTCATTTTCCAATAAAAAGTCCTGAATTGCAGTTACAGCCACCTTAAATGCTTCTCCTTTAGGATAGCCGTAAATTCCCGAGGAGATTAAAGGAAATGCTTCCGCCATTCCATACGGGTCCTACAGTATGAATAATATACTTTGCACGAAGCATGTACCCCTTTGTTATAACTGCATTACCTGTTTCACAGCCTCCAATTGAGTTGCACTCCGCTTGCAGCTCCATAGCTCCTGCAGCTTTTAAAATAGCTCCGCAAACACCACCGCCCATTTTAAGAGCAGAATTTGCAGCATTAACAATAATGTCAACCTCCATTTTTGTTATATCATTTCTTATAATTTGTAATGGCATTGTTCTTATCTTCCTTTCTTAACAACTATTATTGAAATTCTAAAATCATATCATACCATACAGCTCCGCTAATGCATTTCTTTTGAAAACAAACCATTGTTTTTCTATACCTAAATAATTTAATGTATCTTTAAACCTATCTTTCTGCTACCTCTTTAACATTTACCTTCATGTAGCCTTTACTGATTTCCTTAAATGCATTACCTACTAGTAAAATTATATCCTTTTTAGTTACAGTCTGATGATATTGAAATAATTCTGCTTCAATAATATCAGTATCACCCAAAACAGGCTCCTGAATAATTGCAGCTTTTAATTTCAATCCTAAAATTCCAGTTGGTTTATCAGGTCTAATTAAAAATCCAATGCTGCCGTTTCCATGATGAACAGGCTTTGAATCAAGAAATTCCTTTGTGTGAAATTCAAGCGAGATATCGTCCTCACTTTCATATTCAATAGCAGGATAGTACATCCCCTTAGGACAAACTTCTATTAAACTTTTTTCAATATTCCTTTTTGCCTCATCAATCTGTTCTTTAGTCATATGCTCTACCAATTTAGGGTTTGAGAAATTTTCTTCCATATCACTCCATATGTCCATAAGATAAACCCTGTTTATTTGAGCCCAATGCTCTTCTCTGTCTTCCTTATTTATAAACCATAACTTTTCAGGATATTCTCCATTTACAGTAAGTGTAACAGGTTGTTCAACCAAGTATGAAACAACGTCCTTATTCATGGTGAAATGCAACTTAGCATTATCCTCAAATTCAGGTATCTCAGCAAAATCACCGGCAAACTCAATGCTGGTCAAAACCAACATATCAATACTTTGATAATCAATGCCCTCAGGATTCCAACCATTTCTCAGTAATTCAGACAGAAATAACACACTCTCTCCATCTTTAAAACTCAATAGGCGGTTCTCCGTAACATTTATTTCAAATTCTATTTCATCAATAAATACACTTTTTATAGGTCTAAAAGGTTGTTCAGCTTCTATTCTACCCCTGCCCCTTAGTATTGACCTGTTTGTCTCCTGTCTAATTTCGCAAGGCTCTGACATTTCCATCTCTTCAACCTTTTGACAATACACATAATCATACTCTAATATAATAAGATGCAATTTCTGTCCATATCGTACTATCCCTGCAATATTACAGACAACACCATCAATTTCTGTAATTTTGCTGATTATTTTTATTTCATCAATTCTGGATAAAAACTTTTGTATATATTTAATATTCATATTTCCCTTGTGACTAAACTATCTACCCTAATTTTTTTTAACACTGACCCACTGTATTGATTCTTGCTCTAATTTACAGTTATTTTCCAACATGTATTTTATAACATGAGAATATTTACTATCTATTAACCGACTTAATCTATTACGGTCGTTTTCAGTTAAGTGTTTTGTAAATTTTTTGTGTTTTTTTAACGTTTCAATGTCCATTTTATAAGGTTTAAAATCAACACCTGTCTCTCTCCTTAAATGTTCTAATATATAAAATCCTCCAGCATCAATATCTCCAAAATGAAAATAATTAGTATTAGGATTTTGATCATGCATCTTCTTAATAAATTCTCTTCTTACTCTATTGTGATATCCGCCTAAATATATTACAAATATATTTGTATTGTTAAACGTATGAAAACTTGTCAAATTTTCAACAGTAATAACACAATCACCTGTAATATTAATACTATCTATATCGCTTAATGAAACTGATGAAATGGCAATATCGCCTTGTATTTTTGATAAATTTAATTTTTGTCCTGCTAATGATATTACTGCGTTTCCCTTTACATTAACATATGAAGGATTTTTTACTATATTTAAGTTTCCTAAAACAGTTTCTTTTTCTGGAAAAACGCCATATTGAAATAATAGATTTATAACTTTGCTGCTGATTTTTTCAAATAACTTAGAATCTTTAAACACTTGAACAGAAAAGTCCCTCAAAAATGTTTCAGTATTTATATTTAATACCTCACAACAAGCAATTAAAATATTTTCTAATTCCGTTAAATCTCCATTAAAACATTCAATAGATTTGTTGCTGTTGATTCTATCATATTGTTCAAAGCAATAACTTTTTAATATTTCATTCTTTGATTCATATTTTCGTAATAATTTTATAACTTCATTGTTTTTATCTTTCTTAGATATTCTACCTACATAATCATATGCCTCTTTCAATTTTCCCAAATTAAATATTACTTTATTATAAAGATGAGATGCGCTTTGTTTTGCATATACAAATTCTTTTCTTACAAGAATATCAACTGAATCATTTATATCTTTAAATACTTCGAAATTAGACTGATCCTTATATTTTGGAAACAGGATAGGAATCTTTACATTAAAGTTTTGATTAACTATGTTATCTCCTGTGAAGCTTTTGCTTTTTTCATATTTATCAAGCAGATTATTGATAATCTCCTTTTCGTATTTACCAATCATAAGTCATACTCCTCAATTATACTGGAAGTACCTTCTCGCATTGATAACAATATTGTATCTACCTTTTCTCCTATAACTTCCATTTTTGCCGGTGGAGTTGCAAGTATTATTTGAAAATCTTGATTGTTTAAAAAGTCCATCATAGAGCTTATTCTATTGTCATCCATCTTGTCAAAAGCTTCATCAAACATTATAATTCTAATTGTATCCCCCAGCTTGTAAAGTTGGACAAAAGAAGCAGCAATTGCCACGTAATATGGAGTTTGAGTTTCTCCACCGCTTTTTTCACCATATATTTTAGAAAACTTTTGCTGCGTGCCGTCACTTTTTTCAACAATTATATCATAATCCAAATAACTTCGATAATCTGTATATTCTTCTAAAACTTTTTCTCCCTGATCATCGTATGCAGTTAATTTTGCAAATAGGTCTTCAATTTCAATCTTATATTCTTCGTTAAATGAATCTGAAAATAAATTATAACCTTCAAAATTATTTTTTGAAGTAATCATTTTGTATATACTTTCTTTTTTCTTGTCATAGGTTATTTCAAATTTATAGCTATCCTCGCCATAATATATGCCTTTGAGGGCATTATTCAAGTTTTTAAATTCCTGTTTTGCATTTTCAATATTTTCTTTTAACCTTGCTAAGAAGGATTCCCTAAACTCAAGTTCGCAATTTTCTTTAGCTTTTTTTAAATCTTCTTCGTATTTAATAATATCTGAAGAAATAAGCTTGTGATGCTCATTTACATACTCTTTTATTTGCTCATATCCAGAGCCTAAATCGCATTTATAGTTATTGCAGTATTTGTTCTGTAAATTTATAAGCTCAATATTCAAATCGTTTTTCTTATTAATTAATCCTACTCTCCTTGGTGAAAAGTTTTGCACTATAACAGCTGGTGCTTTTAACTTTATTTGCTCATTAAATTTATCAACACCCTCTTGTACTTCTTCCTCCGAGCATTTTTCACATAGATTATTGTAATTAGATTCTTGTATATTGATAACCCTTTTCTTTTCACTCATTAACTCATTATTTGATTTAATCCTTTGGTCTAATTTTCCTAATTCAATATCTATTGCAGAGATATCTTTCTCTTTATTTACAACTATTTTCCTACATTCATCTATTAATATTTTTATTTGTAAATAACTGGGATCAGATTCAGCTTTTTTTAATTCAATTTTTTCATTGTCTATCTGTTCTATGTTGTTTTTAAGTTCCAAAGGTGCATTTATGTTTTCTTTAACAATTTCTAAATTACATTTACTTAATTTTTCTGTTAATTCCTCAAAAATAATTAATTTAGAATTCTCAACTTTAATCTCCTTATTTAATTCTTCCAACTCTTTTCTTTTAATCATAAGCTGAATTTTATAAGCATTAGCACCAATAAAAGGAGTACGATAAATTAAAGAATCAATTTTACGCACCGCAAAGTTTTGATACAACATACAATCTGCTGTTATTGCAACTTTATAATCCTTTAAATCATGAACATCATCACATCTAATAACCTTATTTAATAAATATACGGCATAAGCTTTAGCATATCTATTTTCACTTTTTAGTAAATATGCCAATGAATTTATATCTGCTTGTTTTTGAGTATCTATTTTTTCTGTATTAACTAATCCAACTGTATGGACTTCATTTTTAATTTTGTTGTAAACATCCAATCCTGTCTTATAATATTGAGGCTCTACAATTAGATAGAATCTTTGTGTATTTAAATAGCCTTCAATGGCATTTTGCCACTTTGTGTCTGTAATTTCCAATAAATCAGAGAAAATTCTAACTTCGCTTTTAATTCCCAAACTTATGAATTCTTCTTCTATTGCTTCTTTCAATTTATTCGTTGTAGACGGATATGTAAGTTTCTTATTTTCCAGGTCTTTTATTTCTTTTTCTAATTTTGATTTTTCAGTTCTATATTCTTCAATTAGTTTTTTTGAATTTAAATATTCGGAATTATATTTATCGTAATAGTTTGCAAGATCTTTTTCCAATATATATACTATGTCAAGTTTCTTATCAATAGCCGTATTATGGTGGCTTAAGCTATATAGTTCTTCTCTTTTTGCAACAAAAATATCTTGTTTAGATAACAAGCTCAATGCATCATATATTTTGGCAATCATGTCATCTAATTTTTCAACAGATTTATTAAGTCCCTTTGCTTTTTCTTTTAAGATCTCAATCCTATGCTTTGTTTGTGTAATAAGCACAGTTGTTTCATTTTGATTCATAGATATGATTAATTCATTTAATCTATTGCGTTCGTTTGCTAAACTATTATTATATTCCCCTTTTTTCTCTTTCTCAATTTCTAAGCTTTTTTTATATAGCAAATTATCTTTTATCACTTTTTCATAATCAATTTTTAATGCCTCTATTTCAGCCTTTTTAATCAATATGTCATTTATAATAATTTCCTTGTCTTTTGAAACAATTTCATCATATTTTAACAGTATTCCTTTTAGGTCTGCTACTTTTAATTTCGTAACATCCATTAAATCCTCAAGTTCTTTTAAAACTCCTATATTGTTTCTTAATGATGCTACCTCTATTTTGCTTTCCGATAATATAAACTTATTGATAAAATCTTTAATATTATCCATAGGTTTAAAAGCCAAGGATTTAGGTATCATGTCAAAAAACCTGTCTTCTAAATTACCTAATCTCTGACCAAATCTTAGTTTAGCTTCTGAATTTTGTGAAATAAGCTGTATTTTTCTATCATTTTTCCTAAACTCTTCTGTTGTTGACGGTCTGCCATCAGTTAAAAATGCAAGCTCATCTAATTTGCATTCTTCTCTAAACCATCTGATTTTTAAACTGCTTTCTTCATCCGGCGAATCTATTTTTACACCAAGGGTGAAATATTTAAATGTTTTCTCTTCATAAAATTCTAAAGCAACATATGTAATTACGCTGCCTTTTCTAACATATGCTCTATCCTCATCTCCAGTCTTGCACCTTACATATCCCTTTAAATCACGTTTGCTTTTTTCATTGGCTGCTATATTAAATTTTCTTGTATTAGTGGTTAACACTAATTGTATTGCATCTAATACCGTTGATTTCCCGGAGGTATTTTCACCGCTAATTAAAACTGAACCCTTAATATTAATAGTTTCATTAATAAAATAATGCCAATTAATCAACCTAATTCTACAAAGTGTCTTCATCATTTGCTTCTTCATCACTATCCGGATCACCTCCGTTTATATATTTGTCAAGCTTATTATTTATATCTTCATACATTTCTGATATATTTTCATTAGTTATTGCAAATAGAATCGATGGAAATATCCTTATCCTGGCATTTGATTTGGTCACATCCAAATCAATATTATAAATTAAATTATATCTTTTAAATAACCTGATAGTATCTCTTAACATAGTCTTGTCTATATTTAATTTTGATTCTATTTTAAGCATATTGTATTTTTGGTGAATATCTTCAGCCAATACCACAACATCTTCATTGAGGCTTAATTCTTTTCGCTTTTCTATATAAAGTAACCTCAATATTAAAAGTATTATACTTTCAATTTTCTTTAATCTTAATCTTCCGCTTCCATAGGAGTTGCTTAGTGCTACAACTCCATACATTTCGTTTATTTCAATATTGTAACCTAAAAGTTCAAAGTATTCTTTAAAAAGGTCCTTGTTCTGAACAATGAATATATAATCATTTCTCGTATCTTCTTTCTTTTTTAAAACGAAACAGTTATTAAGCAGTTTATTTGCTGCTATTCTAAATTTATCTTTTTGAACTGAGCTTTCTTTTAGAATATCCATTTACTAATCACGCCTTTCTATTTCAAAATCATAGAATCTAAAATTATTTATTTCTATTGCAGATTCTACTGATTTTGTTTTATACTTTGATTTTTTATCTTTGCCGTATAAATTTATAAAAATAATCCTAATTAAATCTCTTTTTGTTTTTAGTGGCAATGAAGAAGCTAATACAACATTTTTATCTTTTAATATATTTTTAACATATGCATTAATATTATTGCGTGAAAATCTATTTTTGTTTCTCTCTTTTAAAGCTAACTTTCTAAGCTCTCTTTCTTCATCTGTCATACCTAATGAATTATCCAATTCCTGAGGCAATGATATTCTCTTAGAAATTGGGATAACATATAATGAATCACCATCAATGAAATTTTGAGGAAAAATATTAAAAATCTTAATCAACATATCATCAGATTCATAATATAAATTTAGGGTTTCATCCTTGTTAAATTCATCTGATAAATATGATAATATTTTTGAAATCTTTCCCTCATCATTATTGCTATTTGTAAGTAAAAATTTCGCTCTTGAAATTGCGCTGCTCATATATTTAGAGTGCTTATAATCAATTTCCTCTATAATTTCATCATATTTTCTAAAAGCAGATATAATATTTATTAGTATTACCCTTAGCTTTTCTTCGGCATCAAGTTTATCATCTACCTGCTCAACTTCCATATAACCAGAAACTGCCCTATCAAAAATATATGTATCATTAATAATATTATATAAATTGTCGATTATGGATGTTCTAAAATAAGAAATGTTGTCACTGGTTTTAATTCTATGATATGCTTTTGATCCAATTTCCTTATGATAAACAAAGAATTCCTCTATGATTTGATTAGCAGTTTTATCATTAGTTATGTCATCAATATATTTTTTAATATTTGTATTTAATTTTTTTAATCCAACCATTAATTCTTCAGTATTTTCAATAACACGTTTTATTATGTATTCATAGGGTTTTAAGTAAGAATCTTTATTGAGTAGAGTCGCATGAATCTGTGAAACTAAGCTTTGATATTCCATCTCTTCATTTTTTATAATTTTGTTGAAGGATTCAATTATAGTAACAGCATAGTCAAATAAATTGATTTTCATTTTATAATCATTGGATTGTTCTTCTTCTATCCAACCGCAAGATTTCAACACCCTAAGTACGCCATTAGCTTTGTCACGCGAATCTTTTGCGACTTCTTCATCATCAAAAATCATTTCCACATTAACTTCATTATCAAAATAATATTCTAATTCTGCAACTATAATATCCTTATCAACACCAAAAGACAGCTCCGTCTTATAAGTTCTATACAATATTAAGATACAATCTACATAATTAGATTTATATTTACTTGTTAGGGGTTTAAAAAAATCTTGTTGTAAAATACTAAATAAATTTATTTCATTCACCTTCAATCAAATTACTTATTCATAATATTTTCTCTATATATAATACGTTGTTAAATAAATTATATAGGAAACATTTAGATTATGCAATGTTTCTTACGATTGATTTCATGAATAAAAACTGCTATAATTTATGAAAAATCTAATATGTGAGGTATGCTATGAACAGATGTCCTTGGTGCGGTAATGATGAATTATATGTTAAATATCATGATGAAGAATGGGGAGTACCCGTTCATGACGATAGAAAACATTTTGAATTTTTAGTTCTTGAATCCGCACAAGCAGGTTTAAGCTGGCTGACTGTTCTGAGAAAGAGAGAAAATTACAGAAAAGCTTATGATGATTTTGATGCTAACAAGGTTTCTGAATATGATGACGCTAAGGTAGAAGAATTGTTGCAAAATGCCGGCATAATCAGAAACAGAAGAAAAATTGAAGCATCAATTAATAATGCCAAAAGATTTTTAGAAATTCAAACTGAATTTGGTAGTTTTGATAAATACATCTGGAATTTCGTTGATAATAATGTTGTTAAAAATCATTGGAATGATGTAAAAGAAGTTCCTGCTACCTCAGAACTGTCGGATAAGGTCAGCAAAGATTTAATAAATAGGGGTTTTAAATTTTTAGGCTCCACAATTATTTATGCTCACTTGCAAGCTACCGGTTTGATTAATGATCATTTAGTTAGTTGCTTTAAGTATCTACCCTTAACATGAAATGAATATTTCAAATTAATGTCTCTCCTTATTCGTTTGGTCAGAAAACTCCTCTAATTTTGTATAAATCAAGTTATTATTATAATACTAAATATAAATAGCACTCGAAAGAGAGGATCATTATGAAAAATAATAAAAATAGAATGAGAGAAAAAGAAAAAAGCAATTCTGAACTAAGAAAAATGGAACCAAAAGACAATGCAGATGTAGGAATTGTTGACGGAAAAATATTAGGTATACATGATGGTGGTCATGAAAAAATGAGAACCGATATAAAACAACGCAAATAGAAGAAGACGCTTTAAAAACTACCTTGAGTCGCAGGGTAGTTTTTAAACAGCTTAACATAATAGAATAGCTGCTTTTTAATCAATACTTTTTATAAACGTCTCCACGTGGTGCAATTTCAATAACATAGAAAAACAATCTTTCATCATCTTTGGTAAAAATAATCCTATAATCTCCTACTCTCAATCGATAATCTTCAGTATTTCCTTGTAATTTCTTTACATCTCCATCAGGTAGGTCATTTATAGCTCTAATTATTCTCAACTGAGTATTTTTATCAATCCTTTTTAAATACTTAATACACCTTTTATCATATTGAATACTATATTTCATCTGCATTTATCCCCAGTTCTTTTAATAAATCATCTTGATTAATAAAATCACTGCTTGACTTTATTTCTTCAATATATTTGCGTTCTTCTTCTGAGAGATATTCCTTTTCTGATTCATTGATTTTGTCCCATACGCTTTGCTTCTCTTTTAATTTTAAATATTCTGCTATATCTATGACTGTTTTTATATTTTCCGGCTTCAATTCATCTTTTAATAGTTGTTCTATTTTTTTTGCAAGAGTCATGTTGGTCACCTCGCTTTTCCAAATATTCACTTATTATAATTATAGTTTATAAATTATATAATGTAAATGAAACATATTAATTTTTAAAATGCTATTTCTTCATATTCAGGATCAATAAACTTGTATTTGTTCTTACACATCGAATAGGTGTATTATTTTTAATAATTTTACCTTCGTTGAGCACCCTGTTTATCCAAGCCGTTGCTTAAAATTTTGTTATATTTAAAGAAACTGCTATTAAAAACTTTCTTTGCTTTTCAATCAGACTGTAAAAATTCATATGTCCTCCGCGAAATCAGGCATAAGCACTTAATTGATGAAACACTCATTGTTATAATAACCAATTATAATTCTGTCTGCAATCTAATAATGCATCAATATATACACACTCATCTTTTATTTGATAAATAAGTAAAATACCTTTTAAGAACCACCTTATTGCATTTTAAATTCCGAATAAATATGATCATATTCTTCTAAAACAGCAGCAACATCTTTATAGAAACTTGTGTTTGCGGCCACTTCATCTGGAATATTCAACATAGGGTTATTCCTGTAATTTTCCGATACAAACAGTCCTCCTGAATTTTAATATCTTTAAAATATTTTATTATTTTCCTTCATAAGTTGTTTTTTAGTCTTATTATGAATAATATACCCCTTAGTTACACTAATTCCGGTAATTCTATAAATCAGTAATGAGATTTTCCTTTTTTACACGTACCACATCTCGATAAATAAAATTAGCCGAACAATTTTTCGGCTTTTATGTCAAATTTAAAAATTTATCCCCTCTTTTTTGTGTCTGCTCATTAGCAGCGATAACTTATTTCCCAACCTCCTGTCCCCTAAATATTTTCTACCTATATATGTTATAATTTGATTACTAATACGACACCATCTTTACTTAATACATTATATCATAAGTGCAAGCCGTTAATATGGCTTGCTTCACACCGATACAATAAATTCATGAAATCATATAAAACCGTTAGTTTTTATATGATTTCGAATTTATAATATCACATTTATTAATTAGAAGTCAAATAGTCCTAATGCATCAAAGAAGATATCGTTTGGTAAACTCACTTTATGTTTTTCACAAAATTCATTAATAAATTCATTTGTTGGTTCCTTATTCTTCTGATATTCTTGTACAAGTTCTTTTTTTACTTCTTCACGTTTTGAGTCAGCTTTTTCAACATCCACATAAATAATTCCATATAATATGCCATATGAAAAGTATATTTCATACGGTCCCTCTTTTGAAGAAAATAAGCTGACTTCAACTATACCATCATATACTTCATTGATTTCCAAATAAGTATTCTTATAATGTCTTTCATCTTCCGAAAAAAATTCGGTTACATTTTCCCAATTATGCAAATTTACACACCTCACAATGCATATACCAGGTGTTTATAATCATTGTAATAAGCATTTAATTCTCATCATCCTTACCATTCAATATCCTCAGGATATTCTAAATCCTTAAGAATTATTTCGTTTTTATGACAATTAAATCTTTTTGCTGCATCATCAATTGACTTTTTCATAGTGTAATAATCATCTTCCTCATAATACAATGCAATTCTTTTAGATATCTTATTGAAATTATTTTGCCTTTGTTCTTTTGACATATGTATGTATTCAACATTCATGGCATCAAGAAATTGGTGGTACATAGCATACATTACATAGCTGTCCTCATTCATATATCTCATCCATATACTGAATTGTCTTTCAGTTAATAATTCTTTCGCACATAATGCAAATTCAGACTGGAAGTTTCTAATTGTAGCTATGGTTTTATCCCATACGACTTTTTTATCAAGTGACATATCCGGCATATATTTCTTCTTGGTAAGCTCTTGCATTCTTAAATTAATTAAATTATTTAATGCAACCATTGCATATACCATTTCAGGATAAAGACAATTACATTTATAATAAATATTTTTGGTATTTGTTATAATTGAATGATATTTCATTTTGTATTCATCCATATTATTGTCCATTAAAACAACTTCTCTGTCTCCTTGATAAGCATGCCTGATATCATAGCATATACCCAGTATCCTGGTTGACATTTCTTCATATTCTTTGTTCTCTTCTGAAAATTCATCTACAGTTATTGTATGAAACGCCTCAACTAAATTATCTAAATCGTAGTAATCCCCTATTATGCTTATACCTGTTAAGTTTTCAGTATTTTCTAATTTAATCATACTTTCCCTTTCTGTTTTTTGTAAATATTATACCCATCTATTCAGAGATATGCAAGTTTGCTCAGCCACATTCTTCACACCGTATATTATCTGCTTAATATGATGTGAAAGCAATATCATTCTTGAAGTGATTCGGTATTACTTCTTTATAAATAAATCATACGATGTAAATTTATACTTGAAAATTTAATATAATTGCTATATTATTATATCAGAATATGTGTAGTATGAAAATGCGAAATATTCATGATAATTTTTTCAAGGAAACGTTTGGAAAATCTGATGTAGCAAACTGGTTACATTTCTTTCATTTCCTGCTTTCTTTGTTGTTATTCCAAATTCATACCAAGGGTATAACTAATCATTTTAAACAATCCAATCATTCATGAAGAAATTCAATAGAATCAGTTCTTAGGAAGGGTTTCCCCTTTCTTACATGTATAAGTTTAGGTTTGTTATGCGCTCCTAATTTACCGGCAATATAGTAATATTAACTCCATTTATTTCTTCCGGCAGTTCACCTATCCCCCAACCTGGGGCTGTTGTTTCAATATAGTAAAAATCCATGTTCATGTAAGTAAAATTAGCTGGTTCACTTGACTTTAATCCAATGCCCATATGATCCTCAGTCATAACTAATACAGTACCATAACCAAGTTCACGCAAAAGGGATGCTAATAAAATAGATGAATCTTCACAGTCACCACCCTGGTCATAAAGCGTTTCAAGAGGAAACTTGGGATATTCATCATAACCGGTTCCAATATCATCAGAAACATAATCTAATCCCTGTACAAAGGCTGTAGCAAGTTCTATCATTTCCCAATCAGACATGCTTTCCCTTTCAGATGTTTCTTTAAATACATTAGCAAGACTATTCATATATTCATCATCTTCAGCATGAGTTACATAGAGCGAATAATCATATATGTATCTTCTGTCAATAGTTCTGTAAATGTTTACAGCTTCAACAGGGATATTTAAACTCCAATCCCACGAAACCCAACCATACGGATATTCCCAGGTGTAGCTGACTTCTTTAATTTCAGGAACATATACAGACTGTTCAGTTGCGGCATTAATAATGATTCTATAAGTTTCATCAATTAATCTTACAATCATAGTTGACGCTTCCGCCCTGGTTCCCGTTTTGCTGCCTGCAAATGTACCTTTATTATCAGTACCTGCTATCAAGCCTTTTAAATATGCTTGTTCAACAAAGTATACATAATCATTGGGAATTCTATTGTAGTCAGAAATGAGATTTCCAATATTTAAATCATAAACTTGATTATTAAACAAAATGTTCTCGTCAATCCTAACAAAAATTCTCGCCATTTCAAACCGAGTTATATATTTTTCCAATGAATCCGTTGTATTCTGTATTTCATTATCATAAACTATCTCAAGCTCATATGCAGAATCTAAAATATATGACGCCCAATGACTATTGGTGTTATCATCACCATAATAAGATAGCAACACTTCATCACCCAATACCACCGTCATAACAGCCTTCAAAAACTCACCTCTTTTTATAAGGTTGTCAGGTTTAAATGACCCATCAGGATATCCAACAATACCACCCTCTTTGACCAAGGTTTCAATATAATCTTTCCCCCAATGATTTTGAATATAATAAAATTCTGCACCCTGGGCATAAATAGGATTACTTATTAAAATGAATAGTACAATTGCTATTATTAATATTTTATTTTTCATATATTCCCCTAAATGTATTTACAAAAAGCTTAACAGTATCGCTTTTTTCACGATGAATCAGGTGCTCCATAAGACTTCTTGTTATCACCGTCATAACTCATTAACTCAAGTGTCTGGCACGGGCGACTCTTGCACGGGCGACTCTTGAAAGTTTCAGTTTCCCTTCCTAAATAATTATGTAGCATGTTGAGCCAATCAATGAAGCTTTAATATATGCATGGGAATTCTTCATAATCATATACTACAGTCAGAAATATTGGATAATTAGATTATCTAACTGTTTTATTATAAAACTAAAATCAGCATTTAAATCTAAAGTCTTTGCACTAATTTTATTACCACCCATTAAGTAATCAAAGTTCGGTACTATATCTTCATTAGTTCCTGCATACAATAAAAGACCGCTTACTAAACCAGTATTATTAACATCATAGTTTTTAACATATGAATATATCTGATATAAATTATTCGAATGAATAGTCCTGCTCTTATAAAATTCATTGCTTTGCATTGTATGGGCATAATATTTAGTATCAATAATTAAGGTTTTTCCCTGATACTTAAGAGTAATGTCAGTTTTCATCATTGGCAGAAAGTCAGTAAACTCATTATCAATATTCCAGTCAATATGCATTGAAGAAGCGTTATATTTCGGATAATGCTTTCTGTAAAATTCAATCACAAACTTTTCATATAATCTATGCATTTTCTGGTCATCTAGAAATTTAGCCAATCTCTTTTTTCCCTCTTTTTCAGATAACAACATTCCTTCTATGACCAAGTAACAAATATTAATAAGCATTTTATAAGTCGCATTATTCCTATGATACTTGATTAAATTCCATTTAATGCTGTAAGGATCAATTTCATCTACATTGTCAAAATAAAAAAGCAGCTTTCTTAATAATTGTTTCTGTTTAGGTTTTACTTCCGGCGTTTTTATTAACAATATAACTGTTGTTTTTAAAACCTTATTCAAATATTCATTTTCAGAATAATTATCATAATCGCAAACAAGTTTACGTCTAAGCATAGTCTGTCTTTTTATTGATTCAGTAACATTTATTTTCCCAACCGGTGAACTTAAAGATTCAAAAACACTTATATATTCCCTTCCCAGTCCTCTTTTTAATTGATTTGCTGTCCCTTTAGCAAGAATTGCAGCAAAAAGGTCGCTGGCATATTGAAACTCCTCGACAGCAAGATTTTCATATGAATGTGTATTCAACACTTGATAAGCATAAGCAAGCATATAGTAAATGTTTTGAACCTTAATCATTTAATACACCACACAGTTTTTTTGTCCATAATTCTATCTTTGATTCATCATCAAACCAATATTCCTTAATTAGGGGTATAATTTCATATTTAATAACAGATTCCATCCATTTATCAGTTATTGTTTGCTCTGTACATAAGTAACTATGGCCTATTCTAAAACCAGCTCCAAGAGATTCATCTTTAGAAATTGCTTCATTCAAAAGCCTCACTTGCTCTACAAGTAAATTAAGCTTAGAGTTTTCAGTTCCCTCTACAATAGACATAAATCCTTCCGAATCAAATGCTGGTTCTAATTCGAAAAAACCAAATCTCCTTCTTAAAGCATAATCAATCAACGCTAAACTCCTGTCAGCTGTATTCATCATGCCAATAATATATAAATTCTTCGGAACTGTAAAAAGTTCATTAGAATAAAGAAGACGCAATTTATCTCCGCGCTTATCTTTTTCAATAAGCATCAACATCTCACCAAATATCTTGCTTAAGTTGCCACGATTAATTTCATCTATAATAAAAAAGTAATCTTTCTCAATATCATCATGTGCCCGTTTACAAAACTTATAAAAAGGACCCGCAGCTAATTCAAAACCGTTCTCTTTAGGTCTGTAACCCATTATAAAATCCTCATAACTATAACTTTGATGAAATTGCACCATCATAACCCTATTGGAATCCTTCTTGCCCATTATTGAATACGCTAATCTTTTAGCAGCAAATGTCTTTCCAACTCCAGGCGCACCTTGCAATATAACATTTTTCTTAACTTTCAGCAATTCCACTAAGGAATTATACTGATCCTCACTCATAAATACTTCATTTAAGAAATCATCTTCTATGTAACTTTCAAAAGCTATTTCAATTTCATCGGGATTATAAACATCATCATCTTCATCAATAAATAAACTTTCTAATTTTTGAACATAATCTGTATAAACTGAAACATCTGTTAACGTCTTCAAAACAGCTTGCCCCGGATGTTCCCATTCTCCTTTGTTGGTCCATTTAACCTTTCGTATGTGTTTATATTCTCTTCTTTTATCGTCAAATATATAATCAGATTCTACAATTCCACGTCCAACTAACTTGCTTTTACCCTTTTTAGCATAAATAATATCTCCTATTTGTACTTCGTATGCAAATTGCCACGTTGCAAGAGAATCATTATTATAATTCTTATTAGCACCCCATAGTTCCTTCATTTTAGAACGCATTTCTTCACGAGTGGTGAAGTTTTTCAAATTACCTAATTCATGCCAACCAATACCCATAATTTCTTGCAAATAAAACTCGTCCCATTTGTGCGAATTCTGACCTGGCGCATATATCCAGTATTTAGTCGCAGGTATATCTTGGTCAGGAGAGGAAGTTTGAGTATCTTCTCGGCGTTTCTTCAAAATTTCTACCCACTTTTTAAATATATCACTAATCATTTCATCGTTAAGTATAACCGTTTTTCCTTTTTCAGTAAGTTTCCAAATCCCAGGTTCTGTTTTATCAATAATTCCTTCATGTACTAAATAACTTCTTGCAAAAGCAACTTCATTTGCAAATTTATTTATATTTGTTTTGCCGCGAGTTTCATTGATTTCTTCTTTGCTTAAATTCAAATTTTCAATTATTTTGTTTCTAGCTTGTTCTGGAGTTGCACTTCCACCCAATTCTTTTAATGCATTAACTAATGGGATAAACCACCTTAAAAAACTTGCAGATGATAGTTTCTTATTGTTATCTGTTTTAGTTGCTTCCCAAGCATTATATGATAACACCGGAAAACTATTTATAGTGCTTTCACTATCATTAAAGATTTCTATAAATTTATCTATTAATGATATGTAAGTTATTGCATCAGGCACTATTTTTAATAAATTAGAAAACCCTCCGTTTACCATCAATGGGAAGCTAGTGTCACTTGTTATAAACGTCCTATTTCGGTCATCAAGATTCAAATAGTAGAAAGGTCTTATCCAATACAATCCCATAGAAAGCTTCCACTTAACAAGGGGTTGATTACTTACAATATCGTAATATTGTATAAACATATTCTTGGTTTCTGAGTTAGGGTTATCAGCAAAACTAATTGCAGCTTCAAACATATTCCATAAATTTGTAATATCATTAGGTCTTTTTTTTATATCACCAAAAAACCAAGCATTCATATTATTCAGCACAGGAATACCTTCAAATGAAGTTGGAACATCCTCCTTAAGCTTTAGTTCTTCTTTTAATAAAGTTAAAATAAGTATCCTATTTTCATCTTTTATTCCTTTATTAAAGCATCCAAATATAGTAAATGGACAGATATCATCTAATTTTGTCCCCTTACTTTGAAAAGGATATTTCATAGTAGTTTGATTAAAAACATTTTCCATTATTGACAATAATTTCGCACGGTCATTTTTAAATTCTAATAACTTATTAGCAATCTCTTGATATATATTCGTCCAATCAAAAATATTTTTTTCGTTCATATATTATTATCTCCTTGTACGATTTTTGTATATAACATCTTGATTCATGCTCATCGAATTCACATATATTCGTCATTTTAATTTTGCTGTTTCTTACATATTCCCTAATAATATCTGTGATATTTATCATTTCATCTTGTTTGTTGGTTTTTATTTTGTGTTCCAAAACACACCTCCGAAATGTTTAAAACTACAGTTTTCTATCAGTACTATAAGAACTTATTTTAATGGAACTTGCGCACTATTTTCAAAATATCATCACCATATTTATTTGCCTTTTTTTCACCAAATCCGGCTACCAACCGTAATTCTTCCTTGCTTTTTGGCATCTTTAAAATTAAATCCCTTAACTGATTATCATTATAAATAAAGTAAGGCTTTATATTTTCTTCTCTGCTTTTGTTTAATCTGTACACCTTCAATTCTCTGAATATATCAGTTTCTTCTACATTAATTATAGTGTTTTCCGAAGTGCTTTTTACTTTTGTCGACAACACCTCATCGAAAATTTCAGGATTACTATTATCAATTCTATACTTATCATATTTTCCAGTATAGTCTTTTACAGCTTCCTTATGTAAATTCAAAAAAGATTGAGCCCATTCCAGTAATCCTTCTTCAGAATACGCCGTTATTTTAGAATTTTCATAAATATCCTTTATATATTTAACCAATTGATCTGCTCGAATAACTTTTTCCTTTATTTCCTTTTTTGCATACTTAGCATTAAGAACAGTCTTAGGATTAGCTAATACAACTACTGACTTATAGATATCTTCAAAATATCTGTCTGTCATAAACTTGGTGAAGATATTGCCTTTATTATCAACTCTTATTTTTTTCATTAATTCAAAGTGTCGCTGATTCTGTGTAATTGGAGAATATATACCTTCCTTTTTCTTTTTGCCATAAAATTCTGTGGTACGTATGAAATCTCCTCTGTTATTTATTTCAATATCACCATATTTGTATCAAATTTTAATATTTATATTTTACTACTCTGCGAATCTATCGAAATTTGTCAAGCTATTTGTCACAATTCCTTTAAATTTATTTATAACTATAAGCCTTATCTGTATGTTAATAAATTATAAGACTATTTAAAATCTTCATCATTATCAAACTATTTCACATTATATGAGTATGAATTGCCTCCAATATTAAGATCAATCTTTATGGACTCACCACTGCTTGCAACCTCATCAGGAACTTCGAACAAATAATGAATGTATTCTGTTATCAGTGGTGCAATACCGGTAATATTTGAGTAAGTAAAATCGCTTCTGCTACTTTCTTCAATCATGGAAAAACCGTTATATTCATAATTATCAGCATATATCAGCTTTGCAGACAAAACATCATCAGCTCTAACACTTTTTGATTCCCAGTTTTTATATGCAATGCATAAATCAACATAAATTTTCCCATCTTCTGCTTCATAATGGGAATACCAATCTGCAGGTTGAGGTGGTATTACATCATCTGTTATATTAGAATAATCCACATAGAATTCACAAGTTTTTGCAATTGTAATAATTTCGCCTTTTTTAACATTACCGGAAGATTTTGCAACAGCATTTTGATTAAGTGATGACACTTCACCTTCAATACCATCACGAATAGTAATTTTGTAAGGTTTGTTATTAATCGTTATAATTGCTGTTAATGCACCCTCGCTTGATTGAACCTCTTCCGGAACCAAGATTAAGTAGTGCAAATACTCCGTACTAAGAGGCGAAATACTTGTAATATTTGAATATGTGAAATCACCTCTATTATCTTCTTCAATAATCGAAAAACCATTATACTGATAATTACCGGCATATAGAAGTGTTCCACTCAAAACTTCATCCGCAACGATTTCCTTAGCTCCAAGGTTTTTGAAAGACACACAAATATCGACATATACTTTTCCTTCTTCGGCTTCATAATGGGAATACCAATCATTAGGTTTAGGTGGAATTATATCATTATCAATATTTGTATATTCCACATAAAATTCATTGACATTATCCTCTGTTATAGTTTCACCAACTTTCAATTCAAGCCAGTTATCTTCTGAAAAAACCGAATTATCATACGCACTATCAACGGAATTTGTGCTGTTATTAATAAAATTTTGATAAGAACCAGTATCTAAAGTTTCATCAGTAGCATTATCAATAAAATTAACAACTACATCAATATCATCCGATGAAACACCAGCAAAATTCTGATAAAAAGCTCCATACATATAAAAACCTAATGCATGTAAACTATCCCACATGGAATAAGAAGAAGAATCTACATAAATATCAACCTGGGATAAATCGTCATTGTATTTTATTTCTTTAAATGACTCAACTTTCTCATCACCATTCAGATAATCATTGATTGTTTCATCCACACCACTTTTATAACTCTCAAGCATCTCTTTTCGTTTTGTTTTTGTCATTACATATGTAACAGAACCATCCTGGTTTATTGTGTATGAAATATATCCCGCTTCTTCGGCAGCTGTTTTGATTTCATCTTCTGTCATTTCAGTAAAAAAAGAAGAAGCTAAGGTCACATCAACTGTAATCAAGTCTTCATCTACCTTAATCACAGCATCTTTATCTCCATTTTCTTTAGGTGTCGAATCATTTCCACTGCAACCTGTCATTACCAATAGCAACATCAAAACTAAAATAATTGCAACTAAATTAAAACCTCTTTTCATTATAATCTCTCCTCCTTAGTTGATAAAAGCTCTCGAAATACTATGAGTTATCGGTTAAAGTCTTTACCTTTAAACCTTTTTTAACGTCCTCCTATTTTCACATAAGTCTTGCTTGTCCAATATCTCTACAAATATTTGTAAATTACTATAGTTAATTAAAACTCTTGGTTTTTTTAAAAAAGTATTCTTCGACTTTAGTAAAACACCAGTTTTTGCCACTATTAAAAAACAGTTTAACAACGATCGTTATCAAAAGAAACGCTATAACACGTAAAATGGAATAATATGAAAAATTATTATATAAACTTTTACCTATTTCTATTAGTGCTAACATAACAAAATATGGAATACCAAAAAGAAATCCCGTATATAGCCATCCCCATCCTTAACATTTTTTATCAAAATCTGATTTATCTTTAGCATCCAGTATAGCTTGTAAGTCTTCAACACTCTTAGTAAGCTTTTCTATTTTACATTTTTCCACTTCTAATTGTTCTTTTGTATTCATATGTGATGAAGCTTCGTCAATATATTTTTTGTTTGCTTGGTCAATAATTTGTTCATATACTTCTCGATAAGTTTGATCATTAAATCGCGCATAATCACCTTTTGTGACATTCATTAATGCATCGTTTACAGCTGAATGTGCACGCATAAATAAAAAAGCTTTTTCATCAATTTCTCCTGCAGTACGTGCTCGTAAAAGCGAATCCATATACTTTTCCAACATTTCCTTACTGGGTCGCAATGCAACATAACAGTCGGCTAAAAGTCGCTTACGTTGATACTCCATTCTAGTTGATGGGTTAAATAGCCACAAAACAGCTCCAAAAAGATCTGAAGAAATGCATGCCGGAATATGTCCAGATTGAATACTCCTATTGCTTTCATATTTTTTACTAACATTTGCTATTGTAGCATTAAGAGTAATCATTATATGCCCTGATGTCTGAATTTTAGTTGATGTCTGACCACTCCGTTCTCTATATACCATTATTATTGAGCGAACATCTGTCATTATACTTGATTTTTTATCTTCTTGAATAGCAAATCCTTGTTGAGAATATCTTTCTTCTATCATGGAATAAAGCTCTTCTTCGTCTTCCTGAAAATCATTTTTTGATGAGTTATATATTGTCCTTTTTATTGTTATGCCCATTTCATTTAATTTTGTTTCAATAGATTCACAAAATTCTGCAATAGCTGGTGCTTCTATAAGAATATCATGAAAATATTGTGCTACGTTATTAGCTTTTTGAATATCATATTCAGCACTATATACCCACCCTGATGTTCTAGCCATTATTCCATTTATCTCTTCAAAATTATGATCAAATATCATAACATTACATCCAGCCTTCTGCATTTCTGATACAAGCATTTTACATGAGTCTACTCTATCAGGTGAATCCATACCTAAAAGTGAAAAAACAATCGGTGAATCTAAATAAACATTTAACCCTTTATATGTTTCAATTACCTCTCCAGAATAAAATGCAGTCTGTAGCATAATGTTGCTAGAACTAAGAGCAACAACAAAATCGAAAAGCTTAGAATTCGTATTTGATAAATCTTTAACAAAGCTATGCCATGCAAAGTCCAATGCATCAGATTGATCTGTAATATATAGTTCATTAGTAATAACAGCTTCATCGTAAGAATCTAAAAATGACATGATCCGATTTTCAATATCAAAGCTTAAAATCTCATTATCATTATCCACACAAAAACTTTTAAAAGACTCAATCATTTCAAGCCAAAGAACATTAAATTCGCTGTCATCCAGACTATACTTTTTTAATTTTTCCTTATTTGCTCTGTATTGACCTCTATCATTAAATATTAAATTATTATTCATGCCAACTCCAAGTACTTGTCGGACAAACGTAAGCGGTAAACTAAAATCATACTTTTCATTAAATTTCTTAGCCACTTCTACATCAGCCACAATATCCCAATTCTCTTCATATATTATATTCGCAAAGAAGGGAAAATATACATCAAGGATATTATCACCCAAGCAACCTGAGCGAAAAGCCGCATAAAGTTTAGTAATATTTTTTGCCATTCTAATATCTCCTTAATAATCATCACTTTAATATCGTAAAAGCTTGTCTTGATTCTAAATTTCTTTTTTAAATAGCCTTCTTATAAAAATAATCTTTAACAATTGATTAATTCGATTTTTTTAATCTCTTCTTTATCAAAATAATTTTTAATAGTTACTTTATTTACTAAATCATTTTGTAAATTCGCTATCACAAGTGGTAAATAAATAATTATATCCAGTTCGAAAGTTTCCCTTACCACCCCTTCATCAATTCCTTTAGCTTCTCCTGCTTATCCAATACAAAGGTGCAGGCTTGCCAGTCTTCTGTTTTCGGAGGGGTCTGATCGTATTTAAGTTCAAACGGATTCTTTTTAGTATTATTATTTATAGATTCTTCAGCACGTTTTATATCATTTTGGGCCATTGCAATCCAAACGTCTTCCAAGACTTCGGGTATCTGACCAAATATGTTATGAATGCTTTTCAATCTTTCAGAAAGTTTTGAATGCACTTTATCTTCAACTGAGTTTTTATATCTCATGTTGTAAATTAAAATTGACTTACTTATTTGACCAATTCGCTGGATACGTCCTTTTCTTTGTTCGAGCCTTGTAGGATTCCATGGTAAGTCTAAGTTAATTAAGGTTGATAGTGTCTGAAGATTCAATCCTTCGGAGGCTGCATCAGTTCCTACTAAAATTTTTATTTCTCGATTCTTTACAGCTTTTTTGATATTTTCTTTTGATTCTTTTGTAAATCTTCCATTCTCGTATATTCCGGATTTATCCCCACCTGCATATAAACCTATTTGTGTATTCTTGATATCTATAGATAACAACTCAGCTACATAATTAGCACTGTCATAATATTGCGAAAATATAATACATCCTTTGTTTTTCCAAGGTCCTTCGTAATATACCCCATTCTCAAGTATATTCAAAACTCTTTCGTATTTAGGATCTGTGTCTCTATTGTTTTTTAATACTTGAACAAGTTTTTCAAGGCTTATTATTTCAGCTTGAGTTAAATCTTTTACTTCACTGTGATCTTCTTCGCTGTACTCTTCATCTTCATCTTCATCAAATACATCATCATATAAATCCTTAAGTTTATCCTTGCCTTCTTCAGACCATTTCAGCATTTTCTTTGAAGTATTTTCGCCTGCAATCATAGTGCTACCTATGCGCTTTAAAAGCAAAGTAGACATAAAACCACTGCCTCTAACTCGTGATGAAAGCATGGAGCAAAAATCTTCCGCTATAATGTATGCCTGTTGTAAATAACCCTTTAGCTCTAACGCTTCATCGTCATTTTCACCAAATAATTGAACATCTATTTTTTCAAGATAATAATCCCCTGTTTCTTTATTAATAGTAGTTTCAAGAAACTGTCTTGTTCTTCGAACAATTGACCTTATATAGGGATTATGATTCTCTACAAAATTATCATCAATATATAATTCCTTAATTTTTTGTTTCTGTGATAAACGCAGTTCTGAATATAGGTTTTGAGGCAATACAGAAGTTTCATCTGAAATATCCAACTGATTTCGTATAATTTCTATCCTTCTGTTTTTCTCGCTTTTTTGTGGAAAAGGATTTCTGATAATTTCCCACATTTCTGTTTCAGTCTTTGGTATATCAATGTTTTTAGCTATGTAATTCAATGCGGTTTGAGGCTTATTCCTCCATACACTGTATTTGTCCCCTAAAATTTTAGATGCATCATTAGGTAGTGACAAAGCATTTAATAAGTCAAATATTTCAATAGGATTAATTTGAACAGGTGTAGCAGTTGCCAATAACATACTTTTAGTATTAAATGTAATCTCATTTAAAAATGCAAGCAAGTTATTTGGTTGCGCCTTATAAATATCGGGGTCTTTTTCTGCATGCTTTCTTCTTGCCCTGTGAGCTTCATCCAATATTACACATTCATATTTTAATTGAAGTAAAAGTTCTGCTGCTTCTGATTTTCTGATAATAAGTCCCTGCGAAATAATTCCTACTCTTCTGGGACATTTTAAAATACTTCTGTTTCCTTCTGCAGGATACTCATAGCCATTTTCATCTACCCACCCTCTGCCTGTCCACACAGCACTTGGCATATCAAGGAGTGTTTTAAGTTCCTCCTGCCACTGGTACATAATAGTTTTAGGAACAATAATAAGAACAGGTTTGTCTCCATACAGTGCCATCAGTTTAGCAGTCATTGCAAGCTGAATAGTTTTTCCAAGACCTACCATATCAGCTAATAGCAGTCTTGCCCCACCCTTTTGTTTATGTTCACGAAAAGCAAGCTCAACGAAATACTTCTGATGTTCCCAAAGTCCGAATTCCCTTCGATAAACAGGTTCCTCAACAGCTACTGCCGGTACTGCATCACCGCTGTCCTTCCGCCAGTCTATAAGCGGTATTATCATTCTTTTTGAGATCCTGTCAATATCCGAAATAACGAAATCGCATAGATTTACAGCATATTTACTGTTCCAAAAGAAATCAAATTCTTCCTGTACCCAGGAAACAGCTTCAATGCTGTCATCTTCCCACAGCATTTCATAATTTACGGTATAAGCACTTTTAGTTTCATTGATGCTGCCCAAAAACGACGTTTTACTCCCGTCCTGATAAGTAATTACTCCTGCTTTTCCATGCATAAGTCCATAAATTTCATCAGGTATAACTTTTACCTCTAATTTTCCTGAAGTTAATAATGTGTATAATTTTTTCAGCCTTTCGGAAGCTTTTTCATTTGAATACTTTTCTTCTGGTAGATACTCACACCATTCCTGTTTCATTTTAATTTTTGCATAAGAAGCGGTTTCAACATCTTCTTTCTTGAGATTGGAATTACATATTATCCTTGCTTTCCCGGAAATATTTTCAATACTTTCTCCTGCAATTTCAAGAATAGATGAACAAAAATATCCAGCTATCCTGTCATAGCTAACTGCATTTTTAAGTTTTTCATTTAAAAAGCATTTATTAAGGTTGCTTTGTCTTGAAGAATATCTGTTTATCATTTGTTCACCTACTTTTTCTTTTTATATATGGTCGTTATCGACCAATACATACAGATGATCTGACATATTTGCATTTTCAGTCCAATGAGGCATATTTTCTATGTCTTTTGTATCTTTTATAAATAAAAGCAATTGTTTTACCATATCTCTGCTGCTCCAATAGTCAGGGAGCTGATTTTTAATGTAGAATAATCCTTTTTCAGGTGTTTCATCTTCTTTTATAGCAATATGAATAGCTACAAGAATTGTACGAAGCGTAGATTTCTCAAAATCAGGAACTTCGTTTATAGTTCTCATGGCAAATTCTGTTGCTGTTTTTAGTCTTGCAGAATTTGCTTTTTCATTTGCCATTAGTTGCTTATATGAGCCAATTGAAAATCCTCTTGCATACTCCTGATAAGTTGATATTTGATAATTGTTGTGTTTTTCAGCTTCTAAACCTTTTATATAAAATTTTTCAGCATGAGATAGATCTTTCCATAAATATCTATCAAAGTCTGTTGGTATAATGCAGTCATAAGCAATTTTTTTGGCATCTTCGATTATTTGTACTACTTTTGAATTTTCAGGTTCATTAATAGCAAGATTTAATTCATAATCAAGGTCAAGTTCACCAATTCTGTTATATGAAGTCAAAACTTTCAATGAAGCAGCATAAGCAGCAAGAACATAGTCAGGGTCAGAGAAATTCGGTTCTTCTTTATCTTCTAATTCCTGCATTGATTCGATTTGCGTTTTAACTTCTGTTTTTATATCCCCTTTAATTTCATTTAAGTAAGCTTTCTCATCATTAGTTTGTTTTCTTAATACAAGTAACACCGTTCCTTTTACATAGTTTCCTTCTTTTAATCCGCTACTTTCTGTTTCTGTGGCAATATTCCAGGCAGCTGTTACCTTTAATCCTGATTTCCACATAATCAAAGCTAACTGTGCCCAAACTGCTGGGTCCGAATGGGTGAACATAACAATTTGCGAACCATCATCATACATATGTCTTGCAAGATTTGAATAAATATCTATCATGCTTTGAGAAAAATGCTCGTCACCTTTAACTGCAAGTATTCTTTTACTATCGGTATACCATTCCGGGAATGCAATTTGCATTAATTTTTTATCCCAAGAAAGAAAAAATTCTGACAACTCATGATAATTTACAGCATCTGCATAAGGTGGATCCGTTATCCATAAGTGGCATTTATGGTTAACTAACCTCGCATCCATTAAGCTAATACTATCATTAGGTTTTGTTTTATAATCGTTTATATTAAAAAACCATGTTGTTTTTAAATCTATTAATGCTCTACCAGCATAATTATATAATGAATTTAAAGCTTGATTATAGAAAGTATCTTTTCCATGCTCATCTACTTTCGAAGTTAACCATCTACATAATTTTGAATTATAATTTATACATCTGTTTATTCCAAGCAAACCTGCAACAATATTAACTTTTGTAATAGTAGAATTATGAATTATATAGTTTAATAGATATATAGTTAATAATTGCCTTGCATTAAACAAATGATTCCAATGAGTCCATCCACGATTACGCATTAGTTCATCTGTTTTCATGCCGCTCTCAATTTCCATACTTGGCACTAACCCCTGTTCCTGCCAAGCCTCTATATTATCTTTTACTATCTGCTTAACTTTATTTTCATTATCTAAATCTCTTTCATTAGAATGTCTATAGTATCTTGTACCATCTGCTCTTTCATACTTGATTGCATATAGTCTTTCACCATAAATATCATCATCTCTAAAATCAAACTCTGATTTTTCCCACTGCCTTAGACCATAAATTGTATTACCATTATCATCTTTTCTGTCTTTTCTCAAAGATGCAATAGGTGTTGTTTTTCCACAAGAGGGACATATCAAACTATTGTTTCCTACTGTTCCGCTATTTGCCGCTTCTTTCATTTCAGTAGCATTCACACCCATTTTTACAATTATGTCATATCCATTTTCATTTTCAATAAGTTTTGCAACTGTCTTTGTACCCTTTCCGATTACCCAACTTGGTGCTAAAGGAATTTTTTTATCGCATTCCGGGCAATGAGCATCCACACAATATAAGTAAGAAACAGCTCTGTCTCCATTCTCATTATGCTCTATACCAAGCTTAGTTATTTCTTCATCTACTTTATTAAATACATCTTCCTGAAATTTCTTTATTTCTTTTAATTCATCTTCACTTGCTCCAAGAATATTGATGCCTGCCCATGTTAATAATCCTGCAACAGGGTTTAAATCACTTGCATATGTTTCACAACCCATCCTTGATGCTTCAAATGGTATACTGCCTCCGCCACAGAAACAATCGCCAACTGTAACATTTCGTCCATAACGTTTTATAGATAATTGCTCTATTAATTCCTGTAGATTCGTTGCAGATGTATTTAAATGATTGTTTATTTCTCGCCAGGTCTGAGGATCTAAATTTTTCAACTGCTCAGGTCTTATGCATTTCTTTAATTTTTCATCATACCCAAGCGTGTTAAAGATTATAAGTTCAACTTCTTTTTTGTCAACATTGCTGTTTAGCTTAATTTTATCACCGGATATATCAAACCATTCATTTATATAGGGTCTAAGCTTTTTGTTTTTTTCTGCTACTTCATACATTTCTGTAGCAGAGAAAGGCTTTTCTTTTCTAAGCTCTAAACCCCTTTTATCCATACTCATTATTTTTAAAAAGATTTCCATATCCAGTTTTGGATTATCGCTGGCAGGCATAAGTGAGCCAAGAATTGCTGCTCTTACCATTACCAAGGGTTTTCTGCCCCACCACTTGCCAAGACCGGTTAAGGTCTGTCCATTGTTTGCTTTTCTTTCTTTATAGCTTTCCTTACTTATCTTTGAAACCGGAAATTGTTTTTCTATAAATGAAATCATTATTTCACCCTATTCTTCTGTTATATTTTCAAGAAAATTTATTTGCGGACTTTCCTCTATAGGATTTTCGCATAGTGCATATCTTAAGGCTATACGCCAACCTTTTTTATCTTTAGTGTGACCGGTGCTTGCGTTTGTCATAGTATACAACCACCATCTTTCCTCCGGCATAAGACCTTTCCAATTTCTTATGGCAGTAGGAATTACAGACGGATCACTGTCTTCAATTCCCCACAAAAGGACCATCATTTCTTTTCCGAACAATTTTTCAACAGGATTTCCTCCTATGACAAATTTTCCGGTCTTATTTTTATCTTTTTTTAATCTTGCATTAAATTCAGAAGCCATATCCGTACTTATTTTATTCCATTTATACTTGGAAATTTCAAGTCTCAGTACATCTGCTTTTTCCATTATTTGTTCCTCTCCGTCCGTCCATTTAAAACGTTCGTAAACCTGTACTGTCTGGTCATTTTCAGACGGAATTATTACATAAAAGTGATTTGTACTAAGTTCAGGATTGACTCCAAATCCATATGTTACGCTTATTTCTGTCATTGTTTTATTTTACCCTTTTTCTGAATTTCTGTAATATCGTATTTGTTCATTTCTATCCAATTCTTGAATTGTTGACCTGATACAAATAACAATGTTTTGTAATCAAATTCTACAGTTACATCTTTATTCTTAAATGCAGTATCCCTTATTAAGTCAACAGTTGCCTGAAGATTATCCGCATCGTAAGGAACTCTTGCAGTAGATATTTCAATATAGTTACTGTTGTTTTCCTTTTCTGATATAACAACAGTAAAATGTCTTATAAATAATCCTTCAAGTTTTTTAAGTTTTTCCAGCTCCTCATATGAAGCTGCTGTGTCCTGACATTTTTTTTGCATGTTCATTTCATATTCTAATGGTAGACTGTCTTTAATTTTTAAAGTATATACTTCATCAGGTTCAGAAATTGTAATATCTTTTTCTTCTGCAATTCTATCTTTGTATGTTACTACCGTTCTAACAAATTTGCAATTATCAGGCAATGGAATCTCGCCTAAGTAAATTCCTCCATTTTCTTTAGGATTACTGCCATCTGTAGTATATCTGACAACATAGTCTTTATGAGTTTTAAGCTGCAGCAAGTTGCCATTTACACTAAATCTTTGTTCATATTTTAGAGGTACTTTGCACAAAAACTCTTTTGCATTTCCAGTAGGATGCTCTTTAGTTGAATCAATACATATAAAGTTTATTAATGGTTCTTTAGTAATAAAAATAGAAGGTGCTTCTGCAGAAGCTGTTGTTGGTTCTGCCCCTATATCATAATAAACTTTATCCCCTCCGACACCGCGAACTTTAAGTGTAAATTCTCCTGTATCATTATCATAAGAAGTCTGCTCAACAACAACCGATGTAGGTTCTTTGGCAAAGGGTCCTTTTGCTAAGTAACCGCCAATTTCTCTCCATTTATCTTTTTTGATACAGTCCTTTCTTAAATCCTCCAACTGAGTTGGATGATACCATTGCCACCTAATTTCTGTTGCAGCACGTTCCTTAATCTGACCAAAAGGCATTTCTTTTTGTGTAAACAGCCAATCTTCACACTTTTCTCTCATTAATTCCAAAAACTCATCATTAGAACTATAATCTTCAAATTTCATAGTATCCTTTAACACTTTTATAATTTGTTCTTCGCCTTTAAATGAATTTTCTTTAAATTCAAACTTTATGTCTTCAGATTCTATTCCGTTTTTAGTAGGATAATATAAAGTAATAAAAGTTTCTCTTATGCTCTGAAGCAATGCCTGAGTTACTTTGTCCTTTTGATTGTCAGCTTCCTTATATTGCTGGTCGGTTGCTGATACATGTTCGGCTACCATATTATCTATAATATGACTGATTGCAGTTAATTTTTTACTGTTCTGATAAAGTTTTTCCATTACCTTTCTCTGTCCTGATAAAAACATTACTCTGTTTTTATATGGAGCATTGTCGTAAAAGGACTGCAAATCCGGATGTAGTTTGTTACCGGGATAAGGCTCAAATATAACAAGAGATATTTTATTCATATCTAATTCTATTTCATCAATTGCCGGCAAAACATAAAGCAGCTCATAACAATTCTTCATATTAGGTTTGAAATTTCCCTCCAAGAATTTTTTTAATTCTTTCTTAGCAATTTCAGGACTATACGAATCAATAAGAGTATTCATTTCAGCAATCATATTTTTCGTATTCTGAAAATATAACCTATTACGATTATCTTGTTTTAAGTACCAGCTTTGAGTCCTTACTTCCTCCAAAGCTTTTTTATAATTATTAAGCTCAATATTTGGCTCGCATAAATATCCCAAAATTTCAGAATCAGTAAGTCCTAATAATCCATGTGGTATATCGCTGAGTGATGATACTAAAATTAGTTTAGAAACGTCCTGAGCATATGTGTTTTTTCCAGATTCATCTTCTGCATCAATACTTTCAGCGACTGATTTGCCTTCCTGAGCTATATCATGGCTGATAGCATTTTCGAGTGATTGATTTATGGGTTTTATGAAAGACAACATTCTGCCGTCATTTAAATCTATGTCAAATACATTTATTAAATATTTTGACTTTGCGCTATCATTTTCATAAAACTGTCTTACAATTTGGCGCATAAGCTTTATAAGACCCCTTGTTTGCTGGAAGTTTTGATTTTCCTTGAATCGTGCATATAAATCTTTAATAGACGGATGGAATGGATAAGAATCTTTTATTCCTAAAAATAATTTATCCTTTGAATAATTGGACAATCCAGATTTATTAGCTTTTTCAAGAGCCTCTTTGTATTCCTTAGCAACAGCATTTACAGAGAAGTCGTTGTTTGAGGGATAGATATCAAATAACCTTTTCTTCAAAATATCATATATTTCATCCGAGTTTAATGCAACAGGCTCAATGTTTATTGCTGAACGATTTGCTTCATTTTCTAGGTCCTTAAAACTTGATTGAAGCATCTGGCTTCCGGACTGATATGTAGCTTTTAAATCCGAGAACACTAAACAAACATTGGAAAGCTGTTCTTTTCCTAATGCCGTAAATAAATTTGATAGTGCTGTAATTGTAACCTGACATAAGTCAGAATTTCCAACAGTAATTGACTTTGCATTTTCTAAGTAAGGTGGAAGTTCATCAAAAAGTATTAATATTTTTTCCCCTTCCAATAATCTTACCCATGCTTTTTCTCCCGGAGCTTTAATAGGCGTATACAAATCTTTAAAAACTTCTTTTTTACCAAGTTGTTCAGCAAGGCTTCCCCATATACCAAAATCCGCGTCACTTTCTCTTCCAGAAAAAGCTACTACTTTTATATTTCCGATGTCATCATATTTATTACCAAGCAATTTTCTGCGCCATTCTTTGTTTTTTGCAAGAAGCGCAAGAGCGAGCATGTTATGAGTTTTGCCTCCGCCCATTGCTTGTGTTAGTTTTATAACTCCAGTGCTTGATTCCCCTTTAAATCTCTTAAATGCTGTAGTTAGGAGTATATCCATTCCCTTTGTCTTGAAGTTTTCACTGAAGAACTTGTCTACGTCTATATTGTCATCAATCAGGTCGCTTAGATTTAAAACATCATCTCTTGTAGTATCAAGAAACACACTGTCCCTTGGCTTGCAAAGTTCAAATACAGTTTTCATTGTCTCCTCCGTATGAAGCATCCTTTTTATGTTTTTATTATAACTTAAATTATTTCATTAATCAACGTTTTGTCGTATTTTAGCGTATTACTTATTGCTATAAATTACCCAATTGCTTTTGATAGTGCTACAGAAACTTTTTTTGTAGATATACTTATTGATAAAATTTGTTTTGTATAATCTTCAATAATACTTATTAATTCCTCCTTGGGATAGTAATCCAACAAATAGTACCTCCAAGCACATTAAGGTACATGATAATCTCCTTCAACATTTTTCTGTCAATTTTGACTCCATTTTTTTCAAAATTATTTATAACAATTAATAATGCTTTTCTGATTTTGTCATTGCTTGAAAAGTTACTTGAAAACAAATATAAAGATTTAGTGCCAAAGTCACTTTTGAAATATTGCAGTAATTCAAAGGGGTTCTCATATTGTTCATCATAGGTATACCTACCTATCCACCATAATCGTGATAATGTATTTGTAACCAAAGATCTTCTTTTGGTTTGAGCGAAAAAGTATCTTGATTTTGTATTGGATAAGGAGTTAGCTTTGTTTTTCTGCCTATCTCAAATGGTTCATGCTATTGCTTGAGATTTTGTTATATTTAATAGAACTGTTAATTGATCAACAGTTATAGATTCACTTAATAAACTCAATAACTAGTCAATTGTTTTTATTGTAAACATCATCATCATAATCAGCTTTGTTATATTCTGTTTTATTTTTTTAATATTTTCTGTCTCAACCATAATTCTTTCATACCACCCCTTGGTATTAATACATTATTTCTTTTAACACTTCTACTAATTCAACTATTATTGCTTATCGTATCACACTCAAGTCAAAAAATGTTTTCAAATTATTATACCTTCAAATTTTATGGATACTATTTTTTTATTTTTTCCATCTTAAAGTAATTTTACTCTCAGTCTCATCAATAACAACACTGGGTAATGTGGATAGAATTGCGCTAATAGCCGATGAACCTCTTCCTTTATACTCATCGTTTATATCTGACCTTGTTAATACACCATTCTCTTTTAACTGGGTTATTGCCCATCGAAAAATAGAAATCGGAAAAAATTTCTTCTTCCCATTGGAACTTATTTCAAATATTCCATTATCATCTACTTTTTGAATTAATATAAAGGTATCTCTTTTAAGATGACTAACTCTCTTACCTTCTAATTTTCTAAAATGACAAAGCCATAAATCTTCAAACTCTTCTCTTTCACCTTTTTCTTGAAGTGAATCAGCTATGTCCAATTTATCAATAAGAGAAGCAATATAATCATAATCCCATATAGAAACATTTAACTTTTTGGCTACCTTTTCTGCATTTAATGTCAAGGAACCCAGAGTAGCTATTACTGGCTTTGTACAATCATAGTAAGCACATGCCCCATAAGTATGATACACCATATCCAGATTAATTTTTCTATCGATATATTTTTTAACCTGTATAGCCAGTTTTTCATTATCCTTCCTAGCGATTACATCAATACCAACGTCATAGTTTATGGGGACTATTTCAGTAATATAACCCATAGACGAAACAATTCGGGCAATTATATTTTCAAATTCCGCATTACTTAGCTTTAATAGGCTATTTTGCATAATCATATACCTCCTTAATCAAATAGGTGTATTCTCGTCTTGATAAGGTTTTCAAACATAGCAGTAAATACAATACCTAACACTGCAATTTGTGCTTCAAAGAAACTATTGTATTCGTCTTTAGTTTTAGAAAAATATGAACAACTTTTTTCCTAACAATCCCTGTCATCACTGCTTCGGTGTCTTTTGAAGTCTTCTTGTTGCTCATCTGTTATATCTTTAAAACTTCCGCCAAAAAACCAACCATGCATTTCGATAAAACGGATAAACATGTAACTAAATTTATCACTTGATACAGTGGGATGAATTTCTGCAACTCCGTTAATTTCTATTAATCGGCAAATAGGAATTTCATCAGTACATGGCATGGCATCTAAAATTCGGTCAATTGCCAATTTATATTTTTGAACTCGTACTTCATCTTCTTTATCTGGATTCTTGATTCGAGTCAAGTCCATATTATCTATTAAATCAGCGAGTTTTACCTGACAAGCGATTTCGTTTGCTAAAAGATGACCAATGAAATCATCATAAGATTCGCCCTCCCGCTTTGATAGATAGTCGAGAACAGTAAGAATTTCATCACTAAAACCCTGCTCTTTCAAATTATCAAAGGTAATATCTGTGTCCTCTATCACATCATGTAGGACGGCACAAATTTTTGCAGTTTCGTTTTCGCAATTCATCATTACACGTAACGGATGCAGAATATAAGGATTTCCTCCTTTATCAACCTGCCTAGCGTGGGCTTTCGCCGCTATCTCAATCGCTTTGTTCAACATATAAGCAACCTATCACCTATAATCGCTCCAATCAATTAGTTCACCTTCTTTCTATACTAAAAATAGTATAAAGTTAAATTCCTAAAGTTTGGTCGCTTTAGTATCGACATTTAGGAATAAAAATCACTTTTTCAATCCACTTTACGTTCATTTTCTTTCAATAATTGCTCTTCCGTTTTCTTATGAGCCAGCAACATAACCAAATCTTCCTGAGCATCATCAATATTGCTGTATTCCTTTAAAATACGGCATAATTGAAAACTGTTGTCAGTTGTCTTATGCAAGACATATCCAATTTTTTTACCAAGTATCTTCATCTTTCTATAGCTACTCCCTTCCAAATTAATATTCCTCTCTCACTGCATCTATGTACTTTACAAACATATCTTTAACGTTTTCAGGTGAAACAATCCTTACCTTATTCCCAAACTGAAATATCCATCCCCAAAAGGGTGGACTTAGCTCTACTGTTAATATCGCCATAAAATTATTATCATTAACCTTGTAAGTTACAGTATCCTTGCCAAACCTGTCAATAACAACCCCTAACAATGAATTGTCAAATTGAATCCTGACTGTTTCTTCTTCGCCACCGTACATGCTGAAAATCTTCTTGGTATATTCAGCTATGTTTATTTCTTCATTGTGAGACTTTAGCTCAAGTATTTCGATGTTTTCCATTTTGTCTACTCGAAAATGAGTGATGCTTTCGTATTTTTCATAGTATGAAATCATGTAATAATTTTCATCGTCCCAAGTTAATGCATAGGGACTTGCTGTATATAAGTTGCCGTCATTTCGGTAATGCTTTTTCTTATCTATGGTGTATTCAAAGTATTTAAAAGAAATTTGTTTGTTGCTGCTTATAGCTTGGTGAATTATATCAACATTGTAATATATTTTTTCATTCATGGTTTTGACTCTACCGGCAACATAAATCTGCCGTGTAAGCTGTTTTGCTTCATGGCTGCTTGTTAGGCTTCCTATTTTCTTTATTAATTGCTTGGATTTCTTTTCTGTAATGAATTTTGATGATGCAACTGCATCTGCGAGGAGTTTTAATTCTGCTAATTGAAATGTTCTGCTTGCAATATAATAATCGTATGTCTTTGATTTTCGGCACAGTATATCAATCCCGAAGGTTTTAAGGGATTCGATGTCGTCATAAATGCTTTTTCGCTCAGCATTTATGTTATATTTATTTAATTCTTTAATCATTTCCGGAACTGTTAATGTGTGCTCTGCATCTGTTTTTTCCATGAGAATCTTCAGCAGATACAAAAGCTTCAACTTCTGATTTGGTGATTTTGACATGAGTCCACCTCGATACTCTATTTTCGATTATCAATAGCATAGTAAAGAAACGTACTTAAAGGTTGGTAAACATTTTCATTAATTATATTACAAATTGTTACATTTTTCAACATAATCATATTTTTGTTTATATAATCATATTTTTGTTTATATCAATATCTTTGGGAAATCTGAAAAGGCTCATTTGTAAGATTACAAATGAAACCCAATTTAATAATTCTGCCTATCTCAAATGGTTTCATTCCATAATAGTGTTTCGTACATGTGATTGTAATAAAATAATTATTTTCCATCAGATTCACCTCTTGTAGCTATTATACAACATGTGGTGTACCATAAAACGGTCTGCAAATTACTTTTATAATACTTATATCCACCTATTTATCAATCTCCCGCAATTGATAGAAATATGTAACAACCTTATTGACAGGACATACTATATTGTCAGTACTATATTTTGAATAGTTGCGAAAACAAGAATTATCACTTTTTAATAATTTGTGTATGATTATACAATAAACAAAAAAATAATATAGTGTGAACTTAAACATTTCGCACGCATGAGACAAAAAAAATAATTTAGAAAAATTTAATACGTTTCTCCATTGAAATTTCAAGACTGCTTATTTGACCTCTTTTTTATGAATATATACCAAAAATGAATAATAATTATTTTTTAATACCATTATCCTTAGATAACGTATTTTGTATTCATAACCACGATGTACAATATACATAAGGCAGTTCATAATGGGAATATTGGTACCTGATAAAAAAATTTCATCTATTGGTTTTCGAATGTTCCCGTTTGGTACGTTTCTCTTACTATTTAATTTTCTGTACTCTTCCAACAATTCCACCTTCAAGCATAACTTTAATACCTCTTGGATGATTCTGTGAATTTGTCAAAATTCTTTGTACTACACCTTCTGTCAACTTTCCTGTTCTCTGATCCTGTTTCTGTACGACCATAACAGTTGCACCAATCTTTATATGACTTCTTACTGTTCCATACATTTTATTCACTCACTTTACTTTTTCTTAATCTTACTAATATCTATACATAAACCTTGCTACAGATACTGGTAACCAACATAATTAAAATACAGCCAACACCGTAGCAAATAATATCTTTTACATCAAACACAGAACCAATTATTACTCTTAATAATCTGTTGTTTTCCAAACCTAATACTTCGACTAACCTAAAAAGCTGTAATATCTCCACACCAACTGCAAATATGAATATATATAATGGCATTAGCTTTACACCAGTCGGAATAAATATCCTTATGAAACAATACAACACCATAACTACTAAAACATCACCGATATATGGTCTAATAAAATCATCATGAATATACAAAGCTATCAATACTTCTATTAACAGCAGTACCAAAAAACCCATTAAATATTTTATTCTCGTCTTATTCACAGCCCTTAAATTCATATAATACTCCTCAAATCGGTTATCCTTATCTTTCTTTTTCTCTTGATGTGGCTTTACCGTTTTCAATTCACTATACCATATAAGCTTAATTACATTTCATTATACCACAATTTTACATCGGCTAAAAGAATACATAAAATTAATTTGAAAAAATTACCAAATTCTTCAATGCACGTGTATATGAAATGTATTTTTCATTTATAGTCATGCATTTATCATATACATAAACACAATCAAATTCAAGACCTTTTGATTGTTCAACAGTTAATACAGATATTTTTCCAGGTAGAATTTTATTTTTAACGCATCCAATATCTATAAGAAAATTAAATAATTCATCGCTGTTTCTACTATCAATAATTATTGCATACCATTTAGAGTATAAGAATTTACTTGATAAGGAAAATTTGTTTAATCAGAATTTACAAATATATATATCGGAAGCTGCTTCAATGCATAATAATCTTTTGTCTAACGAAGAATTAAATAAAATAAATCAATATGCTGATATATTGCTGCAAAATAAAATGAATTCAGAAAAATTTAAACAGAAATTATATGAGATACAGTTGAACAAGGAAAATGATATTAAAAAAGTATATGGAGAAATAGATACATTAGAATTTGAGATAGCAAAATTAAAGCAAAACGTACTTGATATAATTTCCTGAAGGTAGTGAAGTAGTAATAACTTTAGCAGAAAGATTTGTTGAAATCATACTTTTTTCTTTACTCTTTTATTTTCATACATATTATTATCCGCAAGGTCTATTGTATCACGTATATTTGTATTTTCTTCAAAAATGGAATAACCAACAGCCAAATCAGGAAAATTCTCATCTTCTGTTTGCCTTTTTTTAAGTACGGCATCTAATTTATTAACATAGCTATCAATACTGTCTCCTGATTTCATTGATAGGATTACACTGAACTCATCTCCGCCGAATCGATATATCTGTGCGTTTAAGGAAAACACCGTCTTCATCATTTCCCCAATTTCCCTAAGATAAAAATCTCCATAGGTATGACCCTTTGTATCATTAATGAGCTTGAAGTCATTTATGTCAATCATAAAAAGCACGGTTGTACGATTAGCATCTAACTTTAAATGTTCCATTTGTTTATTAAAAGCGGTTCTGTTTAATAATCCGGTCAGTCCATCCATCAAGCTGCCCATTTGACAGGAAAGGGCATAATATAAAACAAGATAAATTGTAATGATCATCCAGGTTGTATGATATTGCGGTAAAACAACCTGAATTATAATACCGATAACCATAACTACTCCGCTTTCGACAATCCTTTTCCGGAAATACACTGGATAGTTTTTAGAAACATATAACTTTTTCCCAAGTGAAAAAATAACAGAATAAAGAAATACAATTAAATAAACAATAAAGAATTTGCCCCGATGATAAGAGCAGTCCTCTTTTATAAAGAAAATCCATCCGAAATAAGGAGATGCTAATGTCATCACTAAATTAATAATTGGTGGTACATAATACAAAATATTTTTTTCTACATAATAAAAATTTGATTCCATAATGAAAACAAATGAAGACAATGAAAATCCTAACATATTAAAAAAGATACTCAGTCTTCTATTCTCCGGAATAGTATTGTCCGTTAATAAACACCCTAATTCTGCTGCTACAATAATCATAGTTAGTATAACGCAATATACGAAATAAACCTTTTTTCTTTGTGGCATCATAATATCTGAACAAACCCATCTCAATAATATTACCAAGGTAATAATACTTAATATGTTTATTATCATTTTATCTGTTTCTCCATTTAATTGTTTTCTTTACATAGGAACGCAAATTCTTCATTTTTAGTAAAACAAATCTATAATACTGTTGTTCATTAAAACCTAAGTGGGGTTTTTCATTTTCGCATTTTATCCTAAATCAATAATCCATGCATCTTTTATATAATTATCTATAATTTTTCTTGATAAATTAAACCAGCTTTTGCACTTATCCAAAATGACTGAATCACTTGTTACAATTCTTTCCATACCGGATAACACATAATCAACATTTGTGATAAGTTCTACTTCAACAGGCAGCTCCCATGATTCTGAGTGCTCTATTATTCTGTTTTTTAACCTGCCGGAATTGGAAACAGGAGAATCCAAATAGAACTTAACCTTTGGCACCGCCAATTTTTTTAATGTTTTTCCTATCAGTTCCAAAGCAATGTCCGTCTTGTCAATTAATTTATATGTTCCGCGAAGGCCTGCCAAGTCCCTTAAAACCCCATCCCTTCCGATCAATACGGGACTGCCTGACAAAGCCACCTCCAAGGTAATGATCAAATTAAATCCGTCAATAAACAAACAGCCATCCTTTGCATATTCAAAAGGAAATTCTGTTGATTTTCTTTTTTCATAATCCGCAGCAACCGCTGTAGTTCTTTGTAAAGCTGTTCTTGCCCTTGCGGAAAGAAGATAGTGGTTGCCGACAAATTCTACTGTTTGTTTTATTTTATATCCCCTATCCAACAACCATTGTATCTCTTCCTGAGCAATTTTTAGTTTTATAATATTTTCTTTGGAAAATATATTTAAATCATTCGGGTCGAAACCCCTTTTGACAATTTTGGAAGACACAACTTTCCCTGCTTTCATTTATTAAAAACACTATACTCAGGCTATGATTATAACCTAATTGTAATAATATTATATATAATACTCTTACCTAAAGCAAGATATGGAAAACTTTTATTATTATATA
>ENA-UOOH01000397-UOOH01000397.1-fermentation-metagenome-genome-assembly--contig:-NODE-397-length-51377-cov-4.079381_pt1 | contig 51377 bp, 49 predicted proteins | sample MGYA00245778_ERZ724025 | MGnify/ENA primary metagenome ERZ724025 (study PRJEB28704, sample SAMN03018313) | fermentation metagenome | biome: anthropogenic terrestrial biome; feature: soil; material...
CCGAACGGGCGTAAGCTAGATCAACGGGCCAGTCAAGGTCTAGAATATTGATGTCCAACTCCTTCATATAGGGAAGGTGCTGGCTAATGTCGCCGCAAATATGTAGGCGTGCCAGTCCCCCGGATTCCTTAATTCCCTTGACGAGTCTCTGTTGATGAGGAAAAACGAGCTCCGCATAGACCTTCGGTGAAATCTGACTGACGATGGCATCACCAATACCTATGGTATCTGCACCGGCTTGGAGCTGCGCCTTGGCAAATTCTAAGGCCACATCGATGTAGAGATTCATCAGTTCATGGCAAAATTTGCGGTCATCCATGGTGTCGAAGAGAAAATTCATCACTCCCCGCAGATTAGCCGCCTCCGCCGCTGGCCCCTCCACCCAGCCCAAGATGGAATACTGCCCCTTATTCCGAGAAGCTAAAGTCCGAACGGCATCGAGACGATCTTTCATCCGTGGGGTGTGATCAGGGTCAGGGATTTTCAGCTTGCCCAAGTCTTTACTGTCTTCTAGAGGGCTTCTGATCAGGCGAGGAACTCCATTAGGGATGAATTCCACTTCGCCGCCAAACCCAGTAATCTCGCGGTAAGGATCAGAAATGGCACTGAGCTGATCAAATCCAAAGTCCTCCACGCAGCGCTCATTAGCTTCCGCAAGCACCCGATAATCGGAGGCAAACTCCCCATAGGTGGCTCCAATATGGTTGGCGCCAAAAGCCATTAGAAGGGGAAGCCTGGGTAGAAAATCACACGGAGAATGGTTTATCATTGCCATGTATCTCTCGTAACTATTCATCTACAAACTCCTCTCAGAACCTAACCCAAATGGAACCCTTCTTGGAGCTCTCTACACATCTATGGATGAACCTTACGCCCCTAATGCCTTCAGCGGCCTGGGGAAAATCCAAGTCCTCTTCATCAAGCTCCATCCCTTGTTTCAGCTTCAGAAGGGCGGCAGTGAACTTCAAATAGATGTTAGCAAAGCTCTCATAGTAACCTTCTGGATGACCCGCAGAAAGCCGTGACATATCAGCAGCTTCCGGGTAAAAGTAGGCATTGCCCCGTGAGAGTCTTTGGCGCGGTTGACCCAACTTGATTACATCGAGATAATTGGGCTCTTCCTGGCACCATTCTAAGGTACCCTTGGTTCCAAAAATGCGCACTCGAAAGCCATTATCATAGCCAACTGCTACTTGCGAACACCAATAATTGCCCACCGCACCATTCTTATACTTGAGCATAATGACCGCATTGGTATCGAGGGGACGATCTTCTCCCCCGAAGTGATCAAGTCTGGCACAAAGCCCGTCGATCTCTAGACCTGTGACATACGCTACCGTATGCTCGATATGACTTCCGATATCTCCAACGCAGTTGGATATCCCAGCTTGGGCCGGATCCGTACGCCAACTGGCCTGTTTGTTGCCTTGTTTTTCCACAGCCGTGGCCAACCAGCCTTGAGAGTATTCCGCCATCACAACTTGGATGTCACCAATCTCACCATGTTTGATCATCATCTGGGCCTGCTTCAGCGTGGCGCACTGGGAATACGCATACGTCACACAGAATAAAAGGCCCTTATCTTGGGCAAGTTTGGCCAGTTCTTCCCCCTCTTCCACTGTAAACGTAAGAGGTTTGTCACACACCACATGAATGCCCTGGAGTAAAAAGGCCTTAGCCGCATCATAGTGGGCATAATTCGGGGTAACGACCACGACAAAGTCAATGCCATCCTCCCGAGCAGCTTCCTTTTGGGCCATTTCATGGAAATCTCGATACAGCCTCTTTGGATCCAGTCCAAGTTGTTCGCCTGTAAGCAAAGTCCGCTCAAAATCTTGGGAAAAACTCCCTGCCACTAACTCAGCCTGGCCATCGAAGAGGGCCCCTTTCCTGTGAACGTCTCCAATCAAAGAGCCAGACGCCCCTCCAACCATACCAAAGCGGAGAACTCCACTGCGGTTTCTGTTCTCTTTTCCTTCAATCATACCTACACCTCCACGTTTAAGTGTACCTGCGATCCGCTGGCCCGAGGAAAACGCCGTTATGGCTCAAATGCCAATTGCCATGGAGTATGGTTGGCGTTATCCGCTCCCAGCCACCATGAATACGCCCTTCCACACAGTTGAGACGGGGTACGCCAGCTACAGAGGAAACCGCCTCTACACAAGAGGCACCAACTCCATTGGCGAGGGTTAGGACTTCTTCGGGCTCCTTGTCCATGGAGATTCCTGCCAGAAATCCCGCAATGGTTGTATCCCCGGCTCCCGTCGTCCCTTGTACTTGGACCTTAAAGATGGGTGCTAGTATTTGTCTAGCCCGCCACTTTTCTCCAAAGGTATTCCCGGCTTTGGAGCCAGTGCGCAGGTAAAAGCCTTCCTCACCCAGCTTAATTCCAACGACATTGCCTCCCCAAGTCAGAAACCGAGTGGACAAATCGTCCAAGAGCCTCGTGTCTATGGGCAAGAGACCCCGTTGCATCCTGTTATAGGCGGAAGAGTCCATCATCAAGAGCAGTTCATCTAGGCTCGGTAAGAAAAGGTCTACGTAAGGGAGAACCCTCTGCAAAATGGCTTTCCAGTCAACCTGGCCCTGCTCAGAGTTAGGATCAGGCAACGCCATATCCAAACTCGTGATCAGTCCATGTGCTTTGGCCTCCCGAAAAAGATTCTCCAGGTGAGTTCCTTGTTCAACATACATTTGGCGCATCAACGGAGGGTAACCAAAATGAAAGATGCCGGGTGGGATAGTCCCAAAATCTATATCCTTCACCGAAAAGCTGTCATTTGTTCCGGGATAGTGCAAAAAGATCCGATCGGTGTCGGGGGGATTCAGAACAACTGTATAGGAACTCGTTTCCCCAGGGCTTAAGGCTATGTAATCTGGGCTGATGTTTTCACGACGCAAAATACTGCGGCTGATCTCTGAGACAGGATCATCGCCCATTCGACCAATGAGGATGGGATCGAAGCCTAACCGCTTTAATGCGATCCCCGTATTGGCCACTGCCCCCCCTGTAGAAAAGGTGACCCCATCCATATGCACAAGGTTCCCCGGCCTAAGTGCAGCCAGAGTCCCCCTTTGCCAGTTAGGAATAATATCAAGGCAGAGATGACCTGCCACGGTGATTCTCATAACCAGTCCTCCACGATTGAGACAATGATAATAGGGGTGACTTCAGAAGCACCCCCACCGTGTTCACTAATTCAGATGTCACGCAAACGCAGCCAACCGATCGAAGGACTCTCTGAGGGCTGGATACAGACCCTTGTAAACCTCATAGAGTTCTACATAGGTTTCGCGCCAGGCAGAATTGGGTTCCACCACCCGTTCTACGGAAATGATCAAATCGGAAGCCTCCAGAACGCTTGCGTAAACCCCGGCCCCCACTCCAGCTAAGATGGCTGCACCCAAGGCCGGACCTTCATCAACATTGATTTCCTCCAAAGCAAGACCTGTGGCGCTGGCTATGATCTCCTTCCAAAGAGGTGACTTAGCCCCTCCGCCTAAGGCCCTGATTGCTGTACCTTCCCAGCCCGCAGAACGAAGGAGTTCCACTGAATCGCAAAGACCAAAGGCCACGCCTTCCAAAACTGCACGGGTCAGCTCCCCTTCCCCATGGGTAGCGCTGAGTCCCACAAAGCTCCCCCTAGCATTGGCATCGCCATGGGGAGTCCGTTCCCCCGTCAAGTAGGGCAAGAAGACCAAGCCCCTGCTTCCGGGCGGAGCGTCTGCGGCTTTTTTGGTTAAGGCATCGTAGGGTTCAGATTCTAGGCCTAGTTGCTTTCGGAACCAATTCAACGATAAACCTGCAGAAAGCATGACTCCCATCATATAAAACTGACCAGGTATGCAGCTGTTAAACATGTGTACGGTACCATGGGTAATCAGTCTTGGCTCCGCAAGATGGGCTAGAAGAACCCCACTTGTTCCCAAACTCATCATGCCCCGTCCCGGTGTAACAACTCCTGAACCAACGGCGCCGCAAGCATTGTCTGCGCCGCCCCCCACAACGGGGGTTCCTTCCTTGAGCCCAGTGAGATTGGCCACTTCAGCGCTAATGGTACCTGCTATTTCCCCAGATTCCACAATGGGAGGCAAGATGTCACTAGATAAATCGAGGGCCCCCAGAATCGGTTCCGACCATATTTGATTCCGGACATTCATCATGAGCATACCTGCTGCATCCGACACTTCCATGTGCAGATTACCAGTTAAGCGATAACGCACATAATCCTTGGGCAGCACCAAGTGCCGAACCTTGGCGAAGTTTTCCGGCTCGTGATTTCTAAGCCACAGCAGCTTAGGGAGTGTGAATCCTTCTAAAACGGGGTTACACACTTCTTCCAAGAGCACCTTGCGGTCTACCGTCTCTTCAATATAGCGGCACTCGGCGCTTGTACGCACATCATTCCAAAGTATAGCTGGTCTGATCACTTCGTGTTCGACATCTAGAAAAACCGAACTATGCATCTGCCCCGAGAGACCGATTCCCAAAACCGTCTCCCCAGAGACATTACACTTCGACATCACGCCTTTGATGGCTGTGATGGTTGCCTCCCACATATCCTCGGGGTTCTGTTCAGACCAACCGGGACGTGGTGAAAAAAGAGGATACTCCGTCGTAAAACTACCTGCAACATTACCACTTGTCCGCAGAAGCAGAGCCTTTACGGCCGAGGTTCCAATATCAATACCTAAGAGATAACCCATATTCCTACCTTCCTACGCTTCAAGAATGTAGCGGTTCAAGATAGCTTCTAGGAGCTCTTGACGTCCCGAGCTGAGGGAAATCCGATCATGATCCATGGCATAAGCGCTTAATTCCTCGAAACCGACTTGCCCTTGGACGATCTTTTCGCCAATGCCCGAACGATAGCTCTTGTAACGATCCGCCACAAACTTCTCCAGTGCACCTGTTGCCAGCAGACGATCTGCAGCTAGAAGACCGTGGGCAAAGGCATCCATTCCCGCAATGTGTGCATAGAACAAGTCGACGGGTTCAAAGGATCCCCTGCGGACTTTGGCGTCAAAGTTCAGACCGCCCGGTGCCAAACCACCGTTAAGTAGGATTTCATACATGGCAAGCGTGGTTGTATACACATTTGTTGGAAACTGGTCCGTATCCCAGCCTAGTAGTTCGTCGCCTTGGTTAGCATCAACACTGCCCAAAACTCCATTCACCCTGGCCAAACGCAGCTCATGCTGGAAGGTATGACCAGCTAGCGTAGCATGGTTTGCCTCAATATTGACCTTGAAGTCTTTCTCGAGACCATAGGTGCGTAAGAAACCTAAGACAGTTCCCACATCATAGTCGTATTGATGCTTTGTAGGCTCTTTTGGTTTTGGTTCTATGAGAAACTGGCCGGTAAAACCGATCTTCCGAGCATGATCAACAGCCATGTGGAGAAAACGGGCCAAATTGTCCAGTTCCAATTTCAGATCGGTGTTGAGGAGCGTCTCATAACCTTCCCGGCCACCCCAAAAGACGTAGTTTTCACCGCCTAACTCCTTGGTAATCTCCAAGGTGTATTTGACGCGGGCGGCTGCATAGGCGAACACATTAGCATTCGGTGATGTGGCTGCCCCATGCATAAACCGGGGATGGGAGAAGAGATTGGTGGTACCCCACAGCAGTTTTTTACCCGTTTTGGCCATGAGCTCTTTGACCAACAGAACGATCTCGTCAAGGTTGGCAAAGGTCTCTTGCAAGCTCACACCTTCTGGGGCCACATCCACGTCGTGAAAGCAGAAAAAGGGAATCTGCATTTTCTCCATGAACTCAAATGCTGCATAAACCCTGGCCTTGGCTATTTCCATGGGGTCCGTCAAGTTGTCCCAGGGTCTCTGGGCCGAAGCCGCACCAAACATGTCTACGCCCGCAGCCACAAATGTGTGCCAGTAGGCTACGGAAAAACGCAAGTGTTCTTCCATCGTCTTCTCGCCCACCACCCGTTTTGGATCGTAATAGCGAAAAGCCAGGGGATTATCTGTCTTCTTGCCTTCAAATAGAACCTTATCTACTTCAGGAAAGTACACACTCACTATTAAAACCTCCTATCTTTATCCTTTGCCTACGATTCTACAGATTGTTGTCCTTCTAGGCTTTTCTTGCCAAAGCGTGGCAGATTGAAGGGCAACTTGTTCTTGCTCATAGCATCAACGGCTACAGCTGCCAACAAGACTAAGCCCTTCACGACTTGTTGCACATTGGAGCTAATTCCCATAATGGACATTCCATTATTAAGAACACCCATAAATAGTGCTCCGATCAGGGTACCCCCAACTGTTCCTACACCGCCGTACGCACTGGCGCCACCAAGGAAACAGGAACCGATGGCATCTAATTCAAAGGATTGGCCTGCTTGGGGCGAAGCTGAATTCAGTCGGGCTGCAAACACAATTCCGGCCACTGCAGCTAGAAAGGCCATATTCACATAGGCCAAGAATAGCAGGCGGTTGGTCTTCACACCGGAGAGGCGGGCTGCCTTTTCATTGCCCCCTAGGGCATAGAGGTGCCGTCCCATCACCGTATGGCTGGTGAAATAGCTGTAGACCAGTAAGACAATCCCGACAATAATCAGCACCATGGGAATACCACGATAGGAAGCCAAGATATAAAAGAGCCAAATTACCGCAGGCGAGATGACAGCCATCTTTAAGATGAGAGTCCAAAGACTCTCCACCGCGTAGCCTTTATTCTTGCGTCCAAGATAACCCATGACCTGGATGACACAATAAACTACCGCAATAAGGATCCCCACCAAGAGCGAGGTGGTATTTCTAACCCCAAAAAGCTCTAGACCCGCAAATGGGTCAGGCACAAAGCCCGTTGAATAAGCGAGATAGCCTGAAGGGAAAGGTGCCAAGGTCAGGCCGTTTAAGACAATCAGGGTCAGTCCACGAAAGACCAACATCCCAGAAAGTGTTACAATAAATGCCGGGATGCGCATATAGGCTATCCAGAAACCCTGCCAGACTCCGATTAGAATTCCGATACCTAGGCATAGCAAAATCGAAAGGTGTGGATTCCACCCCCAGGTAATGATAAATGTTCCAGCGAAGGCACCAACTAAGGCTACGACCGATCCTACCGATAAGTCGATATTTCCACCTGTCAATATACAAAGCAGCATACCAACAGCCAGAATTACTACGTAGGCGTTTTGGAAAATCAGATTTGACACGTTCATGGGCTTCAGCAAAACGCCTTTGGTCAGAATTTGAAAGGCAATGACAATCGCGACTAACGCGAAGAGCATCATGTATTGCTTCAAGTTATTCCGAAATGTCGTTCGTAAACTATTCATGCCCCGATCTCTCCTTTGCTCTCCTGCATGATGCAATTCATGATAATCTCCTGTGTCGCCTCGTGGGCCGGGAATTCCCCAATGATCTTCCCCTTGTTCATCACATAGATACGATCGCACATACCCAGGATCTCTGTGAGCTCAGAGGAAATGAACAAGGCGGATTTCCCCTCTTCCACCAAGTCGTTAATAATCTGGTAGATCTCATACTTGGCTCCCACATCAACACCACGGGTTGGTTCATCGAGAATCAATACATCAGGTTGCGAGAAGATCCACTTGCCCAATAACACCTTTTGCTGATTACCACCTGATAGGTTTTCTACTTGTTGCTCCACAGTAGGGGTCTTAATACCTAGAGACTCGCGGTAATGATCCGCCGTTTTTCTCTCTAGATCCTTGTCAATCCGCCCGTTTTCGGACACAAAGTCCATCCGCGGTAAAGTAAGATTGTGCATAATACTGTTATTTAAAATGAGGCCGCTTCCTTTACGGTCTTCGGTCACATAGGCTAGATTCGCTTGAATAGCATCAGGTACAGAGTTTAGCTCTAGAGAAACGCCATCTTTAATGACAGTGCCTGCCGCCTTGGTACCATAGGCTTGCCCGAAAATGGACATGGCCAATTCGGTACGACCAGCACCGATTAAACCATAAATCCCTACCACTTCGCCTTTGTGCAGTTTCAAGGACACATTATCCACAACTTTTCGCTCCGTGAACAGTTCGTGGTAGACAGTGAAACCCTTCACTTCAAAGGCGATATCATCTTGAATCATGCGAGACCGGCTGGGGTATCGTTTTGTCATCTCTCGCCCCACCATTCCTTTAACAATGCGAGCCTCTGAGACTTCATTGCCCTCATTATCCAGAGTCTCAACGGTAGACCCATCCCGTAAAATGGTGATCCGATCGGCACAATAGGCGATCTCGTCTAGTTTATGAGAAATAATGATGGAAGTAACCCCTTGTTCTCTCTGGAGGCGAAGCAACAAATCCAATACATTTCGAGAATCGCCCTCGTTAAGGCTAGATGTGGGTTCGTCTAGAATCAAAAGGCGAACACTTTTCGCAAGGGCCTTGGCGATCTCGATTAATTGCTGTTTGCTTACACTGATATCCTTGACTAGGGTACGGGGATCTTCCCTAAGGCCTACAATACGCATATATTCTTCAGCTTTTTGGTGCGTCTGGTGCCAGTTGATGCGCCCTCTCTTTTGCTGCTCATTGCCGAGAAACATATTCTCGCCGATGGACAAATAGGGAACTAAGGCTAGTTCTTGGTGAATGATGACTATACCCAGACGTTCGGAGTCCTTAATTCCTTGGTGACGACAAGGCTGACCATCAAAGAAAACGTCCCCAGAATAGGAACCATAAGGATGGACACCACTTAAGACATTCATCAACGTCGTTTTCCCTGCACCATTCTCCCCCACCACCGCATGGATTTCCCCTTCGTTGACGGTAATGTTGACATTATCTAATGCCTTAACACCTGGGAACTTTTTTGTGATGGAGCGCATCTCTAGTAATTTCTTCGCCACACGTCTCATCCTCCTACTTCGAAGGGGCGGATGGGAAGAGACCCATCCGCCAGCTCAAAACCGTCTTTCTAGAGACCTAGTTGTTCAGCAGTGTAATATCCGCTTTCAACGAGTAGTTCATAATAGTTGTTAATGTCAGCAAATACTGGTGCACTGAGGAAAGTTGGAACCACTTTCACTCCATTGTCGTAGGTCTCTGTATCGTTGATTGTAGGTTCTTCGCCATTGACGATGGCTTGTACCATACCAACAACGTTGCTTGCTAACGTACGGGTATCCTTGAAGATGGACATGGATTGACGACCAGCTAAGATATTCTTCGTGTTGGCGATATCACAGTCTTGACCGGTAATCACTGGAAACTCTTCGAAACCAGCATTTACCAGGGAGTTGGTCACGCCAAGGGCTGTGGAGTCGTTGGAGCAAAGCACTGCGTCAAGTTTTGTTCCATCGGAGTAGTGGGCTGCAATGAGGTTGTCCATACGAGCCTGGGCTCTTTCAGAAGACCATGCCATGGTTGCGACGGATTCAAAGGCAATCTGGTCCGATGGGACAACAACGATACCGCTTTCGAGGTAAGGAGCAATGGCATCGTAAGCACCTTGATAGAAGTAGCGGGCATTGTTATCGTCGGCGGATCCGCCCACGATCTCGATGTTGACTGGGTCTTTACGTGTAGCCAGCTCGAGTTTTTCTACGAGGTATTCGCCTTGAATGGTTCCAACCATGTAGTTGTCAAAGGTTGCATAGTAGGAAACAGCGTCGGTAGCCATGATCAGGCGGTCATAGGCAATTACGGGAATGCCCTCGTCTTTGGCCACTGCTAAGACAGTACCTAAAGACGCGCCGTCGATGGAAGCGATAACGAGAATTTCAGCGCCGTTGAGAATCATATTCTCAATCTGGGACACCTGAAGTGCTACATCGTTATTGGCATATTGAAGATCCACAACATAGCCAGCTGCTTCCAGCTGGGCTTTCATATTACTGCCGTCTTGATTCCAACGTTGGAGACTTTGGGTTGGCATAGCTACACCAACTCTTACAGCCGCGGAAGCCACCCCGGGAAATACCATCACAGCAACTAACAAAACAATCAATAAAATTCTTTTCATGTTCTAGTTAACCCCTTCCAAATATCTGTAATCCGTAACAAACCACAACCGTACAGCGCTCTTACAACCCACCCAAGTTTTGAGTACCGCCCTCCTTTCTGTTCTTACTCAATTTTCTCGGACAGAGTCCGTATTCAACCTACCTTCAGGTTGCTCAAGCAGCGTATCTAAGAGTAAAGCTATACATCCCATCAGAGCGACTTTATCACCTAGCCCGGTAGGGACGAGGCTTACTTTTTCCGCTGGGATTTGTAGTCCTCGTTCCTGCACCACTCTATTTATTTCATCAAACACTATCTCCGATGCGGCGATACATCCACCGACAATCACCATATCGGGGTTTAGTCCATTCACAATATTCGCTATGCCAATCCCCAAATACCAGCCGCTTTCCCTGACAATCTCCATGGCGGTCTGATCCCCTACGTTGGCAGCATGGACAATATCATCCACCGTCAAGCGACGATTTTCCACAATACACCATTGGAAGAGGAGTGAATCCTTAGAGGTCCGTAATGCTCGGAAGGCCCGGTCCAAAATGGCCTGCTCGTCACTGTAAACTTCCCAACATCCTCGACTGCCACATGAACACTCGGGACCTTTGGGGTCAATGGACATGTGTCCTAGTTCACCCGCGCTACCACTAACACCAAGGAACAGGCTTCGATCATTCACAATTCCACAACCTAATCCTCCTTTGACGGAAACATAGACCAGCACCCCAGCGTCCCTACCGCGTCCAAACCACTTTTCTGCCATCGCCCCTAACATGGCTTCGTTTGATACTAAGACCGGTAGATTCAAGTCACGTTCCAGGTCATCTGCTAGCGAGACATCTCGCCATCTCAAATTGGGAGCAAAGGTAACCACTCTGCGGTTCAAATCGACTTGGCCTGGAACTGCTACACCAATTCCTAAGACATCATCTCTATGAATACTTTGTTGTCTCAGGAGACGATCGACAGTGCTTACACAGAGATTCAATACAAAGTCGTAGTCATGGGTTCGAAACTCTTCCCGGCGTTGAACAAGAATCTCTCCCACAAGGGTCGTGATGGCTACAACAATCCAACCCACATCAATCTCCACAGCGATAAGGTAAAACCGCGTCGGGTTAACTTCGAGCTTAACTGGGGGCCGTCCCCGCTGTGTATTGTCAGAGCCTACTTCCCGGACAAACTCTCTTTCCAACAATTCTCTTACAGTCTCTGACACGGTAGCCCGACTCAGCCCTGTAATATCGGCCAGTTCTGAACGGGATATCCAGCCATGTTCACGAATGGTGCAAAATGTCTTCACACAATTTACCCGCCTGAGATATGCGCTGTCAAACTTGCTCGTTTTCGTCACTAAACAAACTCCCATCTTCCATATACAATCACCAGTGGTGTCCTGGCAGAGTGTATTATTTCGAGTGTCAAATTAACCTTTTGACACAAAGATCAATATTCCTCCTTAGTTTCGCACTTTTGTATAAATTCATGAACTGCATGTAAAAAACGGGTGACTTAGCGGCCTTTTTGTGTAGATTTTTACTAGATTAAGTCCTCCCTTGTTCCAAAAACCGGGAACCCAAAACTCAGTTTGTCCGCGCCTCGAAGAAAAGGACAAAAACCCCCACCGGGGTAACGGTGGGGGTAAGATAGGTTGGGTAGAAATCTAGCGATATGCTTTTTCCATGATTTCTATGGTTTCCTCCAAGGATAGTCGATACCTATCCATTTCAAAGAGCCCGCCCATAGTCTCCCGGGCATTCACCGCCAGCTTGGGTATGTCGCCTGGTTTGATGCCCCAATCCGACATTTTCAGATCAGACACACCGCACTTTTCCTTCAGCTCGCCTAAGGCCTTTAAGAACGATCTGGGACGCTCCTTCTCGGGGAGGGAATCAACATCCACGCCCATGGCCTTGGCCATCATAGCAAAACGATGGGGAATTTTCGTACTAAAGAACGTGAAGTAGGCATCGGAAAGCAAAATCAAGCCCGCACCATGGGGCAGTTCGGGATAAAAGGCACTAAGGGCATGTTCCATGGAATGTTCTGATGTACAACTTGATTCGGTCTGAACGAAACCGGCATAGGTGTTGGCTAGGGCCACATTTGTACGGGCTTCTAAATTATCACCATTAGCGATACACTCAGGTAGGTATTGGCTTACGAGCTCAATTGAGCGCAAGGCATACATGTCGCTTATGGGGGTGGCAATGTTGGCGATATAACCTTCGAGGCAGTGGAACAATGCATCGAAGCCTTGGTAGGCCGTGAGCCTCGGAGGTACGGACAGCATGAGCTTGGGATCCACCACCGATAGCGTGGGAAAAGTGTCTTGATTACCGAAACCAATTTTCTCCTTGGTCTCTTCGTTGGTGATCACTGTCCACGGGTCCGCCTCTGTTCCGGTACCGGCCGTTGTAGTTATGGCCACAACCGGCAAGAGACCATTGGGAATTGGCTGCCCTTTACCTGTTCCGCCCCCAATATAGTCCCAGTAATCGCCTGGGTTTTTTGCCATAATAGCAATACTCTTCGCGGAGTCGATACTGCTTCCCCCACCAAGACCAATGACAAAATCGCAGCCTTCCTCCCTGCATAGGGTGGCCCCTTCCATAACATGGGACTTGACCGGGTTCGGTAGAATCTTGTCGAATACAGCGTAGGCTATCCCCTTCTCGCGGAGAGTCTCTTGCAAACGCTGGAGGTAGCCAAACTTACGCATGGAGTTTCCAGACGAAATAACAATGAGGGCCTTCTTTCCCGGAAGGGTCTCCTGGGCCAACTCATCCAATTTACCTGGACCAAATAGAATTTTGGTGGGCATGTAATAGTTGAAGTTCATGGTAATCCCCTTTCTGATCTCGTAGTAACCACGTTTATTAATCTTAAACGTAACTTTACACAGAAGTGGCTTCGACTTCCAGGATCATATATCCTTCCATTACAAAGGAAGTTGCGTATCTGGATCAGGCGGACCAAAAAGGCACCAACCGTTACTTGATTGGTGCCCCCGCTAGCTGTCTTCTTTCCCTAGGCTTTCGCCCGGTTCCGAGTCGTTACATCAAAGGCCACCGCCAAGATAAAGATGGCACCTTTCACTACGTACTGGAAGCAAATATCCACGCCCAAGAGGTACTCTTGAATGCGGCTAATCATCTTGTTGAAACTATGTCCCAGCATGGCGATTTCATCATTTCCTTGGGGCTCAATGGGGCGACTGAGGGCATGGGATAAATAAACGGCCAAGAGTACCACACCCACCAAAATCAGGGCAATCACAACAAATGTAATGCGTTGAATGGGAGCCACTTGTGCACCAATCTCATCCGCGTAAGCCACGCTCACAACCGTCCAACGAGTCACAGGCGAGTAGGCTGTCGTCAGAAAAAGACGCTCGTTTTCGTAAGCACCGAAGCCACCTGCAAAGCCGTATGGCTCCTGTCCCCGATAAAACCCACTAGTGGTTCCGATCTCTGCAAAGTTGGGATGATAAATCACGCGGCCCAGCTCATCGGCTACAAAGACGTAGCCCCGAGTTCCCAACTTAACGTCTGTGATGGTAGCCAGGCGATCCAGGTTAATGTCCGCCGTCATAAACACTGCATTCTCATCGGTAGGCGAAGTATACGGGTTCACCATCGTAACCACAGTTCAATTCAGAAAATTCCTATGGGGCCCCAAAAGGGCAATGCCCCGCTCCTGAAGATTGGCTTGGAACTGGTTTCTAAACGCTGTAAAGTCCAGGGAATAGAGGCCATAGTTGCTGAGACGGTTTCCGTTCCAAAATACCAGAGAAATTTCTCCTAGACCCGGCTTTACGTTATATAAATTGTTCAAGTTTTCCCAAATCCGAAAGACGTACTTACGATTATTAAAGTCTTTTCCATCAGCCTTTTGGAATACCCGGTGGATTTGCTCTTCATCATTTACGCTAGCCACAATCCCATCTACTCCTCGGCGAACGAGGTTTTCGATCATTTCTACCTGGAGATCGCTATCGAAGTCAAAGGGCGCTACCCATTCTAGGGTCACCCCTAGTTCATGGGCCTTCTTTTGAGCGGCTTCAAAGGCATCTAAGAAGACGGGGTTACCCAAGGAGCGCGGCAAAAAAGCAATGGTTAAGTCATCCTCCCATACATCGGCATGCGCTGGGAAAGTCACAGAGCTTGAGAGAATACCACAGCTGATTATTAGGACTATGGCAATAGCTTTTAGCCAATGCTTGACCATGTTCCGACCTCCAACCCTTCCCTGCAAACTTCGCCAGGGGGCTTGCCATTTCCTGCGCCATCAAGAAATGGATAAATGTGCAAGAGTCGACCCAACTAGGTCGACTCTAAAAACTCTGAGGGCACCACTCCAAGGCTTGCAGGTAGGCCTGGGCCACTGTTTCGGGTTGTAAATCCAGCTTCTGGGCACAAATTTGCACCTTGTCCCATTGTCCTTGCTCATAGGCTAGAACCAAAGCTCCGAGATCCTTATAGGGGCCCCGCCCAAATGTATCAACGATCACCTTCAACGTCGCTTCATCATGGTTCCTACCTGTATATACGTTAACAAACCCACTGCGATAGAAAATCTCATAGGCGAGTATCCTCTGCTTTTTGTCTAAAATGGGATGTCTGGCGATGATCCGCCGCTTCTTCAAACCTCGATAATCCTAGGACGGCGTCTGTAGAATTCTCCTGATTTCAGTTTGCTAAAGAGGCCTGGGTGTGGATCTTTCCCCCACTAGTCTCGAACGCAATCACGATTTCAGTCCTTCGCAGCCACTGTTAAGCCAGGCTACTACCATGATTTCTGCTACTTGTTGCAGTTTGTTATTAGGCTTCTTACTCCGTTTCCACCTACCTACAAGACTCGAGAGGCTGGCCAATAGGCTAACACTGTGTCTACGACCCAGAGTAACCCCCAGTAATTGCATATTTTTGCTAATCTTGGGGATACTAAGCGTAACACTCGATGATAGAATGCATGCCAAAAAGGGGGATAGAAAGGTTGATGGATACAGGCGTAGTCATGAGTGGACAAAATCAAAGGAGGATACAACATGAAGAAACTCGCAAGTCTAACCCTTATTGCCGCCATATTATTGACGTTAGGAGCCACTTCGTTTGTCCAAGCATTTGAGCCAAAAAGTCAAACGGTGATAATAGGCGCTAAGGTGCTTCCATATGCAGTGATCCGTTTCCCGTCGGGCGGGCAGCAATTTCGATTCAGAGACCTAGAAGGTAAAGCCGGCGTTTATAACGTTGATGGGATATTCCCCGCCGTAACGGATATTTTCGAGGGCACGTTCAGAGTGCCCACCGACGATGATGATTTTCGGGGGCTCCAATTCTGGCTAGACTCCAACACTAGCGTTACGGTAGACTTCGCGTTCGCGACGCAAGATCTACTAGGCAACCCGTGGCACAACCAGCCAACTCTATTTGAGGTTAGAAGCAGTAACAACGAAGCTGCTTATGCTGGTGCAAATGTCATGTTAGGCGATCGGCCATCCTCGTTTACCCGCGGCCGAGGTCTGGAACAGTTCTGGATTGACGGTGCAATAAAAATCGAAAATATCAGCGATATAGAACCCAATTACTATGGCGGTTCATTGATTGTCACCCTTTCGCAGGCACAGGACTGAAGCTCTGAAGCTCAATCTAGCTGAGAATGTATCGATGGTGCGAGGTTCCCTCGCACCGGTTTTTTGTGGAAACCGCAGATGCCCTCGATGGTATTGAAGGACGAAGGACTGCATGATACCGACTGGAATCGCTACCTCAATTTGCATACCGCTCGCCGATCCAAAGCGATGCATCTCGTCAGATACATCTTCGTAATGGAACACCAGCTTGGATAATGGCTGTAGTTGGACAGGTTGAGCGCAACACTTCTATCCACGCACATGTCTCTCAAGGATAGTAGTAGATACCCGGAATACAAGCTGATTTGATTATGTAGATTATTGAGGGCTACTCGCCTTTTGATTTCGCTGATAGGATAGATGCCTACCATCGCTCTTGTCATCAGCCTCGTCCCAGACCAAATATGTCTAGAAAAGGCGAAATCTGGCAAGAAAACTCCAGAAGATGCATATGCTGAAGACTAGTTGGAAACAAATAGGAGTGAAGGAGACACTATGTAGTACCACATCGTAGTTTGAAAAGTTTGTCCACGAAATTTGAATTCTTGGTATAAAACTCAGACAAGCGCATACAATGACAATGACAAGCACTGGAGTAGAAAAATTCCACATGATGCATAATTTGTCAGCATGGGGAAATAGATAGATCGAGCAGGCTCTATGCTGTGCCGGATCTTCTGATGTGGAGCCGAAATTGACTAGAACTAAAGAACTTGACTCGGATCATCGCTCTCCTATAACGGAGTCCATGATATATGTCACTACACGAGTACTAAACTCGCTCAAAGGGGGTGGCTGCAAAAACATATAGTTAGTGTTTAAAAATAACTTCACCTGCGCATTGACAAAAAAGGAGGAATTTCGAAGTGAAAAGAATTTTAGCGTTATCTCTAATGTTTGTCTTGGTTTTCTCAATGGCAGCAATGGCTCAGACCTATGCTATCGGATCTATCCAAGGAGAGGACACGATTTCATTCAGCACCGACGTCACGGTGGGAATCGACAAATATGCAAGAGTGTGGTTGGTCGAAAACAAGCTTTTCCAATCTGATGGCAAAGCAAATCTACTAGGTAGACCTGGCCTCTACACATCGGACGAATGGCAGGTTATCAAGCTGGCTAAGGAATACTTCGCCGATAAGAATCTGGAAGAGCCTTTCTGGAAAGAAGAGGCATGGGAGATTGACGAAAACAGACAAGGTGGAACCTTGTTCCGTGTGGAAAGCAACTGCGACGCTAACGTCAACGTAGAATTCGCTTGGAATGGCACTCCATTGAATTCCGAGTTAGTCTTGTGGGTCTTTAGGCATAGACCCAACGATTATCCACCTGTAAACAACGGGGTTGGTGATCAGTCCTTAATTTCCACGAAAACAGGGCCTTTCGACATCGACTTCGCCCACAACTACGAGGGGCAACACGAGAAAGGCAGGGAGTACAAAATTGGTGGAGGCTTGTTCATTGACTTCATCAGTCAACAAGAAGCCGCCGACTATACCGGGGTTATTACCATCACCGTATCCGCTGCGGCTGATGAACCCGCCTTATAGGTCAATAAGCTAAGCTTCTATCAGAACAAAGTCAGGGGAATTTCCGACACTTAGAAAATGTGTTGAAGATGTTTAAGGGATGGGGTTGTAGGCGTTTTTCGTCTATAACCCCATCTCTTTATGTTTACGGCAACTGCCAGCCCTCATAGTTTCACCGCCAAATTGCGCACTGTACGCGGCGCAGCAAAGAAAAACCTCCGCTATCCCCCTGAGGGCGAATAACGAAGGCTCTTGTGTTTTGAGCAGTTAGTGCCCGGCCTAGATCGGGCCCAAGCCCAGCTTGATATGAACTTAAGGTGTTCGCCACGAGCTTTCAGTTACTGACAACTACCTCGTGAATCTCAGTTAGAATCCCAACTCCACCGTACGTTACTTCAATTTCCACGTTATAGGTACCTGCTTCGAGGGTAGCCGCTAACGCCATCATATGCTTGGTCTGTCGGGGTAGAATGCCCCTCTCTTCTTGTAGCGCGAAAATCACTCGTTCGACAAATACGCCATCTTTATCGGAAATCACTGCACTGATTTGCGGCAAGAACGCCACGTTTCCGTTGTTGACTACATCCAGTGATAAATACGTACCTTCCTCCGTGGTCTGAGCGGTTAGACTGCGAATTTGAATGTCGCGCCTCTGTTCAGTCCCTACAAGTACATTGATTGGTACTACGGATTCACTCAGAAGACTACCTGATACTGGACTATAAGCCTTGAACATAGCCTTTCCGTGGTAGCTACCGTCAACACTATCGCGAGGCACGGCAATTGTCATAGCTAGACGTGTCTTCACCCTTGCCGGAAGTACAAATTCCGGTTGACTACGGAGCTCGATCCAGTCAACTAACGAATACTCATAATCCGGCATGATCTCCCCGAGCGCTATTTCCACCCGGACGGGTTCGCCCACCATACTCTCAAACTCAAAGATTTGACTCTTCCTCTCACCTGCATGCAGCTCATGGTCAGTCACGGATGGGCTAACAGCGATGGCCGCTAACTCGCCGAATCCGGGGAACACATACTCCCCAGGGTTAACTACAATTGTTTCATTCCGTAAGATCTGCCCACTTTCTCCATACCGCAAGAATGCCTGTATCCAATACTCTCCTGGAGTAAGAGGACGAGTCACGCTTCCTGCAAACTCGACCTCAGCTCCCGGGTAGACCCTTGTGGTATCCGTGCCAGTGGACGAGCCGGCTGGCGTTCGAAGTGTGACCCGTTCCACTAAGCGCCGGTCCTGATCTCGAATCGTCACCTCACCAGATACCAAGTAATCAAGCGCAGAGGTGTTTTGGAACCTAGCTGTGATTCGCGGTGCCCCTTGTTGATCGGGTCCGATCTCCAGTGAGTTCAACTCAGCCGTAGGTCGTATACCGGCCCTTTCTACTAGGATCCGCAAACGTACCGCATACCGAACTCGAAAGGTAAAGCCCGAGGGATCATCAGGCGGTCTAGATTCTACCATCATCACTACTGTATGCGACCCGCTTGCCGAAAACGGTACTCGCACCGTTCCCGTGACCCTTGTATCCTGACCTGGCAAGACTCGGATTGAATCGTTATCAAAGGTGACCCAACTGGTGGCAGAAAATCCTGGATTCACTGGCAACTGATAGGTAAGCCCTCCACTCAATTGCTGCACTGGCTCGTATAAAACAAGATCTACTAGTTCTTCCATTGTGTCCGGTATAAGGTCGATGACAAAATCCCGTTCGTCCCCCGGCCTAACAATCATCTCGATTACTAAAGGCCGCACGCCGACCGCGAATGCTACGTCTCCGCTCAAAATCATGAAAAGACCCAGCATTATCAGTACAAATACTCGTAATTTCAAGTGTTTCAAATGCATCGAATATCCCCTCCCTGTTTTACTTATTTGCATGTACATCAACCAGGATCGTTCCTTTGTAGACTCCCGCAGGATGTTTCCAGCTAGATTCCGTCTTGAGTTCTATCGTCAATACGGTCCCCCATCCGTTGGCATTCCCTCGAATTTCATAGGGTTTGGATAACGGGACTAGTTCATCGGACTTGACATACAGTTGCATCGGAGGAACGTCTTTGTACTGATCACCTTGATAGAATAATCCGTCCGAGGAGATGATGATCACCCAATCTCCATGGTTCGCCTCTACCTCAACCTGTAATGCATCAGCATCATACCAGCCAGGGCCACGGTCCACAGCGATGTGCATGTTCTGCGGGTTTCCACTCACCACCGTATACGGCCCTACGGCGATCTCAATTGGAATATCCGGTCCGTACGTGGACGTAAGCATCCCCCTATAGGTCCCTGCTCGTACCTTAACTTCACCGCGCAGACTGATAAAAACCTCGGAACGCGATTGCTGGGAGGTAAGGAAACATATCTGGGAATCAGACGACCGCCACGTGCCGTCCTTAAAGGAAAAAGCTTGCCATTCTGAGTCAGAGGGCGCCATAACGACCACCATTTCCCGGGGGAACTCATTACCAAACTCGTCCATTAAAGACGACAAGGAATAGTAAAGTGCTGTATCATCGCCCTCTCCGGTCCGAACCAGAGTGAGCCTAGGAGCTAACTCGGGCTCCCCTGGGGGCTCTAGCGTCGCAAAGCCCTCGACATCAAGGCGGATGGCATCGCCCTCCACCACATACAGTGTCTGTTCCTCCCTAGCCACCACGTTCCCGATCAAAACCAACATAATCACTACAGTAAAGAACGATAGGCCACGACATCTAAGTCTCGTGATCACCATCAACCCCTCCAACGTTTAGAATTTGAGACGAATTCCTGCTGTAATCACACTCCCGTGCTGCTCGTTCCAGGACCATGCGAACCTAGCTTCAGCAGGTTTGCTTCGAAATACGGAAACACCTACATGATGTGTTACTTTTCCAGTATCATTATGGGCTTGGTACCATAGGCCATAGTCCTCTTGGAGGTACTCTGCCTGCAGTCGCCAATTGAAGACGATTTTCTCCCCTGTCCGTGCAAAAGTAAATCGAATGGGTAGGAGCGTAGCGGAGACTTTTAGTTTCTCTCCGAGGTAGAGTTCATCGCGAATTCCAAGGTGCAAAGCGAATCCATCACTAGAAACATCACCCATCTCTGCTACGAGGTAAAACTCATGGTTGAGCCCGCCTTCGACACCTATCACATACGCAAATTCAGGCAAGGATTCGATGTGACCATACACCATCAGGTGATGTCCAATCGGGAAGGAACTATCTGCAAGCACGCCCCAGCTTCCATCGCTGTAACTGGCACCCAATCCAAGTTCCATTAGGCGTCTTTCTGATGCTTTTTCCAGGACCTCCTGCATTCCCACAATTGTACCCATAGGTATAAACGGAACATCCTTGGGGATCAACTCATCTGGAATCAAGGTGCCTGCAACATAAATGGCAAAATACTGGTACTCTGTTTTTCTACCTACATTGACTTCCCGCGATACGACGGCTATGGGGTGATCAGAGGTGGCACCAACCCAAGCCGTTGTGTGCAATTGCGCCAAGCTTCCGCTCAGTGTCTCATGTACGAGCGTGATGTCAGATTCAATTTGCCCCGTCTCCCCATTCACATTTTTCGGAAGAATCGCTACTTCCAACCGCTCTTCTTTGTGCTCGTTAGAGACTGCAGGTATCCGAGCACTGGAGATATCCACTCTGAGCGGCTTTCCACTCGTGGTGATTAACCACGAATCGTGACTTGTGGAGTGAACGGCACGTCCCATCTCAGAATGCAAGTTTGGGGCGAAGTGGAACTGGGTATCCAAGAGTAACTGGAAGCGAGAATCTTTTTCAGTAATTCCCCACAATCCCGGACTTTCTCGACCTGTATCAAGGTCAAATCCGAATCCCATACGTGTCGCTAAATCCCGTTCCAGTTCCACAAAATGAATGGCATAGCCCACCACTGGTGCTACCACTTCTGCTGGCATATCTTCCCAACCCTCGGCCAGCAATTGCCGTGCAATGTCAATCGTCCACCCAGGATGATCCTCGTGAGCCATCACAGCCGGAGCGACTATGGTACAACAAACAAGAACCAAGAGTAAGGCTAAATGCCTTGTTTTGCATTGCGTCATAATGAACCCCCCACTATTTGATTACGGGAGTGACGAAAATCAACAGTTCCTTTTCGGATGCTCTCGTTGAATCACTTCTAAATAACCAACGGATGATGGGAATGTCACCTAAGATGGGTACTTTTTTGCTCTGATCTCCCTCTTCTTGTAACGTCATCCCTGCCAAAACCGCAGTTTGTCCGTCTTGTAGTCTTACTGTGGTAGAAACGGATGATTGTTTCACCACTAGATTGCTTTTGGATTCGCTGACAAAATGGCTCATTTCAGGTGCAATGGACAGCAGGATTTCGTCACCGATTATTTGGGGGGTGACTTTCAAATGCATACCAACTTCAATGCGTTCAACCCGAGTTGTCTTGTCACTAGAATCGGCAAGCAAGAAAATTTGGCGATCCCCCACGAAGAGCTCCGCGGGTTGCCCATCACTCACTAATACCCGAGGGTCAGCATGAATTCTTGCCTCTTGGGTCTCCTCAAGAGCTTTAAGGTTCAGAAGGAGATTCCCGAAAAGGTTTGTCTCAAAAGAAAGAAGACTGTTCTGTAGACCCACTCTGGCCGACCAGTTGTTGTTGACAGTCTCACCGGCACCCATGGCGAATTCAAAGAGGTTTGTCCCTAACTCCTTGAGAGCCTTTGTGGATACTTCACTAACGATAACTTGAATCTCCACTTGTTTCTGCACCGTGTCAATAGCTTCGATAAACTCCACAATTCGACTTAGTTCGGTTGGAGGCGCAGTAATTGTCAGCGTCTTACTGTCCCGTTCGCCCTTGACATAACTGGTTAGAAAACTTGGCATGGCAGAAATCACTTGCCCTGCAGTGACATTTTTCAAGGCAACAATCTGGGTGTCAGCAAGTTCCCTAAAGGTAGTGCTGCGAGGGTCAGGAAGACCGACAAAGTAGAAATCATCGATTTTCCGAAAAGAAAAGCCGCCGCCAATTAAGATTACGCGCAATGCCTGCTCCAGAGAAACATCTTGGAGGTCTACCGTGACACGGCCACTCACGGTGGAATCTGGTATGATGTTAACTCCAGTCTGAATCGTGATTTCGCTCAAAGCATCTTTAATGCTGGTATCAAAAAGGAACAGATTGACCAATGGTTGTTCTTGCACATCCCCAGCCCCAACTACGCCGTTCAAGGCCAACATCAGGACCAGCACTACGACTGCACAAATGCGTTTACTCATTTCTAACCCCTCCATTGTTGAATTCCAATTTGCGATCACCTTCAGGATCTATGATCCGTCGGGAATTACGGTTAACAAGATTTGACCGCTATAAGTCTGAGCCGGATTATCCCAATAAGCTGTCAACTGAAAGTCGAACCTCACTTCAATTGTCCCTGGTGGTCCACTTTGTACTGGTACTCTCTCCAGGGAAATGGATTCCCATCCATTAGCATCTCTGCGAGCCGGTAAGCGCCACCTTAACTGCGAGATGTGAAGAAACCCTCCATTTGTGCCAGTTAAGTATTCTTCCGGTGCCGATATCGACAAGGTATAGTAGACATTCCCCGAGATCGTAGCCTTCACTGCCTGCTTCTTAGTGGCTATGACACCAACCCTAGTCAAGTGTGCTGTGCCTAGAAGATAGTCGAAATCTACCTCATCAAAAACTAACTCCCTGGTATCCAGAATCATGACAATCATCTGCGGTATCCGCACCGTGACAGGTATATCCGCTCGATCCTCTGCACACGTTACCCCCGCACAAGCCAGTAGCAAAACGAAGATCAAGATGGCAGAGATCACAGTCCTCATTTCCGCACCTCCTTTGCCCTATAATATTCCCCAATTCTTTCCTGCTATTCAGAAATTTACATTCGGGTGTAAAAAAACAGGCTACCCAGTAGCAACAACCCGCCACTTGGTAGCCCTTTTCTTTACTTTTAATCTATACACCCCACCCGCAAACGTGTTATCATTTATTGAATGAGTAATTGCAGAATTTTGAGGTGAAATAATGAGTAGACGAACCCTTGTGGCATTAGGAGGAAACGCACTTTTGCAGCCAGGTCAGCGAGGAACTTTCGAAGAACAGCTGGACAATGTCCGAGCTGCTTGTGAGACTTTAGTGGAGCTTATAGAAGACGAACACAGGTTACTTATAACCCACGGTAATGGTCCCCAAGTTGGGAGTCTCTTGATCCAAAACGAAGCGGCGGCACAGAGTATACCCATGCAGCCCCTACACTCCTGCGTAGCCCAGACCCAAGGCCAAATGGGCTATATGATCCAATCGGCTATGGACAATGTCTTGCGGAAAAGAGGACTCGATCTCAAGACCACAACCATCCTGACCCGGGTCTTAGTAGATCAGGGAGATCCCGCTTTCACAACTCCGACAAAACCAGTGGGGCCTTTCTTTACCGAAGAATACGCTAAACAAAGACAAGCCCTTGGTGAAACATACATGAATGACAGCAACCGTGGATGGAGGAGAATTGTCCCTTCTCCTACTCCCCTAGAGATTGTAGAACTGGAAGTAATCAAGCACACCTTTGAGCGCTCTGCGATCACCGTCGCTGCAGGTGGTGGGGGGATTCCTGTAGTAGACGAAAGAGGCCAGCTTGTAGGGGTAGATGCGGTTATTGACAAAGATCTGGCCAGCTCCCTTTTGGCACGCCTTTTAAACGTGGACATGTTTGTGATCTTGACCGATGTGACACATGTCAAACTGAATTACATGACGCCTCAAGAAAAGGACCTTGATCATCTGTCCATCCAAGAATGCCAGCAGCATTTGGCCAAAGGCGAGTTTGGTACGGGAAGCATGGCACCCAAGGTGCAAGCCGCCATGGAATTTGTGCAGGCAACAAAAAAGACAGCTATCATTACCTCCCATACGGAAGTAGTAGCTGCCCTTGTAGGTAAAACAGGGACTCGAATCACGCCCTAATCTGCTCGCCAATCACCTCAGATCGCCATAGTACCATTGAGTGCAAAACAACTAATACTGCACTCGCCTAGAAAAACCTTTGGCAACGAGTACGTTGAGAATGATAGCATAGATGAAACCAAACCAATAATACTGACCCTGACTAAGAAGCAGAACCCCTTCACCACGCACGATGCTGCTAATAACCTTAGCAGGCCAAAAGCCTGGTGCAATGGCAAAGATGAACTCCTTCGCATCCATAAAAAACAGACTGATAATGGGGAAAATTATCAAGATCCCGATAATACCCTTCATGGCCACAAAACCCTCAATCTTGTTGCTAGCGGTTGCATTAATGATTAATCCTGTTAAGGGAGCAGCAAAGCTACTAAGGAGTGCAACAGCACCCATCTGACTCAAGGTTAAGCCCCCCATCTGCGAAAACCACAGAATAAACCAAGTTGATACACAAGCAAGCACTGTTACCAAAACAAACCGAAACGACAAATAGCCTGCTACACTAAGTGGGGTGACCTGTATTGATGTTAAGACGTGATCGTCGCGATCCTCCAGAATGGAAAACCCAATTAACGCACCGAAAATATGTGGAGTCATCAGTGTCAAGACCACAAGGACCAGATCCGCAAAGAGCGCCATATTAATTCCACTCACCTTTGCCAGCCATGGTACACCATAACGTCCTAACAAAGCGAACACAATGGGATAAGCGAGCATAAAAGAAAGCAAGGGATCGCGAAGCCATTTTTTCAACTCACTGGTGATAAAAAACAAATACATGCTACACCCCTCCCTGCTTTTGTGCAAAGGATGCGAACCCAACCAGAGCCACACGGTAGAGAATCCCTCCGCCAACAACCAAAAAGACGATACTGTAGATGACATCACCAAGTGCCACCTCTGTTACCGCTGCCTGAAATAACATCGCCACGGCTCTTGCCGGGGAAAGATATAGCAATATCCGCCAAATCACATGGGTGATTACGCCTGCATGCTCCAGTAGGGTAGGAACCATAGCCACTAGGGCATAGACCATGAAACGCATAAGCATACCAGTGAAATCACGGGTTCCATATGTCAATAATAACCCCAGCAATGTATGGAACCCTGAACCTAAAATGACTGCGATCATTAACCACAACACGTTGGCATCGATACCCCGCACGAAGTGGGCATACCCATACAGAATCACCAGAGTAATGAGGGAAGAGAACACCGTAGCCACTATCTTAGTGGCAATATACTCTCCGTGCTTGATCGGGGTCACTAACATGGCCCGAAGAGACCCTTCGTCCCTCTCGTAAAACAGGCCCACGGCCACTAAGATCGCTGGCATTGTGGCGATGTCCACAAACAACAGTAACGTAAACAAACTCTCCACATACTCCGTTTGCAGAAAATGTAGCGCCGCCACCCACAGCAAGCTTACTACGAAGCCTCCCGTCAAGATATTATATCTTCGCAAGCGTTGTAATTCACCGGCAAGTAAGATCGATACATTACCCATGAACCTCAACCCCCGTAATCTTAATGAAGATATCTTCTAAGGTGGTTTCTTCACTGTGCATGGTGATGATATTGCGGTTTCTGATCACCTCTAAGAACTCGGGATTTTCGCCCAAATTATCTAAAGAGAACGACTGCTTCTCAACCCCTTGTTCAGACTCGAATTCAACTGAAACGCGTCTTTGCCCATGTTTTACCTTTAGGCTCTTGGGGTTATCAATCTCCGCTATTTTCCCCCGTATCATAAAAGCCACACGGTCACATAGCTCATCCACATCACTCATGAGGTGTGTGGTGAGAAATACTGTGCCTCCCTCATCCCTAAACTCCAGAATCATATCCTTTAGAATGCGAGCATTCACTGGATCTAACCCATTCGTAGGTTCATCTAAGAACAAAAACCGAGGTGAATTTAGAAAGGCCCGGATAAAATTGAGGCGCACCTTCATTCCCTTCGAAAACGTACTTACCTGCTTTTTGCGATCTTCATAGAGCCCAACCCGCCTTAGCAAGTCATCTATGGACACAGTGGAACGGTATAAACGCTTGAAGAAGTTAAGATTCTCTTCCGCGGTCAGTTTGGAAAAGTGGACAGGCACTTCAAAACCCACTCCTACTTCGTTGTAATACTCCCGACCGTAGCTAAGCAAGTCTTTTCCATCGTAAAGTACAGTCCCTTCATACCCTGTGAGCAATCGGGTTAGGATCTTTTGAGTTGTGCTTTTTCCCACACCACTGGGACCCAACAAGCCGAAAATTTCCCCGCGTTTAATGGTAAACTCAAGTTCTTCGAGCGTATCAGTGGTGTTCTTGGGATAACGGAACCTCAAATTCTCTACCTGGAACATCACAAGTCACTCCCCATGATTAATTGCATCTAGAACCTACTACGTGTCTTCTCTCCCCACACTGGAAATCCTGTATATGTCAGTTCAAAGAATGATTCAATAACCTTCAAACAAAGCCCCACTTTCCATGACCCTTCTCCAGTTTTGTCTATTGCTAGTGGCGATGGAAACCGAATATAATAGAATAGATGATTATTATTACGAAGTACGGGAGCTACGGTAATGATGAACGTACCGAAACAAAGTCTGAAACGAACATTTGGAAAAGTATTGAAACTCTATTTGCTGTATGCTCTAATAACTGGAGTTGTAGTTTTCGCCATTCCCATCACTAAAGATCGTGGTTACCAAGACCAGATTGACCCCAAAGATTTCCTTGGCGAAGGACAAGGAGCCGACCACATCGTCCTACTGGATAACCCTTATTTAGCCGGCTTAGCCCGTCATGATTTGATTGCCCATGCACAGCATTCAATCGATGTGGCTTACTACAGTCTACACCGTGATTATTCTGCCGATGCCCTTTTTGGAGCTTTATTTGAGGCGGCCGATCGCGGGGTACACGTGCGTATCTTATTAGATGGAATTTCCCATGGCATGACGGGTAGTCTGCGGGCCATGCGTTATGCTGCTGTGCACCATGAAAATATAGAACTGAAATTCTATGAACCCTTCGATCTATTGCGCCCTTGGACATGGAACAATAGGTTCCACGATAAGTACATCGTAGCCGATGATCGCTGGGCTATTATTGGAGGCAGAAATGTTGGTCTTCGCTATTTTGATCCAAATAGCAAACGTCCGGTCAACGATCGAGATGTCCTGATCATGAATCAAGAAAGCAAGACGGGGACAGCCAGTGTGCTCCATCAGCTAAACGACTATTTTGACGATCAATGGAACCAACCTTATGCTCAAAACGCTAGAGTACCTCTGCGAATCATGGCGGAACGACTAATCGCCAGCGGAAGGAAAAGAACAGATCAGGTCATTAGAGAAATCCGTACTGTGGCCCAAACGTATTTTGAGGAAGAGATGGATTGGCAGTCTTTGGCCCTTCCTACCAAGAAGATCACCTTAATTCATAATCCCATGGGCCGATTCAACAAAGAACCATGGATCCTCATGGAATTGGCTGCCCTAATGGAGAATGCTCAGGAGCGGTTCCTAATACAGAGTCCCTATGTGATTCCAACGGAATTTATGAAGCGTTATCTCCCCAAGGACACTCTGGATGCTGAAATCGCCATTCTGACCAATCATCCCGCCTCGCGAGCAAACTCCAATATTCTTGCAGTAGCTGGATATCAAAATAAAAAGCGCACCATCGAAGAATTTGTGGATAAAATACATGAATATCATAATTCGCACAGCCTTCATGCGAAGACCTACGTTTTTGACCGAACCCTTAGTCTGGTAGGCTCATTCAATTTCGATGCACGTAGTTCCTTTTTGAGTACAGAGAGTATGGTGGTCATCGATAGCCCTGAGTTTGCTCAGGTTCTAGAAAAACACGTGGAGAACACCATTAAGGAAAGCCTGGCTGATCAAAGAATGGCCTTACTTCGGGGAATGGCCATTGGTGTCTTCAGGGTAATCTTGTGGCCTTTTGGTTTTCTTTTATAGCCCCATGACAGGAAAAAGGCCCCCCACAAGCTTGTAAAGCAAAAGGGGGATGTAGAGGGCCAAAGAAAAGTACACTCGATCATAAAAATCCTTGACAGAAGGTTCATGGGCCGTGAATCTCTTCTTGCTCATGAACATCGCTACTAAAGGTCACCCAGTTGGCTAAAACAAAAAGACCGAAATTCTGGGCTTTCCCTGTCATTTCTTTGAGCCGTCCACAGGTGCATCGTAGCGGTCAGGCAACCTAACATCTGGAAAACCATTCACCAAGTGACAAGCGACGTAGTGGCCTTCTTCTACCTGAAGATGTTCAGGGGGAATAGTCTTGCACCCTTGCATCGCCTTGGGACAGCGTTGCCAAAAACGACAGCCCACAGGTGGGTTGATAGGACTGGGTATATCCCCCTGTAAAATGATCTGTTCCCGCTTTTCATCAAAGGTAGTATCCAAAACGGCTGCTAAAAGGGCCTGGGTGTAGGGATGCAATGGCCTTTTGAAGATCGTATCGCTATTCCCTGACTCCATAATCTTACCTAGGTACATCACGGCCATGTTATCACAGATGTTTTTCACATCCGCCAAATTGTGTGAAATGAACACATAGGTCAGCTTCATCTGTTCTTGAATCTTCACCAAAAGGTTCAAGATTTGGGCGTGAATACTCACATCTAGGGCCGAAACCGGTTCATCACACACCAAGAAACTTGGATTTAGACTAATTGATCGGGCGATTCCGAGCCTTTGCCGTTGACCTCCAGAGAAATCCGAAGGATAACGATACAAATCCTCTGAGGATAGACCCACGAGCTCCAAAAGCTCAACAACTCTGTCGGTCATGGTTTCTTCATCGTCTTCGCCCCGGATAAACATGGGCTCAGAGACAATCTGATAGACATTAAAACGTGGATTCAAAGATGAAAACGGATCTTGGAAGATCATCTGCATCTGACGCCGAGTCTTTTTGAAGTCCTCCCTGGAGAGCTTGCAGAGATCCATACCATTAAAAAGTACCTCTCCCGATGTTGGTCTCACCATGCCAATCATGGCATTGGCAAGGGTTGTCTTACCACAGCCAGATTCACCCACAATCCCGAAGGTTTCACCATGCTTGATCGCAAGCGACACATCGCTCACGGCCTGAATCACTCCACGCTTTACAAAGGGCAGACCGCCTTTGACGGGAAAGTGTACTGACAGATTTTTCATGCTTAGGATATCACGCATCACATGTTCCCCCCTGCAGTCAACGGATAGTAACAGCGAACTTCGCGACCCCCACCCTGACCCATCAAGGGCGGCATCTCTTTTCTACACTTATCCGTCGCGTATTCACAGCGCGGGTGAAAATAACAGCCGCTTGGTTTGCGGGCCGGATGGGGTACCGTCCCTGGAATCTGGGTGAATGTCTTTTTCTTATCGGTTAGTCTGGGCACCGCAGCCATGAGCCCCACAGTATAAGGATGCTGCGGCGAATTGAAGAGGTCCTTCACCGGTGCCTTTTCCACAATCTTACCAGAGTACATCACATACACCGTATCCGCTATGGAGGCTACCACACTTAAGTCATGCGTTACAAGGAGAAGGGAAGTCCCGCAGCCGCGCTGCATACCCCTAAGGGTTTTGAGCACCTGGGCTTGAATGGTCACGTCCAGCGCCGTTGTAGGTTCATCTGCAATAATGAGCTTCGGCATACAAGCAAAGGCCATGGCTAGAAGCACCCTTTGGCGCATTCCTCCGCTCAGTTGGTGAGGGAAGCTATTGGCACGGGTCCTTGGTTCAGGAAGTCCAATTAACTCCAGGGCCTTCACCGTCTTTTCCCGAGCCTCTTTTTTCGAGTCCCCTTGGTGCCGCATGTACATTTCGTCTATTTGGTTGCCCACGGTCATCACGGGATTTAAAGAGGTCATGGCATCTTGGAAGATCATGGACATTTCTTTGCCGCGAAGTTCCTGCATCTGCTTTGGTGTATAATCTTTAATGTCCCGCCCATTGAACTCGATGGCATCCACCTGGGTTAGGGCCGGTGGTGATTCAATTAAACGCATCACCGATTGACTGGTAACGCTTTTTCCGCAGCCCGATTCTCCTACCAGGGCCACACATTCTCGATCACCAATATCAAGGTCCACAGACTCCACCGCACGAATAACGCCGTAATTGGTGGGAAAGACCACTTTGAGATTTCTAAGCTTCAAGATGGGTTCCATGTGTCTTCCCTCCTTGTCTTGCTGTCTCTGGGATGCCTAGTTTTTGATCATCATCCATAGAGTTAAACACATCTTCAATATAGCTGCCGTCAAGACTCTTAAAGATCTTATAGACACTACTGGTCTGTTTCATCCGAGGATTAGCAATCTCTTCCATCACAATCCCCAGGCGCATAAAGCTAAAAACCGCGAGGAAAATCCCAATACCTGGGGCAAGAATCCACCACCAAGCGCCAAAGAGGAGAGCCCCGCCGCTTTGGGCATCTGCCAGCATTTTACCCCAGCTAATGGCGGTTGGATCGCCAAGACCCAAAAAGCTTAAGCCAGCTTCCGCCACCATGATACCTGCACTGCTCAGTGCCGTGCTCATAATAACCAAATGGGATGTTCCAGGCAAGATGTGCCTGATCATCACGTGCCAACGGCTCGCGCCTGCAAGTTCTGCCGCTTTCACATAGTTACTGTTCTTCAAAACCAAGACCAGCGAGCGGATGGTCCTAGCCAAACCGGTCCAACCCAAGGCCACAAAGATCAAGATGATGATCCAAAAGTCACGTCCCAAAACATTGGTAAGGACAATGACCAAGGGCAAGGTGGGAATCACCAACATAATGTCTACAATGCGCATGATCAAGGTATCGACGAAACCTCCAAGGTATCCAGCCATTACCCCGAAAACAGAGCCTACAAAGGCAATACAGACACCCGATGTGACGCCCACAATCAGTGACACTCTGGTGCCATAAACGAGCATGCTAAAAATGTCTTGCCCTGTATTAATGGTGGTTCCTAAGAGGTGCTTTGCGCTTGGAGCAAGCCCCTTTGTGGTACGTTCTGACACATCATAGGGGTTATATGGGGCAATTATTGGTGCAAAAATCGCCACCAGGATCAAAAAACTCACCAGGATCAGGCCCACTTTACCCTGTTTATGACTCCACAGACGCTTGATGAACAATCCGGTGTTCTTGATCCTTTTGACAAGTCCCCTTTGGAATCGTTTGTGCATCGGCTGCTTTGTTCTCATCGTTTATCACCTACCGTCACCCTAGGATCCAGTAGAACATAGACCAAGTCTGTCACTAGGATTGCAAAGATTGTAAAGCCAGAGAGAAGCAACATAATCCCCATCATCAAGGGATAGTCGTTGGAGTTGTTGGCCTCTAAAAACAAAGTCCCCATGCCATTCCAGTTAAAGACTTGCTCAATAACGACCTGCCCTCCAATGAGACCACTAATACTCATACCTAGTGATGTAACAATGGGTAACATGGAGTTTCGCAAGATATGCTTGTAGCGAATGGTGCTTTGTTTGAGCCCCTTAGCCCTGGCTGTTAGAACAAAATCCTCGTTTGTAACTGCAATTACTGCGTTACGCGTTCCTTGGGCATAGCTGATGATGCTTCCCACCACCATGCTCAAGACCGGCAGGGCTGCATTTTGGGCTACCCTGCGAATGCCCTCCCAGGTCCAGGTGAAACCCGAAACCATAGTCGAATCGGTATAGGCGGGGAAGATCTCCAGCTCAAATCCTAAATAGAAGGACAGGATCAGAGCGATAAAAAACGCTGGTAGAGCAACCATGATGGTGGAGGCATTGAGCAACATCGTATCCTGCCAACGACCCCGCTTCACCGCGGCTAATACGCCGAACAAGATACCTATAGTAACGCCAATGAGCATGGTACTCACCGATAACACCAAGGTCCACGGCAAACGTTCCAAAATCAGGTCGATGACAGCGGGAGAACCTGGGCGGAACGATGTCCCCAAATCTCCCTGAAACAGTCCCTTGAGGTAATTCATGTACTGCTGCCCAGTCGATACATGAAACCCATACTGCTGCCTTGTTACTTGTTTGATGATCTCATACTCAATTTCACTCATATTCCCCTGGGGAGGATAATAGCGTTCAGCGGGATCATCCACACCAATACGGGGAATAAAAAAGTTCAGCGTGATAACCACCGCAAACACAAAGAGCGAATACAAAATGCGTTTGATCACATAGGTGTACTTCATAGTCTCACCTGCCCCCCTTGGTTTTCCGCAAATTCTCCAGAGATTCCGTGTTCATAACGGTGGCACCCTCGACCACCCTGAATCCTTCAAAACGGTCTGTTCTAGCCACAGATATGACATTGGGTGTATAGAGAGGAACCTTGTAGTATTCCTCGGCAATCATGGGTTGGATCCTCTTAATGAGGTCGTACTTGGTATTCAAATCCAACGTAAACCGCATTTCGTGGATACCATTGTTCAGCTCTTCGTTCACCAAACGTCCGTAATTGGAGGTACGCCCTAAGGTCTGGAAATGGGCTGGGTACATAATATCCACGTTGGAAAGGGAGAATGTGACGCCATGCAATGTCATGTCAAAACGGCTTGTGTACAGATAGGTAGATTCAGGCTGGGTACCCTTGGCCGCATACTTCACTTCAATTCCAATCTTCTGAAGTTGAATCTGTAAAAACGAGATCACATCCTGCTCCCCAGGGGAGCCTAAAATCTGAAAACTAATGCGCTGGTCACCTAGGAGCCTGTAGCCATCGCCATCTTTTTCAGGGACGATGGAGTCTAGTATTGCATTGGCTTCCTCAATTCTCGTAGAGTAATCGGCAGGTAGACTGTCGGCCGCTGGATTATAAAACTCCTCCAACGAAGCGCTCATTAACCCTGCGCTAGCTGGGAGACCCGCTCCGTCCAACACCCTTGCAATGAGTTCTTCTTGGTTGATGGCCAAGGCCATAGCTTTACGGAAATCCCTGTTCTGCAAGAGATCCCGCATGGGATTTCGCTCACTAGAAACCGGGTTGAGGTTAAAGACCAGTGTCTGGGTGAATTGACCTGGCGCGTTGGAAACAAATAGATCGTCTTCGTTTTCGAAGAGCCTGAGGTAATTGGAACTCACCGAAGAACTTAACACATCGATATGGCCCTTGAGCAGGGCGTAGATGGCCACGTTAATCTCCTGATACAAGACATACTTGATGGTATCAATCCCAATTAGGGGACTACCGTCTTCTTTGGTGCGATGATAGTCTTTTCTCCTGTGCAAGATGATCTGTTGGCTACCAGACTCCTCAGCATCTAACACCCATCGTCCACTGCCCACAGGATGACTGTAATGGTAGAGGATTTCCTCGTTCGGCGAGGTGCTGTTGAGCTGGCTCTCCCTGGTGACAACAGGTTTCCATACATGCTCTGGTAGAATCAACACGGAGGTAAAGAGGGGCGTGACAGAACCCAAAACCTTGTTGACATGAAGATAAATCACAGTATCCTTATCTTCCATGGGTATCTCATAGCCCTGCCTTGCAGCGCCGTGATCATAGGTAAACAAACCCTGCTGGGTCAAAACTCCATTTGTATACTTATGCCTCAGGTCACTTGTCCAGGCCAAGGCCCCGGCATGGTTAGAAAGTTGATTATTAGTGGCAATATCAAAGGAATAATAGATATCTTCAACAGTCAAAGGCTCCCCGTCGCTCCAGGTGATAGTATCATGAATAATCACTTTAACGGCCAGAAACTCCTGCTCGGGGTCACCATAAATCTCTTCTAGACGGGCGTAATCGATGGAACCATCTTCTGTAAGGATAGGCTCACCGTCTTCGTCAACATAGTACCACTCGCGGCCGATGGCCGGGAGGTAGTTGCCACTATCCTCGTCATAAACAAATAAAGAGTCATAAAGCATACCGGCGATGGTCGGAGCAATACCCTCCCTAGAGAGCCAAGGCATATAGGCTGAGGGAAAGGATGTTTGTACTGATCCCACATAGAGCGTATTCTCATCTGGCCTGTAACTGTGGCCCGGACTTTCACACCCTACCAAAGGTATAATAATAATGCTCACCAAAATGAGGAGCATTAGTCTTTTTGCCATAACATTCACCTCGTTAAAAGGCTTTGAGGCAGCAAAGTACTGCCACCTCAAAGCCCCGTCGTTACTTTGTTAGTAGGAAGCTATAATTTGTGCCACTGATGTCAAATGTCATGTTCAATCCAGTGGGCCAAATGTCGCCGACTCTCACCGCCGCATCTTCAGCGTTTAGGGTAATCATGTACGACATAGGTCCGGCGGTAATTGTAAAGAGACCGGCCTCACTTACCAGCACCAAATCTCCTTCTTGATCAAGAATCTCTAGAGTATAGGTCCCATCTGCCTCAAGTTGCATATTAGCCGCATAGGCTTCGTTCACCATGGTGCCACCAGAAAATTGGCCTTGTATGGCTACATCATAAAAATTCCACTGCTGAGCGTCAAAGGATGCCTTTAGCACATACCCTTCCTTGGTGCCTGTAGTCGAAAGTTCTTGCCCTTCCTTAGTAAAGGTGATGGTTCCTTGGGTCACCTCAAAGGTGCCCTCTTCCCTATAAGACCCATCTTCCGCGGAGGATGTAAAGGTGTATCCCCCAAAGTAATCAAGATCTAAAAGGGCCCGTACTCCAGCTTCGTTTTGTGCATGCCATGTTCCAGCATGCTCCGCTGTGGTTGCCACCCTGAAAAGGACCTTTGTTCGATCTACCGTATTCTTGGGCTTCACATCAAGCTCAAGTGCGCCATCTTCTAGGATAGAGCCCATGAGCTCTTCCTCGCCTTCGGGGGTGATCAGCATATTTCCACCTGAAACACGGAAACTGCCCTTTTCTTCGTAAACAGGTAGTCCTTCCCCTAAGGCGTAATCGCTGACAAGCTTATACCTAGCCCCTGCGCCAAGGTCAAGTACATAGTCATACTTCACCCCATCTACACTCTGGTAGCCTAGATACGTGTCATAATACTCTTCATACACATACTTATCAGCCATTAGATAGTAGACAATTTCCGGATTCTCCTCATCTTCCTTCTCGAAAGAAATGTTGGCTGAACCATAGGGCAAAGTGGAACGGAAGATCAGATTCGGACCGACTCTTTCGAAGGTTGCTGTCTTCGAGTGCTCGGGTGTTGAGTCCGAATAGATCATTAAGTAAGTGCCATCTAATTCTCCAATTGTCCCGCTACCGCGATCATCACTAAACTGACGATTGGCCGAGAGCACAAAGGTGTTATCCTCGCGAATTCGCAAGTAAAATTTCAGGGCCATGCCCAGATCGGTTATGTCAATGGCGTAGTCACCGTGAAGTTCAAATGTTTCCTCCGCTTTTTGTGGTTGTTCTTGGCTTTGTACCGTGTCTACAACTGGTTCCTCTGGCTTGGATTGACCGCAGGCGCTCAAGAGCGACATAACTCCAATCAGCAAAATAGCCATCGTCATACGGATTACTTTACGTCTCACCTAACCACCCCTCCAGGTCTGGGGCTCGGCTAAAACCGAGCCCAACCCTCTCTCTAATAAGGAAACTGAAGCTTTGTTCCAAAGCCTTCCCGTGATGCAGAATTATCGAAGATCTCTTCAATATCAAAGACATAGGCTGGATACTTGAGCCAGCGGCTTTTATCGGGTCTGTGATATACGTCATGCTGGGCATTGATAAACTGTTGATAGATTTCCCGTTTGCCGGATTCTGCCTCATCGAAAATGCGAACCTTGCCCCTCAGCTCGTAGGAGATCATGGGCGGTTGGTAGTAAAGGAGCGTGGCCTCTGGATTTGCCCTGAGATTATCCCAGCTATGATCTTTGGCCATTTCTAAGCTTCCCACCCTAGTAAAGTCAACACGATGATGCATATCGGCATGATAGATCTGTTCCACCAGGAGCTTTAGACCTCTTTCGCTATGTGCTTTGTCATCACCGTCATAAGCATCAATATGCTTCATGTATGCTTCTAAAGCTTCTTCTAAATACTCTTCCTTAGGAATAAAACCTACTCCTTTAATACTTGCATTGAGGCCAGCTGGGCCGTGGGAAACTAAGGCTGGATTATGAGAACAAAAACTTAAAAACACCTTGTCTCTAGACATTTCCTTTCCTTCATGCAGCTGCATTACCGTATTGGCACGGGTGTTAAAGGCCCAGCGGAAGAAGGCTTCTGCTGTTTTGGTCGTTTTCTCTGTCATTGACTAATCCTCCTAGAATGTTTTGTATAACAAAAGGTCTAGAAAGCGGACATCTGCATTCTAAGACCTTCATGCTTTTACCTCGCCAGTTCGATTTCCATACGCATACCCATCATCGCTGAAACGACGAAAGGAGCTTTTACTTTGCCGTCCTGTACGTTACCAACAAAGGTTGTGTCAGTATCAGTAGCCCTAAAGGTGAGTTCTGCACCATTTACGCTGTAAACTCCGTCTTCATGTACGGCTGCGGAGTCATTACCAGGAACCGCTATGTAAAAATACTGACCTTGGTACGTTAAGTACAAAGTGGCTTCCACAACTGTGGGTCCTTGTAGTGTCGCGGTATAAACTCCCGCTACAGCGATATTCGAGGGGACCAGAGTTGATTCTGTGCGTCTGCTGGCCATTTGTGACGGTTTTACTTGGGTGGTAATAGAACCATCATTGTTCAGGCTACCCTCTATGGGGTCCTGTCCTTCAGGGGTAATTACAAGTTTGCTCCCGTCAATTGTGTAGGCTCCCATTTCCACAAACTCGTAGAGTGCATCACCCATAATGAAATAACTCTTAAGCTCATAGCTGTCATCAGCCTTCAGTTCCACAGAATACGTATAGGTTACTTGGCCACTCATTCCAGCTGTCTCGTGTCCCCCTGCATAAACCCCAACATGCTCACTTGCTGCTTGTACTGCTCCGCCTGCCATCGTCGCACACGCTAACAACATTGCAATCAGAACTACACTGAAAAATACTTGTTTTGAATTGACTCGCGGTTGGTACATACCCACTTCACCCTCCACCTTATTTTATTAATAAGTATAATTTAACAAGTTCCCATTGTCAACAAAATATCCCTCCTTATCGGGGAAACTCGCCCTTTTTACCACCCTCCATAGCGATAATTTTTAATCTGACTTCCTAGTTTGTTCAAAAATCGCAACGCGTGCTGTCCTGCAATTGCCACACTTCAGTGTATAGATACGTTTGCGAAACATAGTACTATATTCAGGCAACCAAAAAGAAGGCAGCCATCTACCTCCCTAACAGTGGTAGTGGCTGCCTTTGCAAAAAAAGCGCTGCTCGCTCTCTACCTAATGCCCCGAGAAAAACTGAACTCGGTCATGTTTGGCTATGGAGCGAAAGTTTTCAATCAGCACATCTAAGTTTTGACTAAACTCGGCGCCACCCATAGGCTCGCCATGGCTGGGAATGCCTAAGGAAGGATGCAAATCCCTCAAAAGCTTCACCGAATTCTCCGTAGCCTCCCAGTCTGTGGTAGGATGCTTCGGCGGTCCGCTGATTCTACCCTCTTCCACAACAGAGCCTAGAGATTCGTGCGTGGTGAGAGTAAAGGCATCCCCAACAAGAAGGGTCTTATTCACCGTATTAGTAATATTATCCTGCTAGCGAGGATCCCAGGTGCAACAAAGGGGCGTGCTAAGCATTGTAGCGCGCCCCCAGCCTCACCCCTGCTCTTCATCTAACCTTACTGCGTTTTTTCTTCTTTCGTAGCGAATGCCAAGTACAGTCCTACGATAACCTTAATAATCTGGTACCAAATTGGTCCTTGACCCAATGGAAATGCGTCCAGAAAACCTAAAACGCCCATAACAACAAGAATCCATCCCAACACAATCAATTTCATTTTATTGTTCATGAAACGGCCTCCTTTGTTTTTTCTTGAGCCTTGCTATTCCAGATTTGGTCAGCAACAGGTTGCCAGTTGCTTGCGGCCTCCTGGCATTTCCCCGTAACGGCTTCTACAGGCTCATGATCCATTCGTTGCGTTGAGTACGCCTCGGATGCATGGACCATGGATACGAGAGTGTCTGGATTATCCAGAAGAGGGCAGGGACGAAGCGGGTTGCTGTTGAAAGGATGATGCTCACGATACTGCCTAAAAAGCGGCGATTGCAGAGCCTCTAAGAGAGTTGTATCTCGAATATTCACATTAGCATAATGGATAAAAGCACATGGTTCAACATCACCATCGGCGCTAATATGCAGGTAACGTCGTCCACCAGCGATGCATCCATCAACATATTCACCATCATTCCAAAAGTCCAAGACAAAAATGTCCTTGTTAGCACGGTACTCTCGCACCTTTTCATACATCAATTTACGCTGCTCAGGTGTTGCTAGGAGGGTTGGGTCAGCATTCTTCCCTATTGGAATATATGTGAAGTACCACCCGAAAAAGCACCCTTTATCAATCATTGCATCAATAAACTGCTCCGAGGCAACCTCAGAGGTATTCTGCGAGTGGTAACAGGTGGAAAAGCCGAAGCCAACGCCATCAGATTTGAGCCGATCCATAGCCCGAACTACATGGGCGTAACTTCCCTCACCTCGCCTGAAGTCGTTATCTTCAGCAAAACCTTCCACACTAATGGCCAACACAACATTGCCAACTTTACCTAGTTGAGCCGAGAGTTCTGGAGTGACAAGGGTAGCGTTTGTGAAGGCAAGGAACATACAATCATCGTGCTTGCGTGCCAGCTTGACTATGTCAGCAGCCCGTATGAGGGGCTCGCCACCTGAATAGAGATACATATACACTCCCAATTCTTTGCCTTGCACTATGATACTATCGAGTTGTTCAAGACTAAGGTTTGCACCCCGCGCATACTCTTCTGCCCAACATCCGGTACATCGCAGATTACAATCCGAGGTAGGGTCCATTAAGATAGCCCAAGGTATGTTACAGTCATGCTTTTCCCTAAACTCATAACCTCGGGGGATGCCAACGAGGGCAGAATTAAGCAGAAAATTCATCACAAACTTCTCAGTCACAACCGGAGATAGCTGTCGGAACCCTCTTTCAACCCCCCTCCGTATATTGTTGTTAGGATCGCTCCATAACTGCTCCGCTTGATCTATGATCTCTCTGTGCATAGGTATCCGTGCGAAGGGCCGCAAGAGATTGATCAGCTTTGGGACATTTGCCCCTGGGTTACTCTGAACGTACCGCAAGCCTTCTCGCAATGCCGTAGCCTGTAGGCTATGTTTTACAGATGACATGCTCTTCTCCCCTTTTCTTATCGCTTTCGTTAACTAACCGTCCGGTTAAATACACGCAGAAGACTACTTCCCTATGATTCAGTCACAAAAAGCTTCCGGAGACTGTTAGTTTCGGCATGGGCCATGTAGGAGCGGAGGGCAAATTCCCTCAACCTCTCATCACTCAAATGGCTCTTGGCCTGATACTCGTCATAGTAGGCTGCAATACTTACTAGAGGAATAATGGAGAAGAAAAACTCATAGAAAACGGTGGCTTCATGATAATTGAAGTCCTGCTGCCCTATTCCTAGCGTTTTATACAAAGGATTATCGGGCTTTTTCTCCATTAGCTCCATAAATCGAAAAAGGCTACTTTGATGTTTCCCTCCCTTCAGTGACTCAAACATCAAGATGCGGACGATGGCACGGTTATCTAGTGTATAATCCACCACTTCCTTATAATATGCATGTAGCTTGGTGGTGAAGCCTTCCATCGCCTTGTGGCTGGCGAAGAAAAATGCGCCTTCTTCAACAACTAGACTCCCATCCTCCGCCATGACGTCAATACAATCGTTGGCAAACGCCAACGTAATTGCGTAAACACTACTCATCAGCGAATCAATAAGGCTACCTAGGATAGCTTCTTTGTTCTCAAAATAATAATAGATCAGTGCTTTGTTGACCTTTGCTTTTTTAGCGATTTCATTAACGCCGGTGGCGTCATAGCCCTTTTGAGAAAACAGTGCGGTAGCAGCGTGCAAAATTCGTAGCTTAGGGTCTTGTTCATTCGGTGGTTTCAAAGCCTTCGCTCCCATCTTAACTAACCGGTCGGTTAACTAAATTTTACCACTTTTGTACTAGGCTGTCAAGATCTTGACAATCTGACTGTGCAATAGGAAAACAGCTGGCAATCGCCAGCTGTTTCGATTTGTGTTCTAGTTGCGAGCATACTCCACTAGTTCCATAACGTATTTCACTTGATCACCTTCATCGTAGACACGAACAGAGAGGGGCCAGCCCACATTAGGTGCAATCACCCATTCAGAGGTCAGAACGTCCACTCGATTGCCCGCTTCGTCTTCACTGCGAACGCTCTTCGTACAAAGATACCCCTCTACCCCTGCCACGGTCTGCTTTTCTACCACTCTGATCTTAGAGCCGTCGAAGAGCTGCATGGAACTGCCAACTTCGAGCTCCAAATCGGCCCCGAACAAGCCTAGTATCATGAACTCACCCATCCATTCGCCGCCGCCGGTAGCCCAGCCCATACCGATACCCATAAGACTCAGCGCATCACCGAGTTCGGCTGTGGGAACATCGTAGGTGTAGGCCATCGTCACTTCCGTAGTCTCATCATCCCTCCGGCGTAGCTCCATGACTTGAACTTGGTGCGTCTCGATGAACACATCTTCTTCCGCATCGTAATCCCAGTGCGTGGAGTAGGATGTGATCTCATACTTAAAGCGTTCATGTTCAGCCGTAAACTTGTTCCAAGCCCAATACTCCTGTGCAAAAGCAATTGAACTGAAGGAGAGTACTACAACCAAACCTAACACGATTAATAATGACTTGCGGACCATGGGTTCCGCCCCCTTATCTGGAAGATACTTCAATTATTACTCATAATTTGACAAATCCCTTCCGTCTTACAGCACAGGCGAAAATAATGTTTGCCAGCAAAATACCAGAATGAACCCCAGGTTACGAACTGTTGTTGCGAATGAACTAAGTAGACTATAGGAGAAAGGTGATGAACATTGAAGATTAGACTCATAGGCATAGCACTAGTCGCTGCACTTTTCACAGGATGTCTTGGAGGTTCTTCATTTCTAGGAGGAACGGCCGAGGTAGGAGTGTACATGGCCAAGACCACATCTCCTGTGGAATCCCTGTCTGCCCTAGGACTAGAAGGTCCAGAGGTGGATGGAGAGGTTGAGGCAGTTTGGGTTACCGTCACTGGAGTTCATGCTAAGCGTGACGGCACATGGGATAGAAAACTTTTTGATGTACCGCAAGATCAGCAATTGATCAATCTTATGGATCTTCATTTTGACCCAGAGCTACTGGGCGAAGGGAGACTACCAGCCGGTACCTATACAGAGTTTCGCTTCCAACTCAAAGAAAATGATGAAGCAAGTGGTGTCTTACACAACTATCTTGTCGTAAATGGTGCAAACGTGCCACTGAAGGTCCCTAGCAATGAGATCAAACCTGAGATTGATATCGCAATTGCCAAGGGTGCGATGGTACAATTGGTTTTCGACGTAGACCCGGAGAATTTTGTGGACCGTAACACGGGGTCTATTTCGAATCCACGCAAGATGCTAAAATTCGTGGGCTTACTGGAGGATGAATTTGGCTCCATAGTAGGTAAGCTTGAGCTTCCCGATTGGATTACAGAGGGCACCCTCTCCATCGACCTACACCTATTCCGCGAAGGAACCGATGAACCTGTCTGGACCGCATCTCTCGAGGACAATATCTTAATATTTGAGATCGAGAGCCTTCTGAAAGGCAGCTACCGCCTGGAAGCCACGGTTGAGGTCGTTGGCCTACCTGAAACCACTTTATGCGCCGGGCCATTTACTATTGAGGCAGGTATTGAAAAATCCATTACCCTTAAACTAGAACCATTACCCTTAAACTAGAACGTTGACGCTCTCGTTACCTCCCGCAAGCAAACCGCACCGAGATACCTTTGGTGCGGTTTGCTTCGTTAAAGTCTCTTCTTCCTAAACACGATCACAGCCAAGGCGATCAATCCAAGGGACGCAACCGCTGTGATTTCCACCGCGGTGTAAACAGACGATGGATCAATTTTACCTGCAGCCAATTCCATAGTCTTAGAAGCTACAGAAACAGGGTTATACTCCTTGATGCTCGGGATAATATTCAGCGCCATCAAAAGGACTACCATCAGACCGGTGAGGAGCAAACTCCCATAATTCCCCTGCACAAGGGTTGCCGAGCTCAAGAGTAAAGCGAGTAAGAATGCTCCAAAGAGCCACATACAGGAGATGGCAAAGAGTAAGTACCCCACGCCAAGGTGGTCCTTGGGGAAGAGATACATCGTATAGACCCAGGTCAAGGCGGCGGAGAGGAGAATACTTAAGCTCCAAACGAGTAGCATAGCGCTATACTTAGCTAAAATCACCGCCTGGCGAGATAATCCCTTGGTTAAGAGGTTAATTAGCGTTCCTCGAGATATTTCGGAGGATAAGACGCCACTAAAGACAAGGACTAGAACAATCATGCCCATTTGCTGGGTATTCTTGAAGAACTGTGCCCAAGAATCAAGGGCCGTGGGTTCAGGTATAGTCATGGACATACCCTCAGGCATGAAACTAGCAAGCAGTTCAGGAGTCAACTTTGCGATGAGAGGATTGGTAATGCCGAAAATCGTGAAAACGACCAGCATAATCAAGAGCTTGTATGTGCGCGCGTGTTCGACGAGTTCCTTTTTCAAGAAGACCAAGTAGTGATTCATCGTACCACCTCCGTAAAGAGGCTCTCTAGTGTTGGTTCCATGGCCTCAAATTTCTCTGGAACTATCTGCTTCTGGGATAACAGATCAATGAGCCCTTGACCACCGATGGAGTGGTCTTCAATCACAATAGTCAGTATCCTCTCGTCGAGCTCAAGGTTAATGTTGAGCTCTTTAAGTTCTTCCGATTGTGAGAATTCCAGCGCGTCCTGATCCGTAGCAAAGCGAATGCTAAAACTGTTGCGTCTGTGCTCTTTTTGAATTTCACCTAGAGTACCAGACAAGACCAGCTTACCCCGTTCTAGGACGGCGATATGGTCGCATATTCTCTCCACATCAGACAGAATGTGGGTGGAAAACACCACCGTTGTCTTTCCCCTGATGGCAGAGAGAATGTCTAATACTTGCTTGCGGCCTATTGGATCAAGGGCTGATGTGGGCTCATCACAGATCAAAAGTCGCGGTTCGTTTAGTAGGGCCTGGGCAATTCCGAGCCTCTGTTTCATACCCCGAGAGAACCCGCTGATTTTGCGATTTACATCGCCGAGTCCCACGAGTTCAAGGAGCTCTTCGCTCTTGGCCCTAATCTGTCCAGAGGACAAACCGGTAATCTCCCCACACAGCCTCAAGTATTCCTTAGGCCGCATATAACCATAAAACTCAGGGACATCGGGTAGAAAACCAACATGGCGATTGGTCTTCGTGGCACCATAGATCACCTGTTCACCACATACTGTTACAATACCGCTTCTTGGTCTCAAAAGGCCCAAGACAATTTTCATAGTGGTTGTCTTACCTGCACCATTGCGACCAACAAATCCGAAGACTGAGTGCTCCGGGACAGTCATGTTCAGCCCCTGAAGCACATGATTTCCTCCAAAACTCATCTGGAGATCCTTTATTTCTAAGATGCTCATGCGTCCTCACCCCTACCAAAGATAAAATAAACGATGGGACCTATGATCTGAAGCAATACAACAATAGGGACCCACATAGCTCGCGTTCCAAAACGGTACGTAGGATGCCGAAGGATATGAACCAAGGCCGTTACCATGAGGGCCAGTTCGGCCATGATCAAAGGAACCAGAAAGGGCCAATATTCTCTGAGTATCTCCATACTAATCACCTCGCGTTTTTAAACTTTCGAGTCTTTCTACCATTACTTTAAAACGGTCACTATCTGCCAGTAGCTGAAAGGCTGCGTTCTTGCTTAAGGCATCAGCCATGCCCGCCCTAATGGACCCATCACTTCTTGGAGGCTTCACCCCGAGATCAAAACCTTCAAACCACCCATCCACTTTGTCGAAAAATTCATCGCCAGAGAACTTGATGGGATAAATATCTGCCATGGCGAGGCTTGTATACTGTTCCAGAATGCCTAAGGCCTTTTCTTCATCCCCCAATACCAGGTAACCCTGGGCCCCGGTAAGGTACAGTCCAAATAAGATGGCCGGATGTAAGCTGCGCACATGAAAGAGCTCAATGAGGCCCAGTGTCCTGTTTACAATCGCTTCATATTTCACAGGATCATCCGTGTGGAACATGAGATAACTGGGCAGTATGCCGAAAATCGCCATAAGATGCTGGAAGATTCCCACCTGGGTTGTCTCGATCGCCTCGTACACATTTCCTAGTGCGTAATGGGCCGAAGCCAGAATTACTTCATCGCCAAGTAAGGGATCGTTCACTGGTTCCATGAGATCAATAACATCTTGGGCATTGCCCAAACTCAATTCGCAAATGGCCTCCAGAAAATTGGCCTGCTTCTCGAGGGCAAAATCGTCGCTCTCGCTTTTAATTCTAATGCAGAGATCTCGGATCTCCGTCATGATCTCCCTTTGCCTCTCTTCGGTCGCTGCCAAATTCACGTGATTGAGGAGCAAAACCGCCATCTGTAGCAGCAGTGGATAGCAGGAATAATACTTTTTCATGGTCGCACCACACGCCTCCATCACCGTTTCAAAGGGCAAGTTCGCAAACTCCCCCGACAATTGGTGGTAGAGGTCCCGGATTTCCTCCTTAGTCATCTGCGGTTCATAGCCCATGAGATCATCAATACTAATATTGAAGTAGGTTGCTAGCTGGGGTAGAAACGTTATGTCGGGGTAGCTTTGGCCCGTTTCCCATTTGGAAACAGACGCTTTCGAAACCCCCATGTAGCGAGCGAGTTCTTCTTGGGTAATATTCTTGCGTTTACGCCCTTCAAGGATAGCCCGGGCAATATTGATCTCCTTCACGAAAACCACCTCAATTCCATTATAAGGGTGGTCTTGCGATCCCACAATGGATTCTTAGTTGACTTTGGTTGACAAAATCAACTTATAAGAAACAAGGGTTTTGGCTGCATCCAAAACCCCCCTTAAGACTCCTAATTGATGAAGCGCCCGACAAAGTCCCCTACTTTCTGAACATAAGCCGTTCGATCTGTACCGTAGGCGTGGCCATGGCCCGCACCTTGAACGATGTAGATTTCCTTTTCACTCTGACAAGCCTCATACAAGCGATACACCATTTCAGTAGGAACAAAGCGATCATCATCGCCGTGAATAAAGAGCACGGGCAGATGAGTCTTTTCTACTTGCTTCAGGGCTGAGGCCTCGTAGAGACTATATCCGGCCCTCAACTTGGCCACAACGCTTGTGGCAGGAAGAATGGGAAAGGGAGGCAGCTTGTACATGCGTTTTAGCTGGTAAGCCAGCTCCTCGTAGGCCGAGGTATAACCACAATCCTCTACAATGACTTTGACTTGGCTAGGAAGCTCTTCACCACTGACCATCATCACGGTAGCCCCACCCATGGAAATACCGTGAAGGGCAATTTGAACATCGTCTCCGAGCTTGTCAATGATCCTTTGAATCCACAGCACATAGTCTTTCCGCTCGTGCCACCCAAAACCAATGTAATCCCCTTGACTTTGACCATGCCCCCTAGCATCTGGCATGAGCACGTTGAAACCTAGGATATCTCGGTAAAACCACGCGAAACTCTCCATATCATGGCCCTGTGATGTATAACCATGGGCTAAAATTACAGTCTTCGAGGTGGGACTTCCGGCAGCTAGGTAATAACCCACCAGATTCAAGCCTTCTTCTGATGTGATCTGCCAAAGCTCCAACGTTTGACCAGCCAACCAATCCCAGCGTTCTCTCTGGGTTGCCTCCTGGTTGTTTTCGGGGTTCTTTAGGTCCTCATTGTCCACCAAAAAATCCTTCTTGCTACGCTTGATGGCCACATCATAGAAATAGAGACTGGCCACAACAAGAACGCCAGCCAAAAACAGTACAAGCAGGACAAGCGACATCAGAACCGTCTTCATATCAACGCTCCTCTTTTAGATATAGGTATTTTTGCAACCTGCGTCAGAAATTCCTGCCCTCTTTCGACTGCTTTTCCAATTCTTTTACAAACTTTACTGTTTACAGGAGGAGTAAGGGGTTCTTCATAGAAAACGTACTTGATTCATATCTTTCCCGAATCTTTTTCAAGGGAGGCCCGCATAATGCGCATCAACCTAAGTTGGAAGGTTAGCCTAGTCGTCTCTACCATTATAATTCTAGCCATGGCTGTGGTGGGGTGGTCGGTCTATCAATCCACCGGAGATATTGTCCAGGACCAAATTAATGACCAGATCACTTTGATGAGCAACTATCAATGGGAGAGCATTACAGATATCTTTGCCGCTGCAGAACGAGAATTACAGCGAATTGCACAAGATCAGAATATGCGCAGCCTAGCAGATCTAGCCACGAGTGCCACAGACATCAATGAATTTTTGGGACGCAATGTCGTTCAGGCCACCGGTAGTCGTCTCGATCGTGAAGTAAGCGGTTGGGATCTTCTGCGCGGGCTGTCCATCGTCACCGGAGATGGTACTGTCATTGGCGATTCCCGCTATAAAGAGGCGAGCATCCTCGATATTATGGCAGGCAACACCGAGGTGCAAGGTTTCGACCATCTAGGAGTCAAGCTCAGTTCCAACGAGTATATAGGTATTCCACTTGGCGGTACTAAGGAGTATGATGGCGAGAACTTTGTGATCCATAGTGTGCCAATTTACCGCCAAGGAAGCACCACCGATGCCATAGGTTACCTTGTGGGAGCACTGGATATCAGACTCTTGTTTGCTCCGCTCGCCACCGAACTTGGAGAATACGGAAGCACCGTACTCTTAAATCAAGGGGGAGTGATCCTCAATCACTCCGATCCAGATCAAATCGGTTTACAAACCGATGACCCTTGGTATTTGACGAGAATTGCCGCAGCAGAGGCCATGGTAGAAGAGATTGGTGATGAAAACTACCTCGCCCTCATGTCTTTGGCCGATGGAGACCTCTTCTTGGGTTCGAGTATCTCCGTTGAGCGCATGACAGAACCGGTCAGAAATCTTGCCCAGAGCCTAGTTACCATGTTTGTCATCGCTCTGGTGGCCATTTTCTTAGCCGTGGCGACTTTCGTAAGCTGGCAGTTGAGGCCTTTACGTGTCTTTGTCAATGCCTTTGAGCACATGGAATCAGGTGATCTTAACAGCCGCAGGTTATTTAACAAAAGAATGGAACGGCGCAGAGATGAAATCGGCTCCCTAGTTAAGGCCTTCATCTCCATGGAAGGCAATCTGCGCTCTCTTGTGGAGACACTCACCCGTTCTACGCACGAAACAGCCGCTTCAACGGAGCAACTATCCGCTTCGTCACAGGAGACATCAGCTTCCATTGAAGAAGTCGCAGCTAAGGCCAGCAACCTCTCCCGCTCTGCCTCCATCATCGACTCCGCCATGGCACAGTTTTCTGGTGTGGTAGGACATCTTGATGACGCCTCACAGGTGATGAACAGAGCATCAACGCAAGTGAACACCCTAGCGCAGGATGGCCTAAGGCTCATGGAAACCACAGAAAACAGCATGGCAGCCCTGTTGGATCCTTCTGAAGATGCCAAGGGCAGCGTCATTAACCTTAATAAGGCTGCACAAGAAATCGAGAGCATTGTGGCTGTGATTAGTGACATTGCCGAACAGACCAACCTCCTGTCCCTGAACGCCTCCATTGAGGCAGCCCGGGCCGGAGAACATGGCCGCGGCTTTGCCGTTGTAGCCGACGAAGTTAGAAAGCTAGCAGATGGCACCCGGGATTCTACCGCTAATATCGTGGGCATCATTCAACAACTTTTAGCCCAGACCAACGAAACAACGTCCCAGATCAATGTGGGAGCCAAGAATGTTCAGGATACCAAGGAGACCTTTAGCGAAATTGTGACCCTAATCTCCTATTTAGCCAAGGGTGTAGAAGAGGTAACGGTCTCCATTGCCGAACTCTCCTCGTCCACAGACAGTATTGTGACAGAGGCCAAACAGCAAGCCGTGGACGGTGAAGAGATTCTAGCTGCCACCGAAGAGCAAGCAGCGATGACAGCAGAGAACGCCAACATGATGGAAAAGCTGGCGTCCATGGCCAGCGATCTACAAGAACTTGTCCGTCAATTCAGGACCGAATGACCATCTCAAGGCAAAGGGGAGTCTGGTAATGAAAAGGCGAGTAGTCGCTGGTGAGTTTAGACAAATATATACCATAATACAAGTCCTCCTTGGGAAAGTCATTCAAAGTAATCGTTTACAGCTTCGTGTAAAATAAAACGCTGAGTCATAACCCGACTCAGCTACTATTGTAAACTTCATTTAAACGTGACGCCCAGTTGTTGTTTTACAACATGGGAAACGGCCTCGGCATGACGATCCTCAAGCCTTCGTTGTACGACCTTCCCCGCAAGTTTCCCCAACGTACGGGGTTCTTGTTCTACATACCTTAGGGAACTATCGAATAAGAGGTGGTTTTCAATGGCGCCATAGGAGCCGAGCATAATGTCTTTACCGATCACAAAGCCACGCTTAATCAACTCAGAAATGGCACCCACGGCCATGAGGTTATTCATGGCGATAATTGCCTCAGGAGCTTCTCCTTGTAGAAAATGTTCAACAGCCCGCTCTCCCGATTCTAGAGTAAAATCACCGAAGTATTCCCTAACGGTTAGTTTTGAACCATGCTGTCTAATTGCTGACATGCAGCCCGAGGCCCTTTGATAGGCGGTACTTGCGCTCATGGGACCATGGATGATCCCTAGGGATTCGATCTCTAGTTTGATCATAGACTGGGCCAACTCATAGGCCGACCAGAAGTTATCTTCAACAACAGAGTCCATCGTATTGGCTAAAGATTCGGGTAGGCGGTCTATCAAGACCACGGGAATACCCTTTTCATCAATGGCCCGAATGACCTCATCATTTCCCCCTGCTGTAGCTAGAACTAGACAATCAATGCGATCTTCAGACAAGACATTGAGAAGCTTCTTCTCCTTCTTGCTATCCTCATCAGAACTGGCCATGAGCAGACTGTAATCTAGGGCCATCACATCTTCAATGCCTTTAATGATCTGCATGAAATAAGGGTTAGAGATATCCGGGACCAAGATACCAATGGCATTGGCCTTTCGCGTCTTTAGAGATCGGGCCGCTGCATTAGGATGATAGCCCAGGGTGGTTACGGCATGCTGCACCCGTTCCACGAGTTCATCTTTCACCGGTGAGCTCCCATTTAGAACCCGCGACACGGTAGCTGTAGAGACACCGGCGTATCTCGCCACATCTTTAATTGTGATACTTCTCCGACGGCGTGTAGTCACCTGAAAGCCCCTTTGCATCTGTCTTCCCTATCAGGAGTAAACGTTTACAATATCAGAAAGAAGAAAGTGTTGCTTCATTCTACATTATAGCCTAAAGAACTTTTGCGCCTTTGTCAATATCTGCCACAGATCAGCTGGAGGCAAGAAAACGGCAGAATAACATATGCCACCTCGAATGGTAAACACTATAGTTGTGCATTTCAAAATGGAAGTCTGTCATGTTAGGAATAAAAACAAAACCAGTTGTCAATATTCGGGAAACGCATGACTTTTGGGAACTGCTCAGAGGTATCAGATTATGGAAAAGGCCCTTATCTACGAGGGTTTTGTTCACGATACCGATCTCAGGATCGCCTTCAAACACATCCGAAAATCGATCCAAAAGAACATTGGTATTCTCGAGGACGAACTCGCTACATACACCGTCCCCTCTCCTGACCAGTGGTACAGATTCAATTACCGATGAGCACATCGCTATGGATCTTCTTTTGTACTTCCAGGAGCATATACAAAACCTTCTTAGTGCTTTTTATTCGTGTTTTACCAATGATGCCCTGCGTAAACTGATTAAAGAGATGGTGGTCAGAACTATCGGTGAAACAAATGCCCTAGTTCACTATTTACGGATCTAAGGGTGGATGGAAAAACCCCCCCATGATAAAGCAACCGTTCAGAGGTAGCGAGCCTATACGATCACCTCACCTATCGATATGATTCCATGTATCTCACCAACATTTTTGTGGCCATTTCCCAAACGTCCCTCCTCCCTTCTCGTGGACCCGACCGGTGGAATATGCTATTCTTAAGAGGTGACAGCTAACCACGTGGACGGAAAGGCATTGAAGGGGGAGTCCGAAATGGCAATTCTTAGAGTGAATCAGGTGACGAAAAAGTTTGGCCACTTTACTGCTTTAGACGGCATTGACATGGAAGTGCAGCACGGCGAAGTATATGGGTTTATTGGGCCCAATGGAGCAGGTAAGACCACCACCATTCGTATTCTACTAGGAATCCTCCAGGCCACCTCAGGTACGGCCCAGATTTTTGGCAAAGACGCTTGGAATGACGCAGTGGAAATTCACAAGCAGATTGCCTATGTCCCTGGTGATGTAAATTTGTGGTCCAATCTTACCGGGGGCGAAGTCATCGATTTGTTTGTTAAGCTCCGGGGCACAAATGCCAAAAATCGTAGGGAAGAGTTGATTCAGCGTTTTGATCTAGATCCCTCGAAAAAGTGTGGTACATATTCGAAAGGTAATCGCCAAAAGGTAGCCTTGATCGCCGCCTTTGCCTCCGATGCCGATTTGTACATTCTAGACGAACCAACATCCGGCCTTGATCCCTTAATGGAGCAAGTGTTTCAAGAATGCATTGGCGAGGTCAAGGAGGCAGGCAAGAGCGTCCTGCTCTCCAGCCACATCCTGTCCGAAGTAGAAAAACTCTGCGATAGAGTGAGCATTATTCGTCAAGGGAAGATAATCGAAAGTGGCACTCTCCAAGAGTTACGCCATCTCACCCGCACCCGCGTCAAAGTGGATACGGCCAAACCCGTAGCAAATCTAGACCAAGTTGAGGGTATCCACAACCTAAAAACTCTGGATCGGGGAGTTGTATTTCACGTTGATACCGACAAAATTGGATCTGTGATCAAGTACGTTAGTGACTATGGAATCCTGGCCCTAGAGAGTACACCACCCACCTTGGAGGATCTGTTCATCCACCATTACCGGGATAAGGGAGGTGGAAGGTAATGGGAAGCGCAGCAGGTACACATTTCACAAATATCGGCATCTTGGCGAGATTCATCTTGCGGCGTGATCGAGTGCGTATTCCTATTTGGATATCATCCTTGGTTGGCATCTCCATTGCAGTCGCCTTAGCCTTTCCGGGACTCTACCCCCCAGGGCCAGAACGGG